>Ga0209257_1001900_pt1 | contig 22592 bp, 17 predicted proteins | sample AraplaCvi_mCL_r2_FD_184277 | JGI IMG/M metagenome (GOLD analysis project Ga0209257, IMG submission 184277) | Arabidopsis root microbial communities from North Carolina, USA - plate scrape MF_Cvi_mCL_r2 (SPAdes) (version 2) | ecosystem: Host-associated > Plants > Roots > Endosphere | place: USA...
CGACGGCCAGGGCTTCGCCAACAGCGTCACCAGCTCGGCCACCGCCGCCATCGCGGCGGTCAACGACCCGCACACCGGCGGCGTGTCGATCAGTGGCACGGCGGCCGAGGACCAGGTCCTGACCGCGGTCTCGACCCTGGCCGACGGCGACGGCCTGGGCACGCTGCACTACCAGTGGCAGCACGACGTCGGCTCCGGCTACGTCAACATCGCCGGCGCCGCCGACCAGTCGACCTACACCCTGGGCGACGGCGACGTGGGCGGCCTGGTCCGCGTGGTGGTCAGCTATACCGACGGCCAGGGCTTCGCGGAGTCGGCGACCAGCGCGGCCACCGCGGCGGTGAGCGCCACCAATGACGCCCCAACCGGCGGCGTGTCGCTCACGGGCACGGCGACCGAGAACCAGGTCCTGACGGCCGACACCTCGACCCTGGCCGATTCCGACGGCCTGGGGACGCTGCACTACGACTGGCAACGCAACACCGGCAGCGGCTTCGTCAGCACCGGCGCGGCCGACCAGGCGACCTACACCCTGGGCGACCCTGACGTCGGCGGTACGGTCCGGGTGGTGGTCAGCTACACCGACGGCCAGGGCTTCGCCAACAGCGTCACCAGCTCGGCCACCGCCGCCATCGCGGCGGTCAACGACCCGCACACCGGCGGCGTGTCGATCAGTGGCACGGCGGCCGAGGACCAGGTCCTGACCGCGATCTCGACCCTGGCCGACGGCGACGGCCTGGGCACGCTGCACTACCAGTGGCAGCACGACGTCGGCTCCGGCTACGTCAACATCGCCGGCGCCGCCGACCAGGCGACCTACACCCTGGGCGACGGCGACGTGGGCGGCCTGGTCCGCGTGGTGGTCAGCTATACCGACGGCCAGGGCTTCGCGGAGTCGGCGACCAGCGCCGCCACGGCGTCGATCGCCAACGTCAACGACGCTCCGACCGGCGGCGTGTCGATCACCGGCGTGACGAACGAGAACCAGGTCCTGACGGCCAACACCGCGACCCTGGCCGACATCGACGGCCTGGGCACGCTGCACTACCAGTGGCAGCGCAACGCAGGCAGCGGTTTCGTCAACGTCGGGGCCGACCAGGCGACCTACACCCTGGGTGACGCCGACGTCGGCGGAACGGTGCGCGTGGTGGTCAGCTATGTCGACGGCCAGGGCACGGCCGAGACCGTGACCTCGTCGGCCACCGCGGCCATCGCCGGGATCAACGACCCCCATACTGGCGGCGTGTCGATCAGCGGTGCGCCGACCGAGGATCAGGTCCTGACCGCGGTCTCGACCCTGGCCGACGCCGACGGCCTGGGCACGCTGCATTACCAGTGGCAGCACGATGTCGGCTCCGGTTTCGTCAACATCGCCGGCGCCGCCGACCAGGCGACCTACACCCTGGGCGACGGCGACGTCGGCGGCCTAGTCCGCGTGGTGGTCAGCTACACCGACGGCCAGGGCTTCGCGGAGTCGGCGACCAGCGCCTCGACGGCGGCAATCGCCAACGTCAACGACCCGCACACCGGTGGCGTCGCCGTCACGGGCGCGACGAACGAGAACCAAGTCCTGACCGCCGACACCTCGACCCTGGCCGATGCCGACGGGCTGGGGACGCTGCACTACCAGTGGCAGCGCGACAGCGGTTCGGGCTTCGTCAATGTCGGGGCCGACCAGGCGACCTATACGCTGGCCGCCGTCGACATCGGCGCCGTCATCCGCGTGGTGACCTCCTATACGGACGGCCATGGCACGGCCGAATCCGCCACCAGCGCCGCCACCGCGACGATCCTGCCCGCCAACGGCCCGCACACCGGCGGGGTCAGCGTCGCCGGCACGGCGACCGAGGATCAGGTCCTGACCGCCGACACCTCCAGCCTGGCCGATCCTGGCGGGCTGGGAACGTTCCACTACCAGTGGCAACGCAGCACGGTCTCGTCGGGTTATGTCAATGTCGGGACCGACCAGGCCAGCTATACCCTGGGCGACGCCGACGTCGGCGCCCAGATCCGCGTGGTCGTCAGCTATACCGACGGCCAGGGCGTGTTCGAAAGCGAGACCAGCGGCCCGACCTCGGCCGTGGCCAATGTCAACGACGCGCCGACCGGCGCCGTGACGATCGCGGGCGCGGCCACGGAAGACCAGGTGCTGACGGCCGACGCCTCGACCCTGGCCGACGCCGACGGCCTGGGGACGCTGCACTACCAGTGGCAGCGCGACAGCGGTTCGGGCTTCGTCAATGTCGGTAGCGACCAGGCGACCTACGCCTTGGGCGACGCGGACGTCGGTGGAACGGTCCGCGTGGTGGTCAGCTATACCGACGGCCAGGGCACGGCGGAAAGCAGGACCAGCGCCGCCACCGCGGCGGTCGCCAACGTCAACGACGCGCCCACCGCCGCCAATGACGCGGGCTCCGTGGCCCAGCGTCTGACGCTGACGGGCTCGGTCCGCGCCAACGACGCCGACATCGACAACGCCGCCGCGACCCTGACGGTGACGAACGTCGCCTACAACGCCACCCACGTGGACCAGGCCGTCGTCTCGGGCGGAACGGTCGTGAACGGCGCCTATGGCAAGCTGACGATCAATCCGGACGGCTCCTACAGCTACGTGGCCGACCATGAGGGGCTGGTGGTCGGCCAGGTGGTGACCGACACGTTCGACTATACGATCAAGGACCCTTCCGGAGCGTCGGCGACGGCTCAGCTGACGGTGACCGTCACCGGTTCGGCCACCGGCGACGCCAACGCCAACATCCTGATCAGCGACGGCTCGGCCCACACCCTGACGGGCAAGGGCGGCGCCGACACCCTGACGGGCGGCGGCGGGGCGGACGTCTTCGCCTACGAGGCCGTCGGCGACAGCACGGTCGCGGCCTTCGACACGATCACCGACTTCACCCACGGCTCGGACACGCTGGGGCTGACGCCGCTGATTACCGGGACGACCAAGCTGACCCTGACCACCGACGGGACCGACAAGATCCTGTCGATCGACCTGGACGGGGATGGTGTGGCCGAGGGCCAGATCAAGGCGCTGGGCCAGGGGTTGGAGGTGACCGACATCGTCACCGGCGTGGCCGATTTCGGCTTCACGATCAACGGCTCGTCCGGCGGCGACACCCTGACGGGCGGTTCGGGCGCCGACGTGATCAATGGCGCGGGCGGCGCGGACTCGATCCGCGGCGGCGGCGGCGGCGACACCCTCGCCGGCGGGGCGGGAGTCGACACCTTCCTCTACGCCGCCGGGGACTCGACCTCCGCCCACTGGGACACGATTACCGACTTCGCGACCGGCGAGGACAAGCTGGACATCTCTGCGGTCGACGCCGGCACGGTGGCGATCGCCCGCTTCGGCTCCAGCACCTTCGTCTATTTCGGCTCGGGCGCCAGCGCCGGCGTCGTCCAGGTCAATGGCGACCTCAAATATACCGACCTGATCGTCAGCGGGGCGGTCCACGGCTACACGCTGTACGCGGGCGGCGGCGTCGAGACCCTGACGGGCAGCGCCGGCGCCGACGTCCTGGTCGGCGGCTCGGGCAGCACCACGCTGAACGGAGCCGGCGGGGCTGACATCCTTTACGGCGGCAGCGGAAACGACACCTTCCAGTACACCGCGATCTCGCAGTCAAACTTCGCCGGCTACGACGTGATCTTCGGCTTCGACTCCGGTCACGACAAGGTCGACATCTCGGCGATCGACGGCGGCAAGATCACCATCGCAAGCTACGAGGGCACGACGTTCATCTATTCGGCGCCGGACGGCGGCGGAAACAGCCAGGCGGTGGTCGCGGTCTCGGGGACGTCGCTGAAGGCCACCGACCTGGTCACCAGCGGCGGGGCCAGCCAGGCCTTCGTCCTGGTGGGCGACGGCGCCAGCCACAATGTCGCCGACACCCTGGTCGGGGCTGGTGGCAACGACATCCTCTACGGCCTGGACGGGAACGACAGTCTGACCGGCGCCGGTGGGGCCGACTTCATGCTCGGCGGGGCCGGGGCCGACACCTTCGTCTACACCTCGGCCAGCGAAAGCTCGCCCATCGCCACGGACCTGATCTTCGACTTCAGCTCCGCCCAGGCGGACAAGCTGGACCTGACCGGCATCGACGCCAATTCCAGCACGGGCGCCAACGACGCCTTCTCGGTGGTGACCAGCTTCTCCGGCGTGGCGGGCCAACTGATCATCGCCGCGCCGGACAGCTCCGGCTACTACCACGTGTCGGGCGACGTGAACGGAGACGGGGTGGCCGATTTCGTGATCGCCCTGAACGTGACCGGCACGCTCACCTCGGCCGATATCCTGCTGTAGGAGACCTGTTCACCCCGCCATCACGGCGATCATCCCCGCCGTCCTCGCCCGAACCTCGGGCGAGGCCAGGCAACTGGCGACGGCCTCGAAGCCCGGCGCGCCGGGATAGGGGGCGACGCGGATCGGCGGGGCATGGTTGGCCGGGCAGTAAAGGATCGTCTCGCCGGTCCCGACAGCGGGCGGATCGAGGATCGCGCTGGAGCGGGTCAGCAGGAACACCGGTGGTGCGTCGAGACCACGGCGGCGCAGCCAGGCGACCAGGGCCGTCTGGGTGGACCGGTCCAGGCCCTGTTCGGGCATGTCGATAACCAAGGCGGCGGCCGGTTCAGCCTGCAGCGCGGCCAGCAGCACCAGAAGGTCGTTCGACGGCGTCGCCCCGTCCTCGACCAGCCAGGAGAGGGTTCGGTCCACGCGCGTGGCCAGGTCCGGATCCGCCTCGAGCCGCGCGCCGACCGCCGCGCCATCATCGGCCAACCGGTCCAGGCCCAGGAAGGTCGCGCCGGACAGGGTCTCGGCCAGGCGCAGGGCTAGCCGCGTCTTGCCGCTGCCCAGCGGGCCGGTGATGTAGGTCAGGGGCGGGATGTCGCACAGGGTGAAGGGCTCACCGCCCCAGGGCCAGGGCAGGTCGAAGGCGACGCTGGGACCGCCGACTGACGTCAGAAGGCTCGCCAGGTCCTCGGTGTCCGGCGTCCGGCCCCGCGCCAAACCGGCGCGCAGCTCGCGGACCTTTTCGACGGCCTCGGCCAACTGGCGGCCCTGCTGCTCCAGCGACGCCTGGTGGGCGGCCAGCGCCGGCTCAAGGGCCTGGGAGTCGCCGTCCAGCACCTGGGCGACGCGGGCGAGGCTCAGGCCCAGGGCGCGCAGGGCCACGATCTGGCCGGCCCGCGCCATCTCCTGCGGTCCATAGGCTCGCCAACCGGCCGCCGTGCGCCGGGGCGCGACCAGGCCGCGCCGCTCGTACAGCCGCAGGGCCTTGGTCGACACGCCCAGCCGCCGCGCAGCCTCGGCAGGGTTCAGGAAGCGGACGGAAGAAGGCACGGAATCACCTCGCTGGCGGCTGACCGTCGATCTTATCGGGGCGGACCCAGGGGCCAGGTCAATGGCCGGATCGTTCGAATCTCGTACTATCGGTCTGACAAATGAGGGAGCGAACGCACCGATGGGCTTTCCGACACCGCGACTGGCCCTGATCGTCCTGGCGGCGCTCTGCCTGAACCCCGCCCTGGCCGGTGCCGGGCCGCGAACGACGGTCCCGCTGACCACCTGGACCTTCGCCAAGGGCGATTCCAAGACGGCCCAGACCCCCGCCTTCGACGACCGCGCGTGGGAAACGGTGAGGCTGCCCCACACCTACAACGCCGCCGACGGGGCCGATGGCGGCGGCTATTATCGCGGACCGGCCTGGTATCGCACCCATCTGGTCGCTCCCGCGCGCAAGGCCGGCCAGCGGGCTTTCCTGGAATTCGACGGCGCGGCCCTGGTCTCGGAGGTCTGGGTCAACGGCCGCCCGGCGGGACGCCACGCCGGGGGCTATGCGGGCTTCCGCTTCGACGTCAGCGACCTGATCGTCCCCGGCGCCAACCTGGTGGCGGTGCGGGTCGACAACGCCAGCCATAAGGACGTCGCGCCGCTGGGCGGTGATTTCACGGTGTTCGGGGGCCTGTACCGGCCAGCCCGGCTGGTGGTCACCGACGCGGTGCACGTGGACATGCTCGACCATGGCGGCCCCGGCGTCTATGCGACGCCGTCGGCCGTGAGCGCCGACGGCGCCGACCTGTCGGTGCTGGTCCGGGTGCGCAACGACCAGGCCGCGCCGGCCCAGGTGGCCGTGCGCTCGCGGCTGCTGGATGCGACCGGCAAGACCGTGGCGACCCTGTCCGAAACGGTGGACGTCGCGTCTGGCGCCGTTGCGCCGGTGACCTTGAAGACCCGCGTGACCGCGCCGCGCCTGTGGCGGGGGCGGAGCGATCCCTATCTGTACCGGTTGGTGACCTCGGTGGGCGACGACACGGTCACCGTTCCGGTCGGCTTCCGCGCGATCGCCGTGGATCCCGCGCGGGGCTTCCTGCTGAACGGCCAGCCCTATGGCGTGCACGGCGTGAACCTGTTCCATTCCGGCCGGCCCGCCCAGGGCCTGGCGGTTCGCGACGCGGAGATCGACGCCGACTTCGCCATCCTGCGTGACCTGGGCGCGACCGGGCTGCGCTTCGTGCATTTCCAGCACCCGCGCCGCGCCTACGAGAACGCCGACCGCGACGGCTTCGTGGTGTGGACGGAAATCCCACTCAACAGCGTCGCCGACGACGGTCCCGCCTTCGCCGCCAACGCCGCCGAGCAGCTGCGCGAGCTGATCTGGCAGAACTACAACCACCCCTCGGTGGTGACCTGGGGCCTAGCCAACGAGCTCTACCGGTCCGACGCGGCGACCGCGAGGCTGTTGTCCGGCCTGCAAGCCGTGGCCAAGGCCGAGGACCCGTCTCGTCCCACGGTGCTGGCCGACTGCTGCAAGTCCGAGACCGACCCCCAGGCCCTGCACACCGACCTGATCGGCCAGAACCGCTATTTCGGCTGGTACGACGGCAAGCCCGAGGAGATCGGCCCGTGGGTCGAGGCGGTCCACGCCAAGAGCCCCGACCGGCCGCTGGCGATCAGCGAATACGGCGCCGGGGCCAGCGTGCTGCAGCAGGAGGACCCGCCGCGCCGACCGGTCGCCAAGAGCAAGTGGCACCCCGAGCAGTACCAGGCCCTGTTCCACGAGACCTACTGGCGGGTCCTGCGCGACAAGCCGTGGCTGTGGGGAACCTTCGTCTGGGTCGGCTTCGACCTGGCCTCCGACGGCCGCGACGAAGGCGACCATCCGGGGATCAACGACAAGGGCCTGGTCACCTACGACCGCAAGGTCCGCAAGGACGCCTATTATTGGTATCGCGCCAACTGGACGACGACGCCGATGGTCTATGTCACCAGCCGTCGGGCGGTGCTGCGGAACACCTCGGCGGTGACGGTGAAGGTCTACGCCAACGTCCCCTCGGTCTCGCTGACGCTCAACGGGCGGAACCTGGGAAGCGCGCCGGTGGTCGACCATGTCGCCACCTGGCCAGTGACGCTGGCCCCGGGCGTCAACCGCATCGCGGTGGAAGGCGGCGGAGCGCGGGACGCGGTGACGTGGACGTTGGTTGGGAAGCCTCAGGGCTCGGATTGAATCGAAGCCATCCAATGTTGTCATCCCGGCCGCAGCGAAGCGGAGAGCCGGGATGACAACGATTTTAGAGTGTCGATTTCACCCGAAAATCCTCACGCCTATGGAGTGTGGACCCTAGGCGAACACCACCGTCTTGGCCCCGGCGATCAGCACGCGGTGCTCGACGTGCCAGGTCACCGCGCGGGCCAGCACGGTGCATTCGACATCGCGGCCCAGGGTCACCAGGTCGTCGGGGGTATGGCTATGGTCCACCCGGTGGACGCCCTGCTCGATGATCGGGCCCTCGTCCAGGTCGGTGGTCACATAGTGGGCCGTGGCCCCGATGATCTTCACGCCGCGGTCGTGGGCCTGGTGGTAGGGCTTGGCGCCCTTGAAGCTGGGCAAGAACGAGTGGTGGATGTTGATGCACTTGCCCGACAGCCGCGCGCACAGGGCCGGCGACAGGATCTGCATGTAGCGGGCCAGCACCACCAGGTCGACGTCCAGGTCGTCGACCAGCCTGAGGAAGGCTTCCTCCTGCTCGGCCTTGTTGGCCTTGGTGGTGGGCAGGTGAAAATAGGGCAGGCCGCTCCATTCGGTGAACGAGCGCATGTCCTCGTGGTTGGACACCACCCCGACGATCTCGACCGGCAGCAGGCCGGCGCGCCAGCGGTGCAGCAGGTCGAACAGGCAGTGGCCGAACTTGGAGACGGCGATCAGCACCTTGGGCTTGGCGCTGGCGTCGTGCAGGGCCCAGGTCATGCCGAAGCGCTTGGCGATCAGCTCGAAGCCCCGGCGCAGGTCGTCGATCCCGGGCATGTCGCCGTCGGGCCGGAACACGGTGCGCATGTAGAACTGGTCGGCCAGGCCGTCGTTGAAGTGGCTGCTCTCGACGATCGAGGCGTCATTGTCGGCCAGGAAGCCGGACACGGCGGCGACCACGCCCTTACGGTCGGGGCATTGCAGGATCAGGATATAGCGGTCGGCGGGGGTCTGGGCGTTCATGGCTGGGGTCGTAGTCGACCTGGACCGCACGGCCAAGCGGCATTGTTCTGACAGGGCTTTTACAAAATGACGCTCCAGGAAAAACGGGCCGCGACCGCCGACACGGTCGCGACCCGGGCTTCGAGCCGGTCGAAGGGGATGAGACCGGCTGGAAGGGGAAAACCCTAGAACTTCACCGCCAGCGAGACGCTGTAGTTGCGGTCGGGCTGGGTGTAGGCGTCCTTGACCGTGGAATTGTCGGCCAGGCCGCGCACGTCGCTCCACCAGGCGTAGGTCTGGCCGATGAGGTTGAACACGCCGCCGCGCAGGGTGACGGCGTCGGTGACGTTCCAGTAGGCGGTCAGGTCCAACACGGTGAAGGCCTTGGGCATCCAGCAGTAGTCCGAGCCGGTCTGGGTCTGGGGAGCGCCGTTGACGACGATCGTGGTGCTGCAGCTGACGCCCGAGCGGCCGGCGGATTCGCGGGCCGAGTGCACGGCGTTGAGCGCGCCGCCGAACCGGCCGGCGGGATCGCGATACGACAGGCCGGCCACCACCTTGACCGGGTCCACCGAGGTCAGCGGGGCCTTCCGGCCGTTGTTCTCCGAATTGCCCCGGGCGTAGGAGGCCGCGCCCTGCAGGGTGAAGCCGCCGCCCAGCTCGGTGACGAACCGCGCCTCGGCGCCGGTGATCTCGGCCTTGGACTGGTTGATGTACTGGTAGACGGCCGGGTCGGTGGCGGTGAAGGTTCCACGCACCTGCACCTGCTCGATGAAGTCGTCGTACTGGCCGGTGAAGCCGGTGACGCTGGCGTTCCAGGTCGGGCGGTTCAGGCGCAGGCCCAGCTCGAAGGTCTGGCTGGTCTCGGGCTTCAGGTCGGGGTTGGAGATCGACATGTAGTTCGAGGCCAGGTTGGCGAAACCGTTGTTGACCTGCGACGGCGAGGGGGCCTTGAAGCCGGTGGCGGCGTTGGCGAACACCGTCACCAGGTCGCTGGCCTTCCAGACGACGCCCAGCTTGGGCGAGACGTGGCTTTCGCTCTGACTGGCCGGGACGTTGGCGGTGAACAGCGCGTCCCGCTTGGGCTCCAGCTTGTAGTAGTCCAAGCGCACGGCCGGATAGAAGGTCACCGGGCCGACCGCGATCTCGTCCTGGGCGTAGGCGCCGGCCAGGGTGTAGTCGGTGGTCGGGAAGGCCCGGGTGGGGAAGGTCTCGCCGGCGGGCGGGACCGTGCCGTCGCGCACGCCTTCCTGGCGGGTGATCGAGGTGTCGCCGCCCCAGACGAACCTGTTGCTGATCCCGCCGATCGTCGCCTCGCTGTGCAGTTCCAGCGCCGCGCCAAACACTTCGTTGTCAAAGGTGGCGTCGCGGGTGCGGTCGGCGGCGGTGTTGCGGTCCTCGGCCGAATACTGCCGGGTGGTGCTGTCCTGATAGTAAAGCGTGGTCGTGGCCGACCGGATCAGGCCCTGGCCGTCGGTGAAGCGGTGGTCGAGGCTGACGCGGTCGCGCCGCATCTTGTCCCAGGCGGTCAGGCCCAGCACGCTGGTCGCGGCCAGAGGCGGCTTGGCGATGGCGCTCAGCACCGTCCAATCGGTGTCGCGATCCAGGTGGTCATAGGTCAGCCGCAAGCGGTTCTGGTCGTCCAGGGTGTAGACCACCCGCGCCAGGACGGCGTTGGACCGGTTGTCCTCGGGATTGGCGGTGGTGCGGTCGGTGTTGGCCGAGTCGTTGGTCCCGGCGGTCTTCTGGCCTTCGCCGTCGCGGCGGGTGTAGGCGACCATGGCCTCCCAGGCCCCGGCCTGGCCGGCGGCGGTCAGGCTCTCGGTCCAGCTCTCGTCGGCCGAGGCGTAGCCGACCCGGCCGCGCAGGCTGAAGGCCTTGCCGCTCTTGAGCAGGTCGGACGGGTCCCGGGTGAAATAGTTGACCGAGCCGGCCAGGCCGTCGCTGCCATAGAGGGCCGAGGCCGGGCCGCGCACGATCTCGACGGACTTCAGGGTGTCCAGGTCGACATAGTCGCCGCGCCCCATGTTCTGGGCGCCGAAGGCGTAGCCGTCCGGCACGCGCACGCCGTCCACCAGGATCAGCACGCGATTGCCTTCCAGCCCGCGGATGTTGAAGCCGGCGTTACCGTCGCGGCCGGTCGAGGCCCCGGCGGCGGTGAAGCGGGCGGGCGCGCTGCGCACCGACACGCCGGGCTCGAAGCGGACCAGGTCCTTGATGTCCTTGACCAGACCATCCTCGATGTCCTGGTCTGAGATGACGCTGGCGGTCACCGGGGCGTCCTGCAGCCGGGTCTCGGAACGGGTGGCGGTGACCGTGACCTTGTCCAACTCGACCGTGTCGGCCGCCGTATCCGCCGCGAAGGTGGCCTGGGCGCAGAGCAGGGCGCTCGCCGAGGCGGCGGCGAAGCAGGCGAGTTTGGCGCGAGACATGAGGACCCTCGAGGCTTGTTTATGCGAATGGTTCGCATCTGTTGACCGTGGAGCTACGGCCAATGGTTGTCCTGGTCAAGCTAAATGAGATTGATTCTTAGAATCACTAGCATTAAGGCTTTCGGCCACGCTTCCTCGAATCCGGAGACCGCCCATGCGTCGCGCGCTGTCCTTTTCCGCCTTCGTGATCGGTGCGGCCTTCGCCGGTCTCGTGGCCGGCGCGGCCCAGGCCCACTCGCCCTATCTGCTGCCCAGCGCCTTCGACGTCACCGACCGCAAGCTGGTGACCGTGCAGGGCTCGTTCACCGAAAGCTTCTTCAGCCCCGAGGTGGTGATGAAGTCCGACGCCTGGGCGGTGCTCGGGCCGGACGGCGTGCGCAAGCCCCTGACCGCCGTCAACCTGCGTGAACTGGCCCTGGTCGAGGTCGCGACCGAACAGCCGGGCACCTACCGGATCACCACCGGCCAGCGTACGGGGCGCACCGCCAAGGCCGTGCTGGTCAAGGGCGCGTGGGAGTTCCTGGAGGATCCCGCCAAGGCCCTGGCCGGAACCACGCCGGTCGACATGCAGAGCCTGACCCTAGCCGACGTCTATGTGACGCGCGGCGCGCCCAGCACGGCCGCCCTGGCGCCCATCGGCAAGGGCCTTGAGTTCGTGGCCGTCACCCATCCCAGCAGCATCTTCACCGGCCAGGACGCCCGGTTCGTGGTGCTGTTCGACGGCAAGCCGGTGAAGGGCCAGGCGGTCACCCTGCACGCCGGCGACGACCGCTACGCCGACGCCAAGACCTCGCCGGTCACCCTGACCAGCGACGACCAGGGCCGGTTCACGGTCAAGGTCGCCCGCTCGGGCGTCTACCAGATCCAGGCCCGCTACCGCGTGGCCCCGACGGCGAACGACCCGGTCGGCCATTCCTACACCTACGCCCTGACCTTCGAATCCCTGCGCTGAAGAAAGCCTGTCCGATGAACACCAAGACCGCTCTCCTGGCCGCCGCCGTCCTCTCCACGGTTTTCCTGGGCGTCGGCGCCCCCGCCTTCGCCGCCTCCCACGCCCGCGACACCTTCATCAAGGAGCAGGACCTCAACGGCGACGGCTCGGTCAGCAAGGACGAGTTCAAGGCCGGCCGCGAGAAGCAGTTCGCGGGCGTCGACGCCAACCACGACGGCGTCCTGTCGCATGACGAATATGTCGGCGAGTTCACCGCCCGCCTGGCCAAGCGCCTGGCGGCGTCCACCGACACGGCCGAGAAGAAGGAAGAGGAGCGCGTGCGCCAGCTGCGCCAGGCCGACGTCCGCTTCGGCGTGCTCGACACCAACAGGAGCGGCGGCATCACCCCGGCCGAGTTCGACTATTCCGGCTGGCGGATGTTCGTCACCCACGACACCAACAAGGACGGCGCCGTCTCGGCCGCCGATCCGGTGGCCGAGGATACGAACTGAGATCGGTCCTTTTGCACGCTAGTTAGCAACTAAATGGTTGCATTTTGACCTCCCTTGAGTCATGAATGCGCAACCAGGAGGTTGCCATCATGACCGATCGCATCGAAAAGACCATCGACCTGAACGCGCCGATCGAGCGCGTGTGGCGCGCCGTCAGCGACCACAAGGAATTTGGGACCTGGTTCAAGGTCGAACTGGAAGCGCCGTTCGCCGTCGGCCAGGAGGCGCGCGGCCAGATCACCCATCCGGGCTACGAACACGTGACCTGGAAGGCCAGGGTGACGGCCATCGAGCCGCCCCGTCGCCTGGCCTTCACCTGGCATCCCTACGGGATTGATCCCGACGTCGACTACGACCAGGAGGAGCCGACCCTGGTCGAGTTCCTGCTGGCGCCGAACGGGGACGGCACGCGGCTGACCGTCGTCGAGTCCGGCTTCGACAAGGTCCCCGCCCATCGCCGCGAGGAGGCCTTCCGGATGAACGACGGGGGCTGGACGCAGCAGGTCCAGAACATCAAGGCCCATGTTGAATCCTAGCCTGCGGGATCCCGCGCCGATCTTCGCGGCCCTGGGCGACCGCACCCGCTTGGCCCTGCTGGACAAGCTGGGCGACGGCCAGGCGCGATCGATCGCGGCCCTGTCGACCGACACCGCCCTGACCCGCCAGGCGATCACCAAGCACCTGCACGTGCTGCAGGACGCCGGCCTGGTGGCTTCGTTGCGGGTCGGCCGCGAAAGCCGCTTCACCGCGCGGCGGGAGGCGCTGGACGAGGCCCGGGCCTATCTGGACGGCGTGTCGCGCCAGTGGGACGAGACGCTGGAGCGGCTGAAGGCGTTCGTCGAAGGGTAGCTACATCGCGTCGTGCGAGACCAGCAGCAGGATCGACAGGTCCTTCTCCGGCCGCCAGTTGGTGCGGCGCATCTCGAACTGGGTCGGGCTGATCTTCTTCACGCCCGATCCGCAGAAGCTGACCAGGTTCTTGGGCGAGCCCTTGTCGACCACCAGGCGGAAGTCGCCGATCGGCTTCTTCCAGTTGCCGCCGGTGACCAGGACGTAGTCGATCCAGCGGTCGACCCACGGCGCATTGCCGTCCTTGTCGGCCTTGGCGGCGCGGACGACGGTGTCGGTCAGGGCCTTGTCGACGCAGTACCTGTCCTTGATCTCGGCGCCGTATTCCGTGCCGACGCTGGTCGCCACGGTCGCGCCGACCGAGGGCGTGTAGGCGTGCTCGACGACGATCGGCCGGCCGGCCGGGAAGGTCTGTAGCCAGTGATAGGTGGTCTTCAGCACCCAGACGCCACCCTGGTCGGGATCATAGAGGCCCAGCCTGACCGCCTCGTCGCGCCGGGCCTTGGGCAGGGCGCGCAGGGCTTCGTCGACGCCGCCCAGATGAACGGCCAGGGGGATATGGTTGGCGAGCAGCCAGGCGGTGCGGTCGACGCCGTCGGTCGCGATGGCCTTCTGCTCGACCTGCGCCGTCACCGGCTTGCCGTCGACCTTGGTCGAGAAGCCCAGCACGTTGGCGGGGGCGTCTTCGATCGGGATCGACACGTCGCTCTGGAAGAAGTCCGGTCCGCCGATGTTGGGCATCGGGAAGGCCACGCGGACGGTGACGTCCTTGCCGCTGGTGTTGGCGAACACATAGCGCACCCGCACGGCCTTTTCGGAGATGTAGAGGTCCTCCGAGCGCATCTCGATGCTGTCGCTCTTGGTCAGCACCAGGCCGCCGGTCGCCAGCTCGGCCGAGGTGTCGTTGGCCCAGGCGGGAGAGGCGCCGGCGAGACAGGCGAGCAGGGCGGCGAGGCGAAGCGCTTTGAGGGTCATGCGCCGAGCCATAGCACCGGCTCAGGTGGCGGCGACAGTCCCGGCCCGACGGCGGGCGTCAGTCCTGGACCGCCAGGACGCGGACGCCGCGCGCCCGGCCCTCGGGGTCGGTCCAGTGGAAGGCCTCGCCGGCGGTCAGGCCGATCAGGGCCGCGCCCACCGGGCTGAGCACCGAGATGCGGGCCTCGTCGATGCTGGCGTCGCGCGGCAGGCTGACGTGGACGACGCGGGTCTGTCCGTTGGACAGGTCCTGGAATTCGACCCGCGAGCCGATGCGGACGAACGGACGCGGCGCTTCGCCCGGCTCGACGATCACGGCGCGGGCCATTTCGCCGGCCAGCACGCGGCCGCCCGGCGCGCGGCCGGCGGCGGCGTCGGCCAGGTTGGAGAGGATCTCGAAGTCGGCCTCGGTCACATAGATCGCGGGCAGGGCTTCGGGGGAATGATGTTGAGTGTTCATGTTCTTTTCTGGATGTGTCTGGAGCCTCGGCCGGCGCTTCGGCGCGGCCTTGTGGAGGCTCGGTAGGGCGCGCCTCAGGGCGCGCTCGGGAAGACCAGACGCTTCAGGAAAGCCGCATCGACAGTCCGGATCGCCGGCGGCGCTAAGCCAAGGCGGGCCACTTTGCGGCCGGTTCGGAAGGCGAGGGCGGGATTTTCCGTTTCGCTCCAGGACTTGGCGCTGAACGCGAGCCTGGAGATCGGAAGCCTGTGGTCAGGCGTCCGGCGCGATCTGTTTCGCGGCCGGTGACGATCAGATGGGGGTGTGGAGCCCCGATGTCAAATTTAAAGGGAGGCGGTGGCGGTGAGAGAGTCCGCCAAACCAGTACTCCCATACCGCATCAAGAGATCCTATAAGGTCCCACTAGCGCGTTGATTATAATGGATTAATTTTCGCGCGCGTGTCACTCTGTCCGCCAGCTGCCCACCCGATCCTGAGTACAAAATGGGACCGAAAGTGGGACCCGAAGTGGGGCCGAAAATGAGAGTCGGCGAGTTTCGCCAGAAGGACAGGCCGGGGCTGCCGGAAGTGGGACCGAGCGGCTTTTGAAAAGTGGGGCCGAACTAAGCTGGAGGCTTGGCATGGGACGTTCACTTCACAAATTGACCGCGATTCAAGCCGCGAAGCTCAATAAGCCAGGTCGCCATTCCGATGGCGGCGGCCTCTATTTGTCGGTCGATGAAAGCGGGCGTCGGCGGTGGGTCTTCATGTACACGCGAACCGGTAAGCGTGTTGAACTCGGGCTTGGAGGCCGCCGCGACCTTTCCCTGGCAGACGCGCGCGCCGAAGCGGCAACTTTACGTGCAATGCTGGCGGCGGGCGCCGATCCCAAGGTCGAGCGCGCCAGGGATGACAAGGTCCAGACCTTTGGCGCCTGTGCCGACGCGTATGTGGAAGCCATGCAGCCTTCGTGGCGCAACTCTAAGCACGCCGCACAGTGGAGGATGACGCTCACCAAGTACGCAGCGCCGATCCGCGAGCGCCCGGTCAACGACATCACCACTCAGGATATCCTAGACGTCCTTCAACCGCTGTGGACCCGAACGCCGGAGACGGCCGAGCGCCTTCGGGGGCGGATGGAGAACGTCCTGGACGCCGCCAAGGCCAAGGGTTTGCGCACGGGCGAGAATCCGGCCCGCTGGCGCGGCCACCTCAATCAACTCCTCCCCAAACGCCAGAGACTTGCGCGGGGCCACCATGCTGCGCTGGCTTACGATCTAATCCCGGACTTCATGGCCAATCTCCGCACGCGTAGCGCCGTTGCGGCGCGCGCGCTGGAGTTTGCAATCCTGACAGCTTCCCGCTCTGGCGAGGTGTTGGGCGCGACTTGGGACGAAATTGATCTGAACAAGAGGGTTTGGGTCATACCGGCGATGCGCATGAAGGCAGGAAGAGAACACCGCGTGCCGCTATCGGCTCGCGCAATGGAAATTGTCGAAGAGCGTTTTGACGATGGCAAAGGCTACGTGTTCGCCGGGCCAAAGGCGGGGAAGCCCTTGTCGTCGATGGCGATGGCGATGCTCCTGCGGCGCATGAAGTCGGACATCACCGTGCACGGCTTCCGCTCCACTTTCCGCGACTGGGCGGCGGAGGCGACCGGTTTTTCGCATGAGGTTAGCGAGATGGCCCTGGCCCACACGATCGCCAACAAGGCTGAGGCCGCATACCGGCGCGGTGACCTATTTGATAAGCGTCGCAAACTCATGGGTGCCTGGAGCGAGTATTGCAACGCGCAGAACAGCGACAGGATCGTTCAACTGCGGCGTAGCGCGACGCCTTGAAGGCGAATTGTTCGTGAGCGTGTTCCGCTCGCCAGGCTAACACCTCCCGCGCCTGACGCGCTTGGGTTGCGGCGGCGCCGCGAGCGGCGCTACGGTGAGGAGGAACGCCAAAGGGGGGCAGATGAGCGGCCAACATCCACGGGGATCCGAGTGGAGAGAATGGGATCTCCACATACATACTCCGGCGTCCTTCTTCTGGAAGGGGCAGAAGTTCTCGGGCGACCCCACCTCCGCCGCTAACAATCCCTTGGTCGATGAGATGATTGGCGCGCTGAACGATGCGAAGCCGGCCGTCTTTGGCATTATGGACTATTGGAATTTTGACGGTTGGTTTGCGCTGAAGAACCGTCTGCGGCAAGCGGGTGCGCCGACACTGAATAAGACCGTTTTCCCTGGGATCGAACTGCGCATCTCATCGCCCAAGGGGCGGCTAAACGCGCATATGATCTTCTCGGACAAAGCCTCCGATCAAGACCTCCGCGACTTCGTGTCAGCGATGCGGATTGAACTCATTGATAAGCCATTATCGTCCGCCGCCCTGATCGAATGCGCGCGAGATGCGGGTGCAGATAAGCTCAGGAAGCACGGATACAAAAAAGAAGACGTGGATGGTGACGACGCCATCGCTTTGAAAGCCGGATTCGAAATCGCAGAACTAAAGGTTGAGCCATATCGGGAAGCGCTGAAACGACTGCCTGAAGGACTTGCGGTCGGCTTCATGCCTTTTGGCACTTACGAAGGGCTCGGCGACATAAATCCAATGGAGCACTACGCCTATGCTTTAAGTCTTTTCCGAGCCTCGACGATTTTCGAGGTGAGGGACGACCCGACTTGGCAGGCATTTGTTGGAACAAAGACACCGCAAAACGAGAAGTTCTTTGATGCCTTTCAAGCGGCGCTTGGCGGCGTCCCAAGGTTGCCAGTGTCGGGCAGCGACGCTCATTGCTTCGTTGGCGTCGCCGGCGACAATAACCAGCGCGGCTATGGCGACTATCCATCAGGGCGCAAGACATGGATCAAGGCCGACCCAACCTGGGAAGGACTTCTCCAAGCCATCAAGGAGCCCCAGAAGCGCTGCTACATTGGCGCCCTTCCTCCAAAGATTGAGAAGGTCAACTCGGACCGCACCTTCTACATCGACAGAGTTGAACTCCGGAAAGTTCCCGGAAGCACATTAGCTGACGATTGGTTCGACGGCGTTCAGTTACCGCTGAACCAGGACCTAGTAGCGGTGATCGGAAACAAGGGGAGCGGTAAGAGCGCGCTGGCCGACGTGATTGCGCTCCTGGGAAACTCGAAAGACGCCAGACATTTTTCCTTCCTCCGCCCGGAAAGGTTTCGCGGAAAATCTGGAGAGCCTGCTCGCCAGTTCAACGGATCGCTGCATTGGCACGCAGGCCCCGCGAATGAAGCGAACTTCGCTGACAATCCATCAGCGGAGCGCGTTGAGCTGGTCAAATACGTCCCGCAGGGGCGCTTTGAGGCGCTGTGCAACGATCATGTAAGCGGCAAGTCAGACGCGTTCGAGATCGAGCTAAGATCCGTGATTTTCGACCATCTTGGCGAGGCGAGAATGGGAGCGCTGAGCTTCGACCAACTCACCGAGCAGCAAGAAACAGGTTTCAGGGCTACGTTAGGAGAGTACCGTAAGAATCTGGGCGCGCTCAATAGAACGATTGCGAGCATAGAGCGAAATCTACACCCAACTATTAAAGATAATCTCGAGGAGCAGATTAAGCTCAAAAAGCTTCAACTCTCAGAACTTGATGCGGCAAAACCCCAAGAGGTCCCAGAGCCCACCGGAGATCTCAATGACGCGCAGAAGGCAGCCGCAACACGGCTCGGTGAAATATCCGAGGCGCTGAAAATATCCAGCGAGAGCGAGAAGGCGCTACTGGAGGGACAAAGTAGCTCTCGCACGAAGCTCCAAGCGGCCAAAACAGTTCTCGACCGCCTCGCTATTCTCCAGAGTCAGGTTGCGCTCTTCGAATCTGACGTATCCGAGGACTTGGCGAAGATCGGCGTGGCGATCACCTCCATCGCACAACTCAAAATCGACGCGGCCCCCCTAAGGACTTCAATTGCCACGTTCGACGCGGAAATAAAGGCTGGGGCGGCGAAGCTGGAGCTGACTCGGGCCGAGCGGGAGAAGCTTGACGGTGAGGCTGGGGCTTTGCGAGAGAAGCTTAACGAGCCCCAGCGCTTGCGGCAGGCATACAATGAGGCCTTTAAGGTCTGGGAAAGCCGGCGCAATGCTTTAGTCGGCAACGACGAAACCCCTGACAGTATTAAAGGCCTGGAAAAACGACGGGAACTGGTGATGAACCTGCCCGAGCGTTTGAAAGTCCGCTCGGACGAACGACTTGAGATCGTGCGAAAAATCTATGACGTCCTTTCTCAACAAAGAGAGGCGCGGTCATTGTTGTTCAAGCCACTTCAGGACGTGATCCAGGCAAATAAACTGATCCGAGACGAGTACAAGCTGCAGTTTGAAGCCAACCTCAGCGTTTTTCACGAGGCGGTGTCGGAGACTCTCTTCTCTATGGTCAAGCAGAACATCGGCGCCCTTAGAGGCGAAGATGAAAGCCGGTCTGCGATCAAGCAGCGCGTGGATCAGGTTTCGTTCAATGGCCAAGAGGGCGCGGTCGATTTTGTTCAATCGGTCGCCACGCTGCTCGAAGAAAGTAGCAGGCAATCGGAGCCGGCTGGCAAAGGAATCCTCGCAATCATGCGAAAAGATCGACAACCTGAAGAGGTCTATGACTACCTATATGGGTTAGAGTACGTTGAGCCGAAATACACTTTATTGTTTCAAGACACGCCCATTGAGCAACTCTCCCCCGGACAGAGGGGGGCGTTATTACTGATATTTTATCTTTTGGTTGATAGAGGGCGAAACCCCATCATTCTGGATCAGCCCGAAGAAAATTTGGATAACGAGACGATCGTAAATCTACTTGTTCCGGTAATCTGTGAAGCGAAGAAGAATCGACAGATCATAATGGTCACACATAACCCCAATCTTGCAGTTGTTTGTGATGCTGAGCAGATCATTCGCGCTTCTTTTGACCGACGCGGGAAGTCTGCGATCACGTATCACTCTGGCTCAATCGAAGACGGTGTCATCAATTCTCATGTGGTCAATGTGCTGGAGGGAACCAAAGACGCTTTCGATAACCGTAGTGGCAAGTACCATTGACCCTGAGATGGGCCGGTTGCCGCTTGGCGCCTGGTGACGATGTCGAGTGCGGCTTGAGCACATACCTAGCCCCGGCGTTCCAGAGAACGGCCGGTCAATGGTGCAGGTAGCGCATCGCTGTGGGCGACGGCGTAACCGCCGTTGAGGGGTGCGATCTTTGTCGGGCCCTACTACGCCCCATCGTCCACGCGATAGCTGGCGGGATTGGCGATCCAGCGATTGATCGCGGATTCATGCCATCCCGCACCGTGAACACTAATCGGGACCTGACGAGGGAAAGTGCCCTCGCCGATTTTCCGATAGAGGGTCGATCGGCTAAGGCCCGTGCGCGCCAGCACGGTATTGAGGCGGACGATGCGGTCGGGGTCGGCCATCGTTTCAAGCTCCACAGACTGGATCTGAAGGCATTCGATGGCCCAGAATTGGATTGCTTGCCGCTGGCGCCAAGGCCTCGCGAGGCCAGATCGTACTCTGGGAAACAAAGACAGGCTCTAGGCGCCTCTAGCGAAGGTGAGACCGTACCTTCAGGACGCTCGTCGCGCCCTGGCGCCGCCTAATTCGCCTCCGGCCTCCTTGCTAGCTGCGCTATTTTTTCAGGCGAACACCCGGACCCGCACCGTCATCCTCCGGAATAAATATGACTCCGGCCTCGTCCAAAGCTTTTCTCACCGCTTCCACGTTGCCAGCCGACCGCTGGCCAGGGCCGGATGGCCCCTCCATGCGGCGAATGCTCATCATTGAGAGGCCAGCAGCTTCAGCTAGCTGAGGCTGGGACCATTCCAGAAGGGCTCGGGCGGCCCTGATCTGCGAAGCGGTGAGCAGCATAATTGAACACTTTTAGTTCCGAAGAGAACATTTTCTGTTGCTTCGGCGTTTTGTGATGTGGTACGACAGTGTTCTTACGTGAACACAAAGGTTCAGGCCATGGACTCGCGCCACAAGGCGGAGAGTGGGGACGTGCGCGCGCGCCAGTTATCAAGGCGCAGCGTCCTTTCCGGTGGCTCCGCAGCACCTCTCGTTGCTCAAGATCATGCTCTGGGCAACTTCGACCCAGCAGTGACGGTCTTCACTCGCTGGCTCGCCATAGACGCTGAACAGCGCCGCCTCCAGCTTGAATGGGGCACGCTGGAAGGCTGGCTGATCACCCACCGCAGTTGGTACAAGCTCGCGCCCGCAGAGCAGGCCAGAATCCCCGAAGGCGCCAGGCTCGCTGAAATCAACGCGCGGCTCGATGTGCTCGACGTCGAGGGTCACGCCCTCCTCAGGTCCATGCGACCGAAGCCAGCCAAGAGCGTCGAGGCCGTCGTTGCCAACCTGTCAGTGGCGGCGCGCCTGATATTCGTGGAAGATCACCCCGGAGCGCACGGCTTGATCACCCGCGCCGTCCGCGACCTCGCTGCCTTCTGCGGTGGAAAGTGACCCGCCGGGTCCCGCGACGACGGGACGGCGCAGACCGCCTACTGGCGGCGACGTTTCTCCGTAACGCCGCTGGCTTCCACCAAGGCGCCGAGGCGGTGCTAACGCGACACCCCGAAGGCGTCCGCTACTTCCTGGCCATCGCCATCGAACTGGCGCTAAAGGCTTACCTGCTCGACCGAGGGATCAGCGACGACTGGAACCGTGTCTATCTCCGGCACGATCTGGTCAAGGCGCTCCGGCTTGCGAGGCGCGCCGGCTTCACCGGTCCTCCCGCCAAGCTCCCCGAACTGGCCGCGCTTCTGAGCCCTCACTACAAGGTCCACGCCATCTCGGAGATGTCGCCGGAGGCCATTGCATCAGTCTGTTGGCCTGAGGCTTGCGCGACGGTCCGCGACCTGATCGGCGCTGTTGCCGAGTCCGCCGAGCGATGTGTTTCCAGCGAGGAGGGCGCAGCGTGACGGCCAGTCTTCGCGTGCCGTGGCCGCTTGTCGCCAGCCAGTGGTGGCGATGGCGACATCCTCGCCTCTGGCTGGGCCGGACTTTCGATCCGCACAACAGCCAGAAAGTCATGTCCTATGCGGTCTTTCGACTTCACCGGGAGACGCGGGACGTCTTCCTACTCAACCAATTCAAGGCGCTCGACTACGCGCTGATTGCGCGTCACCTCGGCCTGACCACCGCCGATGTCCAGGCGCACTTGGCCGACGCGCTCTATGAGATCTCACGAACGATCGACCTGATCGAGCGCGTCCGTCCCAATCCCAAACTCTCCAAAGCGGAGCATCCCGATGTCTGACGACAAGGGGCCATTCGCCGTGTCGCGGCGTGTCGTGATCGGCGCCGTCAGCGCCGCGCCCGTGGTCAGTGGCGCCAGCGGCAGCGCACTCGCGGACCCGGCCGTGGCGCGCTGCGCCGAGTGGATGGCGCTCGACGCGGAGATCGACCGCCTGGGCCTGCGCTGGTCGGACCTAGAGACCATTCTGGTGCGGCAGAGGCGGTGGGAGCGGATGACGCCCGAGGCGCGCGGGGAGCTGTTGCCCTCCGAAGAGATGGACGCCATCGACAAGCAGATGGAACCGCTGTTCGAGCAGCGGGAGGCGTGGCTGGAGGCTCTTCCCGCTGTGCGCGCCAACGACATCCACGGCGTCGCCGCCAAGTTGGAAGTCGCACTGAGGGTCATGGTCCATCAGCAGGGCGACGGCTACCACCTCTTCAAGGCGACGATGGAGGAATTGCGCACCGCGCGCTGTCCGAATTGCGGGGCGCCCGTTTGCAAGCGTTAGCCGCGCCCCTCTCGGCAACCGCCCTGCCAACCCCAACCTGCGGGAGCCAGGACCGGAACGGTCGGTGCTCGCCCTGGAGCGCTTGGAGAGCCTCTGCCGGGCGGGCTGGTGCGGGTCAAGGGCGGCTTCGCCGTCGCTCCGCGAGACGCCCGCAGGGCGTCCCCTTGACGCGCGCCAGCCCGTCCGGCCCTTGTTCCACCAAGCGATCCAGGGCGTCTTGTCTCCGAGCGAAGGTCGG
>Ga0209257_1001907_pt1 | contig 22517 bp, 31 predicted proteins | sample AraplaCvi_mCL_r2_FD_184277 | JGI IMG/M metagenome (GOLD analysis project Ga0209257, IMG submission 184277) | Arabidopsis root microbial communities from North Carolina, USA - plate scrape MF_Cvi_mCL_r2 (SPAdes) (version 2) | ecosystem: Host-associated > Plants > Roots > Endosphere | place: USA...
CAGAGTTCGGCAAACGTCGGCATCAGCACCTCTTGATTTCAAGCATGTGGTCCGTCTGATTCTGGGAAAGAGGGCGACTCGGTCCAGGATGACCAACTGCACTTGCGAGCCATCCGATCGGATGAAGGGCCGCAGTCGCACCCACGCTACGCCTCTTGAAGTGCAGTCGAAGACTCTGCTATAGTCGCGGTCTTCCCAAGAGACGCAAATTGCATCACGCGGGTAGGCCGGTGTAGCTCAGTTGGTAGAGCAGCGCATTCGTAAGAATCAGCACCGCGAAATCCCCCGCATTCTGCGCACGCTATCCGAAGCTAACTCGTTGATTCTGCGTGACCCTATTGATTCCCCACAGTTCCTGCACATCGACGTGATGCATCAAGAGTTGCATCAACGTCTAAGCGAAAAATGAGCCGCTACACCGTAGCATCGAAGGCCACCCTTGAGGTGGCCTTTTTCGTTTCCGGATGGACGCCTCCCCCACTTCAGAGGGGTCGACGCGGCATGTCCTAACGCATCTAATCAGCCGGGGAAGGCGTACATAACGGAAAAAAGGGAGGTGCGATGTTCTCATTGGTGCCCTATCTCGTCGAAGTAAAGAACGAATACAAGCAGCCACAGGACTTGTGGAACTTCGCGGCAGGCAATAGCCTTCGAGCTGTCCTGAAGGACTACTACTCATCAAACCTTAGAAATTACCAGGCCTCGCTGGGCCAAAGTCGCCGCATGTTCATGATTGCGTCGATGTATAAGGGCACAAGCTCTTCTGTGGCGGGTACATATCAGACCGGCGAGTATGGGTTTGAATCGGAAATCTATCACACAAACAAACGCCAAATCAGCTATCGTCGCGGGACCGACGAGGCCGACATGAGGCCGTTTCACTTCTCGTTTTATCTTCCTAGAGATAAAATGCCGCTCAGCAAAAGCGTGGCCTTCTAATATTGGCCCGCTTTAATACATTGGGCGTCCGAGATCTTACCATCCCGCACCTTCAGCACTACTTCAGCCTTCGATTCCAAGATTTTGAACTGTCCGTCTCCAAAGTTGTTCCAAGGGTTGTGATGGAAACAATCCTACGGGAGGGCGTCCTTAAAAATATCCGTCTAATCAGGAAATCGATACCAGCCGATGTCGCCGACGCGCTAGCGGAGCCAGACCGGAAAAAAATTCAACATGTTGAGTTAGTCATTCGAAGCAAGCGGCGATCAAACTTCTCCGATATCGATGCTCTTATGCGGATCGTGGATCGAAAGGTGAAGCCTTCGGAGATTTTTGTGGTGGACTCCTTCAAGCATGAGAACGTGAAGCTCGAAGTGGAAATGCAAGGGAAGCTGCGCACCGTTGATCTAGGTAACCTGAGCAAACTGTCGTCCAATATCGAGCTATCGGTTCTCCCGGGACCGGATGGCCACCCGCCCATCGACGCTTGGCTGAAAGAGGCAGACGAAGTGGCCGAGAATGTGGCCCTATCTTGGGGAATGGATGCACCGAGGTGGAAGTCCGACGCTTCACCGTTAAAAGGAGGTGGTAGTGTTCGCCAAGCTGAGTCCATTGAACATAATTAAATCCCATTTCCTCTCGTTAAGAAACTATGAAACGGGAAGGCTTTCACGCGGGGAAATAGCCCTGCATTTTGGCCTGCCGGCACTGTTGGCCGGCGTCCATGTTGTTTTGGTTCCAGAAGTATCGGAGAATGTGGTGAGCATCATTGTTTCCGCCGCGTCTATTGTCGCCGGACTCATGCTCAATCTTCTGGTGTTGATCTACACCCTCGTCTTCAATGCCAAGTCCAATCCCAGTCCAATGGTCGACATCACCTTATTTAAGAAGGTGAGCCGAGAATCTTTGGACACCATTGCGTTTAGCATTTTGCTGTGCTTGATGCTGGTGGTGGCGTCATTCCTCATTCTGTCGAGATTTCCGTCGGTCGCGCTTGTGGGGCGATTTTGTACCGTTTATCTTGGCATTGCAGTAATATTCTGCTTGCTGATTGTGCTGAAACGGTGTTACATAATCGTCCAGCAGGAAATGAAGTAGTTAATCGTTCTGGAGTGAGTTCATGATGTCGGCCGCCTTACGAGACGCCTGATTCGGCATCAGGTGGCTGTACCGCATGCTCATCTGAATCGTTGAGTGGCCCAGTTGCTGCTGTATCTCACCGAGCGACAAACCGTTCTGCGCGGCACGGCTGGCCCATGTGTGCCGCAGGCTGTGCAGCGTGATCCCGTCGATCCCAGCACGCTTGCAAGCACTGTTGAACGCCCGCGGGCAGTAGTTGCGTGCGCCGCCGCCCTCGCTCTCGAATACGAACCTCTGGTCTTTCCGCTTATCGTCTCGGCGGCGAGCCAAGATCGCTGCTGACCGCCTCGTCAGCGCCAGGACCGATTCGTTCTTCACCTTGGACCGGTAGAGGTAGATCTCACCTTTCGCGAGGTCGATCGCCTTCCATTCGATCTGCGCGATCTCGCTGTACCGAGCGCCGGTGTCGATCAGAAGGACAGTGAGGTCGTACGCGTCTTGACGCATCCGGAAGACGTTGTCGGCCTCCGAGGACACGCCGCGGACGATCGTTTCCGGGTGGAGTTGGTTTAGGAGCTGCCGCTCCTCTTCCAGGCTGAGGTAGCGCAGCCTGCCGGTGTTCGCCTTAACCGCGTTGTCCTTCTTCAGCTCCGCGAAATCAAGGTCCGGGACAGGGTGCTCCAACTTGCGGATCAGCTTGATAGCTTGATGGAGCGCCGACAGCTCCGTCAGGATCGTTCCGTTGCTGTTCCCTTCCTCGCGGCGCGCAAGAATCAGCTTTTGGACGTCCTTCGTCGTCAGCGATTCGAACTTCCGAGCGCCATCAAATCCGAACACCTCGACCACCTTGTGCGTCCTGTTGTCCACCTTGGACCCGAGCATCTTCTTCAGGCGATACGTCAACTCCGTGATCATTGGGGTCGCCTTCTTCGCGCGCAGAAACGTGTTGAACGCTTCCCCAATCCTCAGCGACGCCGCCACTTCGTTTCCCTGTTTGGACTGGACGGCTTCCTGATACTTCTTGTGCGCGACCTTCAGCGCTTCGGTCTTGTTCGTATGGCCCGTCGAGCCGAAGTACCGCTTCCCTTTGAAGTTGAAGCGGTAATACCAAGCGTCAGACTGCTTGCCTTTGATTGTGTGTTTGCATACGTTCATCATCTTCTCCTTGGTGACGCCTGTGAAATAAGCAGCTCCACCTTCTCGTATTTATTGGAGGAAGACAACGGCAAACTTGTTTGCTAGACTAAGCGGTCAGATGATGAAAGGGAGAGTATGGCAAGCGACTTTGACAACGAGGAATACTCCTGCCGCAGTTGTGACGGCGACATCGGAACTCCTAAAAGGCAGAACGGATGGAGATGCGCAAGCTGCGGTGCGCACGTCCTGATTCTCGCTACCGATAGTGGCGGCAGATCGGCCTCTATAGAGCGAGTGCCAGCGAGCGAACTCGTCGTGGGTGACCACGTTGTAATGCATGGAGCGCCGCTTAGTGAGGGAAGGGAAGTCCTGCGTATTGCGGCCAAACCGAATGGCGACTTGAATATCTCACTGAGGGGGTATGGAACGCTGAAAAACAAAGATCCGGCGGACTACTTCAATCGTTGGACTAGCTAAAGGTCGGCATTGCCGACCTTTTTCTTTCGAGAGCTAATTCCGAAGCTCAGAGAAGAGGACGGGAAACCTAGCTCTAAGATCAGTTCCAGCTTTACCGCTATAGACGAACACAATCCATAGCGGGTGATGAAGAAATGCGATCTGAGCAGCGGTAAGCGGCAGCCCACGGCTTAGTATTTCTGACGCCAGTGAGCAGTACGTCTCAACGTCGCCCGACTGGATCAACGCTGTTGCTAGATCAGCGGTCGATTCTGATTCGTTCTCCGCTGAGCGAGCTAGCTGCTTGATTCGGTAGTCGCTTGCCTGTTGCAGCGCAACTTGGTGATCATTGGTTCCAGTCGATAACCACCTAGACTTCCAAGGGAACTTGTAGATGCCGTCTTTCCCAAGACGCAACTGTACTTCCGTCATATTATTCCCTCGGGTCTTTCCAAAGCGCGAGTGCCGCTGTTAGAACTACTCCAACGATTGCAATAATTTCGAGCATGATCTCCTCCTGAATTGCGGGCTTAATGCCGCACAGATATTTAGGGGAGGTCGCTGGTTGAATCAAGAAATCTTTGCAATTCTGCTATTTTGCAGGGAATACTCCTTGGCAAACCCCACCAATAAGATTCTCCGCCTGCTTTAAATAACGACTGATCGTCGCTGAAAGAACGCGTTTCTCTCCGCTGTTTAGCTTTCTGGTGCCCCAGTCGTATGGAATCTGCAGAGCCCTAGCGACGTCCGGGTTCTTTTCCTTAGGAGCGACGATCTTGCGACGCTCGTACACATCAAGCGCAGTCTTTATGGACTTGAGACGCGCATCGGACAGGTGACTACTGAGAGAGAACTCAGCGCCGCGCACTTGCTTCGGAGGCCGTCCAACTTTCCCCGTGTGCTTCTTCCGTAGCAGTGTCTCAAACTCCCGCAGTAGCTGATCTTTCGTCGCGGTCAGATCAAGCAAAACAGTCAGACCGTCCTCCTCGAACATTGAGGCGTAATGGTCGTAGTCACTCGCGTCCTTGATCAGGTAGACGCTCCTCAGGTCCGCGTCGTCAGCAGGCTCGGTGAAGAACGGTTCGCAATGCTTCCACCATTCATCGAACCTCTTTCCGCGCACGTCCAAAAAATAGTGTGAGACAAGCGGGCTCCAATGTGAAGGATTGCTCAGTTCAAGCGCTCTCCACCACAGCTCGTAGGGGTCAATGTTCATGCCGAATGTTAACAGATCAATTGTAGTGATTGATCTGCACACCAGTTAACACCGATTCGTAAGCACAGTTGGCTTCCGTCAGCACGGTGCTGATAGACAGATGTGGAGTAACTTATGAACCTGTTCGCTGTAGCTAAGCTCGCTGGAGAAATCCTTGCCAGTGAATTTTCCGATCCCGACACCGCGTTGATTGCGGTGATCAGCGACGGAGATTCGATCAAAGTCGAATCTCACACGATGGAGGAGTTTTGCGGTATTGGTGTGGAGTCGGTAGAGGTAATGCAATGAGTGGCGGCAACATGTTTGAACTGAACAAGTACGGTGTGGGCTACATCGCCGAGGGTGACGACCGGAGCAAGTTGCTCGAACTGATGGAACTCAGTCCGGTCATCGGTTGCCGTGAATGGCTCAGCTTCATGCGCCGGATTCCCGGATACGGTACTACGTCGCTGCGGTACAACAAGAGGATGGTCTACATCTATCCGAATGCTGATCGGCGGCTGGTCGAGAAGGCAGTCGAGCTGATCAGCGAAGGGTGCACGCATGTGATGCTCAATAGGAAGTCGATCAAGGGGCGTAAGCCGATCAAGTCTGGTCTTCCGGGCTTCCGTACCCGCCGGTCCTATATCACATTCACGTACGAGCTGAAGGACGAAAAGTAATCTGCATAACGTGATCTGAAGGGAGGCGCCCCAACGGAACGGGCATTTAAAGATTGATCAAGCTCAACGTTGCCCTATCTGCGCCCTAAATATAGATTTAGGAGTTGCAGATGGGACAACAGCGAGCAGAAGAGCTTGAGTACATCTATGTTTTGCACGGGAACGACAACAGACCGTTCTACTGTGGTCATTCAATCGACCCTGTAAAACGCTTGAGACAGCATCTCAGCGAAGCGCGCCGAGGTGGTAGCACGCATAAGTGTGGCCACATTCGAGCGCTGCTCAACGAAGGGCAGACGATCTCCGCGAAGGTCGTCGACCAGTGTCCCGTCGATCAACTCGCTGACCTCGAAGCGTGGTGGATCGACCAACTGTCGTACAGGTTCCATCTGACAAATAGTGTCAGCGGTCTCAGCCGAAATACTGATTGGAAGGACCGCGAACTGCGCGCGCTTATCCAGACAGGGAAAGGACGGAAGAAGAGGGATACCTGCGAGCACGTCCCTCGACCTCGCGACCGTTCTACGCCGGAGCAGTGTGAGAGGCGAGCCAAACTGGTGCTATCGCTGTGGAAACACGATCGACCACCAACAAGAGAAGAGTACGAGAGGATCGTGGACCAGTTGGAAGCGCGCGCTCTTTGGTAGCGGTGACCCTAAGCCGGTCGGCTGTTTTCTGAAGAAATTTTGAGACTGATACTAAATACAGATGTGAGTGACTAGGAAGTTGAGTACTGGCTCACAGTTGGCGGCAACCAACTCAAAAGATTTAGGGCAAACAGTTAACCAATCAAACGGCCCAAGCTCCGTTAAGGGTGCGCAATGCATCCGTCCTGTTCTACCGTTGCCGCGGTCTTGGAGCTTGGGCCGGCCCCTATCAAAGGACCAGGATGAACGAATTATCCGAACAGTCGCCCATCAAGCAGTGGGCGCTTCACTACGCGTCGCTCGGTTGGCGCGTGTTCCCTCTCACCCCCGGCACCAAGGTGCCGCTCGCCGGTTCCCGCGGCCACAAGGACGCCTCCAGTGATTGCTCGGCGATTGAGGCATGGTGGGCTGAACATCCAGACGCAAACATCGGGCTCGCGACCGGCGCAGCGTCTTCCGTCTGGGTGATCGACATCGACATGAAGAACGACAAGAACGGCCGCAGGGCGCTGCAGCAGTTCCTGACAGCGACGACGGACGATCCACAGATCGATACGAAGACGGTTCAGACCCCGTCAGGCGGTGCGCACGTCTACGTTGCGTATGACCGCTCGCGGCGGGTGTCGAATCGCGCAAATGTGCTCGAAGGGATCGACATCCGCGGTGATGGCGGTTACGTCGTCCTGCCGCCGTCGAGGACGGATGTCGGTGCGTACCGGTGGGCGCCAGCCGCGATGACAACAGGCGTGGGCTCGGCGGACTGGGCTTTCGCTCTGGCGTCCCACTACGGTCCGATCGACAAGCCGATCGCTAGGCCATCGTCGAAGGTTGACGGCAGCTATCGCCTGCCGTGGTCGCTTGTCGTCGGCTTCCGTTCCAGCCCTCACATCACGCTTGAGCAGACTGAGGTCGGCGGGAAGTACATCTGCCGCTGCCCATTCCACGACGACAAGTCGGCGAGCGCCGCGTTCTGGCGGAAGGATGCGGGCTTTGGCGTCCTGTATTGCTCGGCATGCGACACGAGCTGGATCACTGAAAAGCGCGTGATCGACAGGGTGAAGGCGGCCAAGATCAACGCCCGCCTTGAACAACTCAAACAACAAATCAAGGAGCTGACATGAGCAGCGCAACGAACAAGCATGACCGCGCAAGGCGGTTGGCAGAGCTTGAAGCGGAGAGGGCTGCGCTCGAAGCCGAGATCAACGATACGGACTGCGACTTCCCGATCGTTCGCGCAAACGGGCGTGGTGAGCCTAGGCCAGTCGGATGCAAGGAGAACACCGAGGCGCTTCTTGCCCATTACGGGATCACATGCAGGTACAACGAGATGACGAAGGAGCTGGAGATCAAGGCATCCGGCCGAGACTTCTTCGCCGACACGCAGCGGAACGAGTCATTCGAGTACGTCGCAGACTGCGCTCGCAAGCAGCAGTACCCGCACGAAGTCGCCGTCAGCAACCTTGTGATGATTGGCGCTGACCATGCATATCACCCAGCGCGCGACTGGATCCTCAGCGCCGAGTGGGACGGCACCGATCGCCTTCAATGCGTCTACGACGCGATTGTTGAGACCGACGATTTCAGTACCGCTCTGAAGGAAAAGATCGTACGCCGCTGGATGATTGCAAACGTCGCGTTGCTGATGCACGGCACTCCGTTCGAAAGCGATGAGCATCGCGAACGCGGTTTCCTTGGCACCGAAGGCGTCCTCGTCCTCCAAGGCAATCAGGGGCTCAGCAAGACGCAGTTCTTCGCGAGTCTTGTGCCGCCGCGCAGCAAGTTCTTCCAGGACGGCCTGAGCCTCGATCCGAACAACAAGGACAGCGTTGCACTTGTTGTCAGCCACTGGATCGTTGAGCTGGGTGAGCTCGACAGCATCTTCCGCAAGAGCGACGTCGCAGCTCTTCGCGCCTGGCTGACGAAGAAGAACGACGATTTCAGGCCGCCGTATGCCAAGTCGATCAACAGCTATCCACGCCGGACCGGCATTTGCGCGACAGTTAACGACGAGCAGTTCCTCCCTGAGACCGGCGAGAACCGCCGGTACTGGAACATCGCGGTCCAGGCGGTCCGCAGGGTCAAGGAGATCGACATTCAGCAACTGTGGGCGCAGGTGTACGCGGCGTACAGAGCTGGCGAGCAGTTCTGGTTCGATCCGTCCGAACGCCAGGAGCTGTATGACAGCAACAAGCGGTTCGAGCGGCCGATGCCGCTGATCGACATGATCTCCGATGCGATCGTCGATCCGTATAAGGCTCCGCCGCTGGTCGTCGTCGGTGATGAACTGAAGAAGGCAGCAGCAACGATCGAGAAGCTGAACGCAACTCAGATCATCCAGCGCGTCACAGGAACGATGAGCCCGTCGGCGAAGGATGCCGGCGAGGTTGGCAAGTGGCTGAGCGTGAACGGGTTCAAGACGGCGACGAACAAGAAGTTCCATGTCGTCGTCAAGAAGCAGTGGAATGCGTTCGACCGCACGCTGGACGCTGCCTAAATCGTTGTCCCGCCCGTCCAGGTGATGAAGCCGCCCCACCGGGCGGCTTTCCTTTTGACAGCGTTGAAAGACGATAGGAATACAGCGGGAATACGGTGGAATACTGTGAGCCGGTCCTCGTGGACTTGAAAAAGCCCTGTGTTGACGCGGAGTTAGAGGTGGCGGAATAGGGTAAATACAGCAAATACAGTAAAAGCGCCTCTCTATCTCTCTACTATTGGCGGTCTATCCAATTTATATAAAAGTACCGTATTTACTGTATTTGCCGTATTTTCTCCACTGTTCATGCGGGATAAAACGAATACGGTGCTGCATTCCACTGTATTTCACCGTATTCCTTCTACGCTCCGTCCACAATGCCCATGTGGGCGAATGGCGACCGTGAATAGTGTAGCTGGATCTTCTTCAATAGTTCAATGTCGCGTTCCATTAAACTAATGCCGTCGCGGCGCCGCTTAATCTTTCGCTCATACGAGTCCATCGAGCCTTCAAGGAAGGTCAGTCGTTCCCGAAACTGCACGACCAAGTCGGGGGACTCAGGTTCGAAATCACCATAGTCGTTCGGATATACGAACAGTCCAACTAATAAGGTGCGTCGACGTTCATGGGCCTCCGCATAGTTGACGATTGCTGATACGGTGTCAAACTCGTTCTTTGCGTCGTTCAGCAACCGCTCAATGTCCGCTATCCTCTCCTTGTAGTTCGCAATTTTCGCTAGCGCCATAGTAATCCGCCGCGCGATCTCTTGTTGATTTACAGCAGGTAGTGTGTTCATTCAATTTTCCTCGATCTCCTCGTTGGACAGCGGCACCAGCTCGTCCGCGGGGAAGCACCCTATTCAAGGGATGTCACGGGGTGCCGCTCAACGTACCCTCCCCGTGACTGTGTACACCATCGTGACGCGGGCAAGGGAGGATATGAAATGGCGGACGTCATCGCTGCACTGCAAAGCGCACTGACCATCACTGGGAAGCTTCGAGAGCTGTCGAAGAAGATCGAGGACGCTGACTTCAAGATGCTACTTGCCGACCTAGCCGCTGACTTGGCCGACGCGAAGGTCGAAGCGGCAGAACTGAAGACGCGCCTTGCGCGTCTCCTTGACGAGAATAGAGAACTTTCGGAACGACTTGTCGTGAAAGACTCGACTAAGCCCACCTTGATAAACGGCGTTTATCAATTCGCTGGTGAAGAAGGCTTCTTTTGCACAGGATGCTTTGACGCAAGGACAGCAAAGATTCGCGTTAATGAACTATCTGGGCCATTCCGGCAAGTTGCTAGATGGCGATGCCCTTCATGCAAGTCCACTTATCACTAAGGGAGATCGTTGATGGTCGGATATGTCAATGCTCGAGATAAACATGAGCGCTTCGTGAACTCGTTCGCCACGCAATCGTTTCGTGATCAAGCGGATAGGGATTACATCCTGGCGCGTCTAGCCTGCAAGCAGGAACTCTATCCGCAATATCTCTGGTCGGCTCAGCAGGCGATTGAAAAGTACCTCAAGTCAATACTTCTCTATAATCGGATTCCTGCAAAAAAGATCGGGCATGAGCTTGATAGGGCATTGGCGCTATGCGAGAAGCTGCCATTCAAAATTGATCTGTCGGAAAGCTCGCGTAGGTACATCGCCCATCTAGCCAATGTGGGTAAATTCAGATACTTAGAGGTTCCGTATTCCATACATGGATATCCACTGTTGGACCTCGACCGCACTGTGTGGGAGTTGCGTCGATATTGCCAAATCTTTAAGGTCTTCTGGCTTCCTCCCTCATCTCCCAATCAAGCGGTCGCTGACAAAGCTTGGAAGGATGTGACTGAAAGTAGCGTTGGCGCACCACATTTGTTCAGGATCAACGGTGGATTGTTAGAAGGGGTAATGAAGAAGAAAGATCACCCCAGCCGCCCTGCGCTTATCTGGCAAAATCCAATGTATGCAGGGCGTGCGAGAAAGATGATTAGAGCGCAATGGCGATTGAATGCACAGAATCCAGTGCTTTATCTATATCCTGAGATGTTGGATGACATTGAGAAGCTTGTGTTTATGCCTGATTCTCTTGTAAAGGCGTATCGGGTACATTTGCAAGAGATTAAGATCGATCCAGGTAAACGTCCATGAGGCGACTAGGTGTAATATTACCTTAAGGGCGACCTGTGAAGCTAGATTGAATGCCTAAGGGGATGGTTTTGGTAAGGACAATTCTACAGGGCGGCCTAAAGATCGCAATCGCAATAATCATTGCTGTAGCCGTGGTGGCGGCAGCTGCCGTCGGAATATATAAGTTATATGAGGCTAGGCAGAAGCTACACGCAAGGCCATACGAGGAGGTAACAACGTGGAGCTTGGACACCCGTAGTGCTCTTGGCATGTCGTTAAATGCGCGAAGTAAGCTCGTTGACGGGCAAATGTTCGTTGAGTTGGTATTTGATCAATATCCAAGTTATCTTTCTGCACCAAAGAATCGTGAAGGAACCTTAAGCTTTGGATTTCTAGATAAAGATGGATTCAACCTGTTCAGCAAGGAGATTGCCGTCCGCGATTTCACTCGTCTAGTAGATCAGCAAGGGAAAGCAAGAGGCCTACGTCATGAGTTTGCACAGTTCGTCCGCGTGGAAGACTACTCTCGCTATTCCAAAATCGACGTTAAATGGAATCTCGACACTGCGCCGGTAGTTCCTCCGGAAGTCGAAGATGCACTTGGCAAAGAGAAGCCGACGCTCGATCACTGTGCGCCAGGCTTGTCGAAGGCCGAGCGACTGAAGCGCCTTGCTCAGTTTGGGTCAGTGCGACAGACCGGATCAGGCGAGTACACAGCCGATGGCCGGAAGGTCGTATACCTGGGCGACACTGCGGAGATGTACAGCTGCAACTAAGATCGCGACGTGGGGCCGAGCGCGGTCAAACACCCATCAATCGCCGGTTGTCTGTCCCCGCTGTCCGTTGGACATTGGGCTGTACCGCAACCAACGGAGGACTGATAGATGGCCACGCCCAAAGCAACCAAGCCCGTCGCTAGGAAGACTGCTCCCGTAGCGAAGAAACGCGCTCCTTCGAAAGTCGTGCCGAAGGCAGTGATCTCGGCTAAAGCTGCGCGCGTCATGGTGAAGCCGTCTTCGCAGAAGGCACTGCCACCTAAGACCAAAGAGGGAGCGTCGAAGGCAGATATCGCCCGGGATATCTACTCCAAGATGAAATCAGCTTCTCGTCAGGAGATCCTGAAGGCATTCATGGAGCAAGCAAGGCTGTCAAAAGCCGGCGCATCGACGTACCTGGCAAACATCAAGAAGCAAGCTGCACAGAAGTAATCGCTGTGCTGAGAGACACAAAGGGCCTACGGGCCCTTTTTCTTTGGGTGTATTTGCCCACGTGTCGCCGTTGTCGTTGGACCGAGCTGAGCTGAAACTGGACTCATCAACAAGCAACGGAGTTCCAAATGCGCTTCCAGTTCATTTTCACTCTGAAGAACCAGCTGCCGGTATTCAAAGAGGTGATCGAGGCTGATTCCGAAGAACGGGCGCGAGCGAAGCTGCGGCAGCAGATCAAGGAGGCTGGATTTCAGCTCAAACGCATCACTGCTGTGATCGAACTGAAGTAAACGATCCAATCCCACTAAAAGTCTGTTGTTCCAAACGGCCAACAGGCTTCTTTTCTTGCACTAAATACCATTCATAGAATCGATCAGGAATGGTATGGAGATGCAAGCAATCAAATTCCCTAGACAGACGGTAATCGTCTGTCTCCCGTCCCGTCTCATGTCTAACGGAACGCCGGCGACTCTCATCCAACGGGTGCATCGACTTGGCATTGAGCCAACACTAAAAGTCACCTTGCTTCAACTGATTAATGATGCAGTCCAGCGATACAAGGCCGAGCGGGCGTGGTTGGTAGCGATGACGTTGGAAGTGCAAGGTCACATCTATATGACTGAAGCTGATCAAAACTCCGAAATCGATAAATAATATCGATCATATAACATGGGTTAAGGCTAGTCATAAATAGTGGCGGAAAAGAAAGTCGGCGTCAACAGTATGCTCAGCGACTTCTTATGGGGATTTTCACCAATGAAACGTGGTGAGTGTTTCTCTCCATTGGATCAAACGTTCGATCACTGTTGACTAGAGTCTGGCTAACCGGTTGATTTCTGCGGTGTTTTTCTGCTGTGGCAAAGAATTGAAGATTCTCAGCGGCAGTTTAATCGTCAAGAACGCTGGAGCGATTTAAACGGCATATACGCGTTTATTTCGTCGCCGAACGATAGATGACGCCACTGACGTTGATGAAATCGATTTGAAGCGCTTCTAGGCGATCTATGCCGCTTGCTGACTTTCCGAACGACATCGAGGAACGCGCAATGAGCAAAGACAACGATCTTGATCCCGGCTTCATCCATCCGAGCGGCAGCGGCAGGATGCATCGCAACGGCCCGCTGCTGCGGCAACACCGGGACCGATGGACCACAAAGAACAACAAGGCGGCTCACCTAGAAGCGGTGAAGCGCCATCAACGCAGGAAGAGGGCCGATGCCGAAGCAGTACAAGAAAGAGAACAGCAATCTGCAGACGGCCGTTGAGGATCTGCGTGGCTTCCAGGTGGTTGACCGGCCGGTTAGCAGCCACGTTCCGAATCGTCCTCCGCTGTTCGTCTCAGAAATGCGGCTTCGAGCGCAAGAGGCAGGCCTACTTCCGCATGAGCTGCTGGCATTGATCGCGACCGATCCCGACGCAGAGTTCGATGACCTGCTGGTGGTCGGCGGACAACTGGTTCCGATCCGCCGCAAGGCAACGCTGAAAGAGCGGATCGACTGCGCAAAGTTCTCGGCCGCGTACTACGCCGCCCCGAAGGCGCAGCAGATCAACCAGAACAACACGATCCGCATCGAGCACTCGCTGCCATCAACGGCGCTCGACACGACGGTGCTTGACGAGCAGGGCCGCGTGATCGAAGCGGACGAGATCTCGTTTGACGATGAATAACAAGAACAACAGGGAGACCACACGATGACCTCAGCGTCAGTGCAGCTGAAGTACCAGCCACGCGCTGTGTTCATGCCGTTCCATTCGCGCATACAGCGCTGGGCCGTCATGATTTGTCATCGTCGAAGACCGCGCCGGCAAGACCGTCATGTCGGTCAACGACCTGATCGCGCGGGCTCTCTACAGTAAGAAGCAGAACCCTCAGTACGCATACATCGCACCGACCGCAGCACAGGCAAAGAAGATCGCCTGGAGCTACCTCAAGCAGTACGCAGCACCTGTCGCGAGGAAGGTGAACGAGAGCGAGCTGTACGTCGAGTTGGTGAACGGCTCCAAGATCTACGTCACCGGCGCCGACAACCCAGACAGCCTGCGCGGCCTATACCTCGACGGCGTAATCATCGACGAGTTTGCGCAGGTCAAGCTAAGCCTTTGGGGCGAGGTCGTTCGTCCCGCACTGTCTGACCGCAAGGGATGGGCAGTGTTCCTGGGTACGCCGAAGGGAAAGGGCAATGGCCTTTGGGACATGTACCGCAAGGCGCTGGCCGACCCCGAGCGATTCTTCTTGCTTCACCTCAAGGCAAGCACGTCAGGTCTCCTTGGGCGACATGAGCTGGAAGAGCTTCGCCGCGATATGGACGAGGCGGAGTACGAGCAGGAGTACGAATGCAGCTTCGAGGCTGCGCAGCGCGGCTCGTACTACGGCAAGCAGATCCAACAGCTGGAGACGGACAACAAGATCCGGCCCCAGATTACCCACGATCCCCAGTACCCGGTGTCGATCGCGATGGACATCGGGTTCAACGACGCGACCGCTGTGTGGTTCTGGCAGGTGATCGGTGGCGAGATCCGGGTGATCGAGTACTTCGAGGAGAGCGGCCTCGACGCCGACCTGCTGGCGGAGCGCCTGCTACTCAAGCCCTACCAGTACGACTCGTGCTGGGTTCCGCACGACGCGCTGCACCGGACATTCGCCAGCCGGAAGTCGGCGATGGACACGCTGATTGAGCACGGGCTTCCGACGCAGAGAGTGCCAAACCCTGACGCAGGCAACCGCGTCTATCACGGGATCGACGCGACTCGAAAGGTTCTTCGGACGTATCCGATCGTGATTGACGCCGATCGCTGCTCACGAGGCCTGGAAGCGCTGCGGAACTACAGCCGCAAGTGGGACTCCGACCGTAGGCAGTACAGCGACACGCCAGCTCACGACCAGTGGAGCCACGGCGCCGATGCGTTTCGCTACCTGTGTCTGGCGGTCAAGCCGGAGGACTTGCGCCGCAGCCTGGAGCAGCGTCCTCAATCGTTCCTGACGCGCGGTCCGGCAATCGGAATAGGGGTTAGGCCATCCGGCGTCGGCAACCCCGCTGCACGATCATCAGTAAATAAGGGATGGACCCTCAACGATGCATTGAGGGAGCACGACCGGAAGGTTCGCCAGCGCCGATCAGCGGACCGCATGGGCCTCTGATGTCGTGATGCCAACAACAAGAACAACAGGGCAACCCGATGGATAAAAACAACAACGACGGATACGCGTCGAACGAGCCGCCTGTCAGCGAAGACGCTTTCGGCGGCGACCCGGTCTTGCAGGAGTTCCAGACCGAGGAAAAGCAGGCGATGTGGCTGAAGGAGCTTGAAGCGAGCAAGGGCGAGCGCAAGCAGTTCATCAACGACGGCAACAAGGTGATTGAGCGGTACGCGTCGCGGCTGACGTCGCAGCCATCGAACGATGCCAGCGGGCGCAACACGCAGAGCGACTACAACCTCTTCTTCGCGAACACCGATATCAAGCTGTCGGCGTTGTACGCACGCACACCGCAGCCCGAGATCAAACGGCGCTTCAACGACGCCGATGATGACGTCAGCCGTGTCGCTTCGATGCTGCTTGAGCGGAATATTTGCTACGAGCTCGACATCTATGGCTTTGATCAATCAATCAAGCAGACGCTGTTCGATTGGAAGGTGCCCGGCCTCGGCGTGATGTGGGCGCGTTATGAGCAGGCGGAGAAGGCTCCGATCACCGATCCGGTGACGGGAGTTCCGATCGCCGGCTCCGACATCGCTGACCAGCAGTCATGCCTTGACTACGTGAACTGGGCTGACTTTCTATGGGCGCCGTGCCAAGTGTGGCAGCAGTGCCGCTGGGTAGCACGTCGTATTCCAATGGACAGGCGATCGGTAATGGACCGATTCGGTGGCACCGCTCCCGAAGACGTGCTCGCCGTGCTGACGTACGAGAAGGCAGACACGGCGAAGGACGGGGCTGCCAAGAGCGCGCTCGATCCGAAGCGATCTGAGGAGAAGACAGTTGACGTCTATGAGATCTGGGACAAAGAGACGCAGTGCATCTTCTGGATCACCGAAGGTGCGCCTGTGCCGCTCGACGTTCAGTCAGACACGAATGCGTTTGACCAGTTCTTTCCTACGCCGCTGCCGCCGCTTGCACGCACGACAACGTCGAACACGACGCCGATCAGCGACTTCTCGCTTGCGGCTAACCTATACAACGAACTGGACAATATCAACAAGAGGATCACGAACCTTGCCCGAGCCCTCCAGTTGAAGTGGGTATACGAAAGCTCGTTCGATGAACTGAAAGATCTGTACACGACAACGTCAGAACTGGAAGGGATTCCGGTTTCAAACTGGGCAGCGATGAAGCAGGACAAGGGTGGTCTTGCTGGAACGATCGAGTTCACCCCGCTCGCCGACATCGCGACGACGTACTCGCAGTTGCTCGCTGCACGAGACCAGGTCAAGCAGCAGATCTACGAGGTTGAGGGGATCGCCGACATCATGCGCGGCGCTGTCACCGCGAACGAGTCGATCGTCGCAACGCAGAACAAGGTTGCGTTTGGTACTTCCCGGCTGTCTGCGATGCAGCTCGACGTCGCGCAGTACGTTGAAGCTTTGCTCCGGCTCAAGGCGCATCTGATCTGCAAGTTCTACACGCCACAGACGATCATCGGTCGCGCGGGGACGCTATCGCTACCGGACCAGCAACTGGTCCCGGCCGCGATTCAGTTGCTCAAGTCCGGGATGTTGACCGACTTTCGCCTGACCGTCAGCGTCGACTCGATCCAGCTCCCCAACTGGAACATCGACCGCGATGCTCGTAACCAGGCCGTCCAGGTGGTCTCATCGATGTTGGCCCAAGTCATCCCCGTGGCGCAGCAGTCGCCGGAGGTCGCGCAGCTCGGCATGGAATTGATGCGGTTCAGCCTTGCGGGGCTGAAGGGAGCGCAGGCGATTGAAGGGATCGTTGACGACGCCGTCAGCAAGCTGACTGCCGCAGCAGGTCAGCCAACTCCCCAACCACCGTCTCCAGCGCAGCTCAGGATGCAGCAGAGCGCTATGGACAACCAGACGCAGTTGCAGATTGCAACGATGCAGGAGCAGACGAAGCGCTTGCAGGCGCAGCTGGACGCGCAGGACCAACTCCAGGATGCGCAGCTGCGTACTGAAGAGCTTGCGCTACGCCGCCAGAAGACGACGATCGACGCCGCCAAGGCTTTGGCCGATCAGCACACCGTCGCGCTCCAGAACGCGCACCGTGAGGCACTCGACCGATCGGGAGGTCGTTGATGCCGACGTACTCATCGGTGTGCACACAGTGCGGAACCCGCCATACGTATGCGCGAACGATTGCGTCCCGGGCGGACACCCCGCATTGCTGCGGGGAGAAGACGGAGAAGGTGATCGACACACCGCAGGTCAGTGCGATGGCCTGGACCGGATGGAAGGGCTTTGAGGTCGCTGGTGCCGGCGGCGAGCGATCGTTCATCGAATCCGGCAGCCAGCTAAAGACTTGGATGGAGAAGAACAACTACCTGCCCGCTTCCGAGGGGAACCGCGAGGCGGAGATCAATCGCGCCAAAGCTGAGAAGGCGCATGCCGAGAAGCGTCGTGACGACGTTATCAAGGTGGTGAACGCAGCACTTAACTAGAACAAGAAGGGAACCGCGATGACGGACATGACCAACCAAGAAATTGAGGTAGATGCCACCGGCAACGAGTCCACAACTGTTGACACGCAAGCCAACGATGTGGTCCAGACCAGTGCCGACGAGGACCAATCATTGACAACACGTCAGGTCGTAGAGAACGCTTTCGACAAGCTGGCAGCGAAGGAGGGCAGTACTGCGCTCGATACGCCTGCCAAGGAGAAGACACCTGTCGTCCTGACGCAGGCGGAAGCCACGGCGAAAAGCGAAGAAGGGACTGACCCCGTGACGGGCCGCAAGTTGGAGCAGATTCACGCGCCGGCGAGCCTATCACCGACTTTGCGCGAGAAGTGGGGATCCGTAGATCGATCGCTGCAACAGTACATCGTCGATCGCGACAAGCACATCAACAGAGTTCTTCAAGACACCGCCGAGGAACGGAAGGTCGCCCAGGAGTTCAGAAAGACTGTTGCGCCGTACGAGAAGGTCCTGCAGCAGTACAACATCCACGCACCGACGCTCGTAGGGAAGCTGCTCGAAATGAACCACGCGCTTGCGCTTGGCAGTGGGGAGCAGAAGGCGCAGATCATCTTTCAGCTGATCAACGAGTACCAGCCGGATTCAACGGCGCTGCAGCAGCTGTTCTCGGGAACTCGACATCCGACGTCGCCATTGACATCAGCGGCGTCTCAGGATCGGCCGATCGACATTGACGAGGAGGTCAATCGTCGCATCGCCGAGCGTGAGGCGAACGCGCACAGTACATCGCTCGATGCGGAGATCCAGGCTTTCGCCGCAGATCCCAGGAACGAGTTCTTCAACGACGTCAGGGAAATGATGGGCAACGCGATCACGGGCGGATTCGTCACCGGATCGACGAACGCAGAACTGCTCGCCAACGCGTACGCGTTCGCTACTCAACATCATCCGGAGGTGAAGTCCGTGCTGTCGTCACGCGCAGCGGCCGTGCCGTCCGTGCAGGCACCGGCTCAGCCTGCGGCTGCAAAGCCTGTTGGATCAGTCAAGCCGTCGCTTGGATCGAACCAGCGCAGCAAGGCGCCAGATAGGAAGCTCTCGGTGAGAGAGGCGGCTGAACAGGCGTGGGCGCAGCTCGGGGGCGAGTGATTCGCTTCCAACGATAAATAAGGTGAACCAACACCACACACGACATGGAGGCAGCTAGAGATGGTTTCGTTGTTCACCATGTTCGTGGCTAGGGGAGTCGAGATGCCAGCTATGGACCCACGTCTCAAAGCACAGCTTGACCCCGTAGTGCCGACCGATCAACAAGGCGGGCCAGCGACGCATGAAGAAGCGATGTCGATCGACGTCACACCGGCTCCGGAATCCGGCCAGTGACGCCACTTGACTTCCGCTCTTAAGCGAGGGCACCCAGCGGAGCTGAAGAGGGGCTACCCAAGAAATAGAACCGTCGCAATCCAAAACTCAACAACAAGGAAAAGAACATGAGTTTTCCAAATCTCAGTGACCTGGTTGCCACAACTATTGAGGCCCGCTCGTCTGCAATCGCGGACAACGTCACCCAGCACAATGGCCTACTGACCGCTCTTGAGAAGCAAGGCAACATCAAGACTTTCGACGGCGGAACGACGATCGTAGAGGCGTTCTCGTACGGCTTGAACGCCAATGCTGGCTCCTACTCCGGCTACGACACTTTGCCGACACAAGCATCGGACAACGTGTCCGCTGCTACATACAACTGGTCGCAGTATGCGGTGCCGGTCACATTCAGTGGTCGCGAGCAACTGACGAACTCTGGCAAGGCTCAGATCATCGACTTGGTCGAAGCACGTGTGAACGTCGCCGAGAGCACGATGAAGAACTTGCTTAACACGCACTTGTATCTCGATGGAACTGGCAACAACGGCAAGAACCTGACCGGCTTGGCCGCAGCGGTTCCGCTGTCTGCGACGAACGTCTACGGAGGTATTGACCGCAGCATTGCCGACAACGCATTCTGGAGGAACAAGAAGTTCCAGGCGAGCGTTGATGGAACCGGCGTCGCGGCTACTGGTGCGGACTTGATCAAGTACTGGAACCTGTACATCACGTCGCTGACACGCGGCACGGATCGTCCAGACATGATCGTCGCGTCGCCTGCACTGTATGCCCTGTTCCAGACGGGCCTGCAGGTCCAGCAACGCTTTACAAGCGCTGACTCCGCAAACAGCGGCTTCCAGGCGCTGATGTTCCAGGGGATTCCGGTTGTTCTCGACACCGCAGCTTCGGGCATCGGTACGAACACGGCGTACTTTTTGAATACGAAGTACCTCAAATGGCGTCCCCACAAGGATCGCAACTTCGTTGCGTTGGACGACAAGTCGTCGATCAACCAAGACGCCACGGTCAAGACGCTGGTCTGGGCCGGAAACCTGACTTGCTCCGGTGCTCAGTTCCAGGGCGTGTTCAGCAACACATAAGGGGGCGACATGGCTTACTCGATTACTTCAACACTGATTGGCGCTCAGCCAATCGCAGCAACGAGCGCGGTTGCGATGCATCCGCTCGGCAAGATCGTCACGGCGTTCGATCCCGTCTACGGCGAGGGCGAGTTCATCTATCTCAAGGGTGTAGCTAGCACGGCTGTCGGTCTGGTCGCACGCTTCGACCAGTTCGCTGGCTCCACGACCCTGACCGCCGCTGGCGGTCGCGGTCCTGTCGCCGTAGCGATGTCTGCGAACGTGGCGAACTCATACGGCTGGTACCAGATCGCTGGCGCCGCGGTCGTCAAGGCTGCAACGGTTGTGGCGAATGCGCCTGTCTATGCAACGGCTACGGCTGGTCAAGTCGATGACGCTGTCGTGGCGGGCGACAAGATCGACGGCATGGTTACGAAGACCGCGGATGGCACACCATCCGCGGGCTTTGCCGTGATGCAGCTCGATCGACCTGCGATGAACGGCAACGGCTAACCAAACCGAGTCCAACCGAGCCCGCCGCTGGCGGGCTTCCCTTCGTCAGACCCCAAGGTCAGAGAACCAATAAATAGGTGTGGCCGCAAGTAGCGGCCACTTTGATTGGAGTCTCATGATGACAAGTGATAAACCCACCTCTCAGAGCGTTCCCGAGGACGTCCAGAAGAAGCTGAACGACCTCCAGTACAGAACGAACTTTGCAGAGCTAGAGAAGGAAGGCGTTCGCCACCAGCAAACCAGGCGATTCGTCGCCCATGCAATCTACGGCGCCGACGATCAGTTGACCGTCAAGTTCACCAAGGAGTCAGTCTACTCACCGTATCAGACTGTCCTTGCTGACGACGGCGACGTTCACTACGTCGAGCAGGACTTCGTAACGATCTTCTCGCCCGGCGACAAGCTAACCAGCGTGCACCGTCCAGTGACCGAGATGGACAAATGGCGCTTTCCACTTGAGTGGGAAAGGTACTCTACCGGCGCTGCCCAGGATGTCTTCGGCACTCCGTTGTCAGAGTGGGCAGCCCTGCCGCCGAATCTCGTCAAGCTGCTTCAGTACAACAATATTCGCAGCGTCGAGCAGGTTGCCGACCTAACAGACGCTTCGATTGGCGACATCCCGAATGTCCAGAAGCTGAAGCGAGATGCGAAGTCGTTCCTCAGTGCTGGTGCCGATCGATCGCGTGAGATCGACGAGCTGAAGGAGCAGATCAAAGCTTTGCAGAAGCTGGTCAGTGACCAGTCGGCTTCGCCGACCCAGGCCGCTGCCGACAGAGAGCCCGCTGGGGAAGCGCCGGTCAAGATGCGATTCGGCAAGCCGGTCAAGCAGTAATCGATCACCCACCTCGCAGCGATCGGGCTGGGTCAAACAAGAACCTCATCAAGGGTCGCAATGGCTACAAAGTCACTTATCAAGATCGTCCAGACGATCGCAGGAGAACTCAATCTGCCGCAGCCAACGGTTGTGCTGAGCTCGCAAGACCAGAATGTTCTGAAGCTGCTGGCGATGGTCCGCGCGACATGCGAAGACCTCTTGCTGGAGAAGGACTGGCAGGCTCTCCAGAAGCGCTATGTCCTGACGACGGTTGCCGGGCAGGCGTCCTATCCGTTCCCCGCAGACATTGAGCGCTTCCTCAGCGGCACGTTCTTCGACACCACGAATCGCTGGCCGCTCCGCGGGCCATTGACGCCGACGCAGTACGAGATGCTGCTGACGACGAACCTGTCGACGTCTCCGTTTGAGCGCTACCGCGTCTGGAACAACGAGATCACGTTCTACCCAACGCCAGGCGCAGTGCCGCTGACGCTGGTATACGAATACGTCTCCAACGCGGTCGTGATTGACGCTGCGACGGGTGCCTCCAAGCCTGACTTCCAGCAGGATAGCGACGTCCCGGTGTTCGACTATCGCGTCGTCGTCTATGGCGCCAAGGTCAAGTGGCTAGCCGCGGAAGGCTTCGACACGACGGCCGCCCTAGTGGACTTCCAACGAGCGTTGGAACGCGTGAAGGGAACTGACAGCCCAGCCCCGAGGCTTTCCCTTGCCGGTGGGGCGGCCGTCCCGCTGATCTCGACGGCGAACATCCCAGACGGAAACTGGGTGACGTGATGAGGGGCGCGCGCATGCCTCAGCGTCAGCGCTACCTGACGACTTCGCTTCCGGCTCCGGTCAAGGGGCTGAACACCGTCGATGCGCTGGTCAATATGAACCCTGCGTACGGGCTCAGCATCCAGAACTTCATCGCGACCCCTCAGGGATTGAGCCAGCGAACGGGATTTCGGCAGTGGGCGACGGGGATGCCAGCCGCAGTCACTTCGTTGATCCAGTACAACGGCCGATCGACGGCGCAAAGTAGGCTGTTTGCTGTTTCGGGCGCGGCGATCTATGACGTCACGTCCGGCGGCGCGGGGAGTGTCAGGAATTCTGTGTTTGAGGCGCTTCTACGAGGCTACGAGCCGGTCCTGGTGAATCGGTCTGCGTAGAGGATGGCAAATTGGTTCATTGCCTCTCGCCAGTTCTTGGCGGCGCGGCCCC
>Ga0209257_1001908_pt1 | contig 22511 bp, 21 predicted proteins | sample AraplaCvi_mCL_r2_FD_184277 | JGI IMG/M metagenome (GOLD analysis project Ga0209257, IMG submission 184277) | Arabidopsis root microbial communities from North Carolina, USA - plate scrape MF_Cvi_mCL_r2 (SPAdes) (version 2) | ecosystem: Host-associated > Plants > Roots > Endosphere | place: USA...
GGCCGCAAGATAGGCCCGCAACTGGTTGGCAGGTTCCTGTTCGGCGTCGCGCGTGCGATAGATTTCCGGCAAGCGCTCAAACAACGGCACTGCGTGCAAATTACTCATGCGCACTCTCCCGCGGTGGGTTCGGCAACAGCGTTCAGGGTCAGGTGTTGCGGCGCCAGCTGCAGCAGCTCGCGTGGGCCACAGGGCAGCAGCTGCGCGGCAGCGCGCGGCGCGGCCGGCAACGCCAAGACCGACGGATCGGCGATGCCGGCGCCGAAGCGGCCCAGCGCCGTCGCCTTGCACCACAGGATGCCCGGCACGTTCTGCAGCCGGCCCTCGATGCGGCTGGCGTACTCCGCTTCGCCCAAGCGACGCCGCCGCAAGCCGAACAGGCCGGTGCGCTCGGCGGCGGCGTCGCCCGTCAGTCCCAGCGCGGCCCGCAGGCCGGATTCGACATCCTCCTGCCGGTAGCTGGGATCGCGGACATAGCTGAGATCCAGGTACACATAACGCAGCAAGGCCTGCTGTACGACCAGCGGAAAACGGTCCGGGCCGCGGCAGCGCTGGGCATGGGCCAGGGTGGCGCGCACGGCGCCGAACTCCGCCTCGCGGCCCGCTTCCAGCAGCACGCGCAGGATCAACGCGGGCACACCGGCGTACAGGTCCCAGGCCGCCGCCGCCGTGACGACGCCTGGCACGCTCAAGGTCTCCGTCTCATAGTCGCGGATGCTGACCAGGCGCCCAAGGCTTTGCACCTTGCCCGGCGCGGCTTCACGCGCCTTCTCGCCATCCTCCGCAACGGCCCCGCCCGACACGATGCCGGTCAGCGTCACCTTATCGAAGCCCGGCGGGCGGGAGGCCGTGGTGGGCGACGTATCCGGCTTGAGCGGGCCCTGCGCGCCGGCGCCGCTGCGGTAGCGCGCCAGCACATTGCCCAGGCCCGAAGGCAGCCGGGCCCCGGTCGCGGCGTCGCCGAACTGCACGAAGCTGCGTCCCTCGGCATCCTCGCGCACGATATAGATCTGCTCTTGCGGACCGTGGCCGTAGAACGCATCGACCCGCTCCCATAGACGACCGTTGACCCAGATTTCCAGTTCCGGCGCATACGGCGGCACACCGTCCGGCGCCAGGAAATAGGTGAGCGGCGTCTTGGGGATGGCGAAGGTCTGCCAGCTCAGCCGGTTGTCGCCATTGCCCAGTTCCGCCTCGCTTTCCTGCTTGCCTTGCGAGGCATCGACAAGGTTGCCGAAAACGGTCACGCGCGGCGTGGATTCGTCGAAATCCGCGTGGCGGAACGGGGCCGGCAAACGGTCGAACGTCAGGGGCCACATGCGCGGCGGGTCGAAGGCGGGTGCGGCGAACGCGGCGTTGGTGCAGACGAGCTCCTGGCTGCGGCCGTCGTCATGCAGGAAATGCAGGCGCCGGCCGGCCAGCGGCTGTGCCTGCGCCGCCGTGCCGTAGAAGTGCAGGGTATCGTGCGCCGCCGTGAAAGCGCCGTTGCGGGGCTGCGGCAGCGGCTGCAGAACCAGCGCCGGGCTGGTGACCTCGTGCACGCGAAAGTCGCGCACGTCGCTTGTGACATTGCCGCTCAGGGCCGCGCCGACTAGCGGCCGGTCCAACGTCAGCAGCGTGCTGGGCCCATGGACATTGCCGTAGCCAAGCGTGCGCGCTTCGATTGCGGTAATCGTGCGCAGCAGACTGACGAAGAGCGGCATGCCGCTGTCCTTGGCGACGCGCGTCTGCACCACCAGGCTGGATCCGGGTTGCAGGTCGGCGACTTCGACCGCCAAGGGCAGAACCGCAGGCTCCAGCGGCAACGAGGCATCCGTATCGGAGCACAGCCATGTCAGGTGGCGCAGGAAGCGCGTGTCGCGCTCGCTGGCGCCGGTGATCGTGCCGTTGGTGGTGTTGTGGCTGACGAACTTGGGCGGCGCGTTATGCCCCAGGTGCTGGAAGCTGCGTTTGAAACGGTAGGCCGCCACGGGTGCGGCCCAGGTCCGCAGCAGCGGCGCGTCCGTCTCGACCAGGAGGCGCCCCAGGAGGCGCGTAACGGTCTTCACTTCCACCAACTGCGCACTGTCCTGCGCAGTAACAGTGCCGCCGGCCGTGGTCCACGCCGGTTCGGCGGGCAAAAGGAGGAGCCGGTCGCCGGCCTTCAGCTCGAACGCGGCCAGGCTGAGCGAATCGCCGGCGCCGCCCACGCTGGCGATCTCGAAGCTGGAGGTCCCTGCCCAGATCGATGCCGGATAGCGGCGCGGCCGGTACAGGTGGAAGCGGCCCAGGTGCGGCCACGCTTCCAGCGCGGCATCGGTCTGGAAGTCGGCCGGCGCCGCCGGCTGCCCGGTTGCGGCCTGCTCCAGCTCGATCTTGACGGCGAAGCTCTCGCCAAGCAGCACGGGCTGGTCGCCGCGCGCCTCGACGGCCAGAGTGGCGCGGCCGCCGATCGCCGGGGCCAGCCGATACCCCGTCAGACGCACCAGTTCCGCCACGCTTTCGCGCCACACCGCCGTGCGCAGGTAGGCTTCGTTGGCGTAGTGCTCCTGGTAAAAGGTGAGGATGTCGCCCAGGATTGCCGCTCCCTCCAGCAGGGCGATGCCGGGGTCGTCCGCTTCGCGGTGCGTCCACGCGGCCAGTTCGGGCGCGGCGTCGATGGCCCGGATCATGGCCGCAAGGAAGTCGCCATAGCGCCCGATCCGGTAGGCGATATGGGGCAGGCCGGGACGATTGGACGCGCGGCGGGGAAAAGCGACGTGGTCGGAGATCAGCGGATCGAATGCCATCATTGCCTCCCGCCCTGTATCTCGAAGCTTATGCGGCCGCGCTCCAGATGGTCCGGATCGTTGGCCAGCAAGAGGACCTCGTCGAACGCCATCTCCAGCAGTTCCGTACCCGGCAGGCCCGGCTGCGGCGCGGAGAAGCGCTTCATTGCAATGCGCACGACATGGCGGATGCCCACGATGCGGTCGATGCGTCCTTCGATGGCGCTGCGGTGCAGCGCTTGACCGAAGGTCCATTGATCGGGATGGAAGAAGCCGGGGCGACCATCTGCCGTCCAGGTGTCGGAGAATTCGTTTTCCAGCACCTCGGCGATATCCTCGCGCCAATACGCGTCGTCCACGCAGACGACCACCGTGATCTCGAGCGGCACATAGCGGGGCGGCCGCAGTTCCAGGTCTTCCCCGATCAGGCGCACCGCCTCCAGATGGCTGGCGACGCGGGGATACAACTCGTCCCACAACGCGTCGTACAGCGCATCGCCGGCCACCGTGAAGCCAGCCGGATCGATGGCAATGCGCACCGTGCGCCAGCTACCCGTCCACGCGTAACGCGCCACGGCGCGGGCCACGCCGGAAACTTCCTCGGCGCGGCGCACGTAGTCGGCCAATGTCACGGCGCGCAACTGGCGGGCGCGAAACGCTTCCGGCGCATTGCGGCGGATGCGCTCGGCCGTTTCAGGGTCGCGGCCATCGGTCACATCGAAGGGATTGGTGAGCGCGGTCACGGCGCCGGTCAGAGCCCCTGTCAAGGGCTGCAGGTTCACCAGCTGGTCCGCGCCGATATTGCCGGCGTGCCCCCCGCCTACCTGTAATTCCGCGTGCACCGTGGCGCCGGCGGGCAGGGCGCGGCCATTGGTGCCATTGCCGAAGCGCAGCACGCTGTGCCGCAGTTCATCCGTCTCCACCATGAAATGGTCGCCGTTCTCCGCCGAATCGTCGCTGTGGACCAGGCTTTCCATCTCGTCCCAGCGCTCGGCGAGGCCGCCCGGCGGCTCGACCTCCACGTACAGCGTCGAGCGCGCCGGCAGTTCCCCGTTCGGGGCAAGGCCTGGCGGCGGCGCCAGGTAGGCCAGCTGCATATCGGCCGGCAGCGCTGCGAAGGCCCAGTCGGCGCCGTTGCCAAAGCGGTCCCAGCGCGTGAAATGCAGGTGTCGCACCGTGTCGCTACCGGGCGGCAGCATGCTGCCCGTCTCGTGAAAATGCGCTTCCATCAGGCGGCCCTCGTAGGCCATCACCAGATTGCCGTAGAACACAGAGACTTTATCGATTTGTATCGCCGGCGGGTCGGCGGAGAAGGTGCTGAAGCTGTAGTCGAAGCGCAGCGCATCCTCGGGGCGCCACTGCACGCGTACCATCCAGACGCCCTGCACGGGGTCGAACACGGATTCGGCGGCGCCACGGCTGGCATCCGCGCCGGGCAGCAGCCGCAACAGCTGGCGCCGGCCGCGCCGGTGGCCGGCCACGGCGCCCGTCCAGGGGTTCAGCACCTCGGCGATCAGCATTTCGCGCCACAGGCCATTGCGCACCAGGTCGCGCAGCGCATCGGCGGCGGCCTGATTGGCAAGCCCGCTGTGCGGCACGATATCGGCGCCGGTGCTGCCGGCCGCCAGCGCCGGCTGCGCGTTGCGCCAGGTGTGCAGATGCAGCCGGTTCAGCATGGGATCGAAAAGCTGACGCTGCGCCGGAGCGAGCCTGCGCTGGCGCGTGGCGAAAGTGACACTCCCTTCGCGGGCCGGATCGCTGCCCGTCCAGGCCAACAGTTCCTGGTCGGCCAGTGAAAACGGTGCCTGACCCGGCATGATGTCCAGTGCCAGCCAGGTGCTGGCCTGGTTGCCTTCGTGCAGGTGGTAATCCATCAGGCGCGCATGGCGGGCCAGCGACACGCGCTTGCGCGTGGTGCCGAGATAAGCCTCCGCCATGACGCGGTCCTGGAAGTCGCTCAGTTCGTCGGCCGCCGCCGCGAACAGGTCGATCAGCACCTGGTCATGATCGGCCTCGCTGGTACTGGCCCAGCCGGGCACGCGCTCGGCCATCGCCACCATCAAGGTGTGGCGGAAAGAATCGTAGTCTTTTGCTAGGTAATCGATGGCTGCTTCGGCCGGCGCGGGCCGGCCCGATGGTGCGCTTGCGCAATCGTTGGTGAAGCAGCCGGGGCGGAACTTGAAGCCGATTGCGCTGAAGAACGGGTCAATCAGACTGGCATCCCACACCAGCTGCAGCGTGTAGGTGGAATAGTCGCCCACCGGCGCCACGCGCAGCGACAGCCGGCTGGCGTCGACGGCGGCCACCGACAGCACCTGCACTTGCCCGGCCGCGCTTCCGGCCACGATGCGGGTACCGCCGCGGATGCGGAAAACCTGGCGCGCCCGCACCGGATCGCCGCTGATATCGGCCAGGATCGCCGCCGCGTGCAGGCCGTTGAAGAAGTGCAGCTCAAGGTCGGCGTGCGGCGGGTTCGGCCCTGCCGGCAGCGCCACCAGCACCAGCTTCATGCCGTCCAGTCCATGGCTTTCCAGCACGTCGCCGCGGTCGTCGACGAAATCGGGGAAGGTGATGGCTGTCATGAGGCCTACCTCGAATTGCGCTGGAAGCGCAGGATGCGGGCATCCGCGCTGCCGGCCGGCAGATATTTGACGGTGACGTCGAGCGCGGCCCCCGCGTCCTCCCACTGAACGTCGACCAGCTCCACGCTCAGCCGGTGCCCCAGCCAGCGCGTCAGCGCATTCGTGATGCGCGCCTTGACGACACCGCCCAACGCTTCGGACCCCGGTTCGAATACCAGGCGCCGCACGCCGCCGCCGAACTCGGGCAGGAACAGCCGCTCGGCGGGGCTGGTCAGCAGCAGCTGCAACACTTCGTCGCGCAGGTGCGCGTCATCGTTGCCCGGTGCCACGGTGCGCCCGTCGGTGCCGATGCGGAACGGGAAGGCCAGGTGCCGCCCATGCGATAGCGTGGAAGATGCCATGTCACAGTCCTTTCGCCTGTTGTTGCACCTGCACGACGAGCGCCGTGCCCTGCGGCACCTGCGCCGCGTTCAGGCACAGGCCCACGCTGTTCTGCAGCAGCACGGGCACACCGCGTACCGTGGTCTGCGTGGCGCCGGTCACCCAGCGGATCGTCAGGCAGGGCATATACGTCACCGGCGTGAACGGGCAGCCGACGATCGGGTGCACGTCCGTTTGCAGCAGCGCCGGCGCGCCCTGGATCGAGGTGTCCGTGTTGCTGGTGGTGAGCAGCGCCTGGCCGCCGTGTGGGCACATCACGGTGCTGGCGGTGGTCAGAATCGGAATCATGGGGGTACCCCGAACGCCATCGCGCCGTTGACCAGGCTCACGCCCGCCAGGCCCACCTTGATCAGGCCATTATTCAGCGAGATTTCCTTGTTGGTGATCTTCAGTTCGCAAGCGCCGCAGGTGATGACCACCTGCGTGGCGCTCATCTTGATTTCCGGGCCGCTGGCGTGCACCAGCGTGACCTCGTCCCCATCGTCGTCGAGCATCATCTTGTGGCCGTTCTTGGACACCAGCACGCGTTTGCCATGTGCTTGCGGGTCGGGCCGCTGGCCTTCGTCCCACCAGCCGCCGGACCAGATCGGACTGTTCAGCTGGCCTGCTTCGAACTCAATCCACACAAAGGAGCCGATTTCCGGCAGCAGGACGAGGCCGTGTCCGTCGCCCGCGAACGGGGCCACGGGCAATGCCCAGCCACACTCCTGCTCGCCCAGCACGGTGGGCACCTTGGCGCGGATACGGCACTGTTTCTTCGGGTCGTCCACATCCGTGACGGTGCCCTTGTATTTGCCGAAATAGCTGGTGCCGCTGCGTTCGACCAGCCGCTCGACGAGATGTTCAGTCGCATTGGGCATCAGAAGATTCCTCCACTCAAGGACACCGAAAGCTGCAAGCCGCCGCCCAGCGCCTCGGCCACCGCGGCGCCGGACAGTTCGGTGACCGAGTCCGTTTTCGCTTCCAGATCCTGCACGTACATCGATGGCGTGATGCGGTGCACCACCTGCGTGATCAAATAGTCGCCGCTGTAGGGCATCTTGCCGGCCTCCACGCGTACCTTCTGGTAAGGCGTGAGTACGCCCGCGTAGCAACCGGGAATCACGTGGCTGCGCAGTTGATAGACGTAGCCGCCGCGGCGTGCCTGCGCGGCGGCGGCGGCTTGCGGGTCTTGCAGCGTGTTGTCGGCCGGATGCAGCAGGCGCCGCGGCGTCAGGTTGGCAGGCCGCGCGGGCAGTTCGCGCATCAGGCCCTGCTCCTCCGCACTGGTCTGCAGTGTGGTCACGCCCTGGTCGCTCACGCGCAGTACCTGCGCCACGGTGCGTTCGCCCCCCTGCGGGTCCTGCGCGATCGTGGCGCCGGAGAGGTTGCGGCCGGCGCCGATCATGACCAGCGGCGGCAGGGCCCCCGGCTTTTTCGGATCGGACTTGAAGCAGCCAATGCTGGTGCCGGGCGTCTCGCCGGGCAGTACATAGGCATGGCGGTCGTTGACGCGTCCCAGCTCGCGCAGGAACTGTAGGGCCGTACCGCGTCGCGTCGTGGTCTCCGGCCGGCCAGTCGTGGCCTCGATGTCCGTCGTGAGGATCACGTCCCTGAACCGGCTGTAGATGTCGGTCGCGATCGCGCTGGCGCTACGGTGTTCGAACGTGGGATCGATCTCTTCATCGCGATCGAGAAACGCACTGTCGTCCCGTACCACCATCGTGGCCGTGCTGCGGCCCGGTTGCGCGTCCAGGTCCGCATCCACGCTGACGAGAGGGCCGTCGATCAGGGGCACGAAGCGGCCGTTGCCGATGTCGATTTCGATACGCACGCGCGAGAACGGCTCGGCGCTGTCGCCGGGCCAGTGCAGCCAGCTGCCCTGCGCATCCAGGCACAGCGCCATGCGCAAGCGCGCTTCCCAGAACGCATCCATCTCCTGCGTCACTTCGATTTCCTCGATACGCCGCAGTTCATCCGCATCGGCGAGGCGTTTGCCGAACCACACCTGAAATCGCTGGCCGGCCATGTCAGCTCTCCGGCAGGGTGATCGATGCGCCGGCGTTCTTCGTCAGCGTGCGGCTGTCGAGCGCAGTATTGGCGTCCGCCATATGCCAGAACTGGGTGGCGTCATTGCTGCGCGCCTGCGCGTACAGGTCGAGCCGGTCGCCGGCCTGCACCGTGTACGGCTGGCCTCCGGCAAGGACCAGGTGGCGCAGCTTTAGCGCCACCACCTCTTGGCCGCCGCTGGTGAGGGTCAGCACCGTGGCGACCTTGGCATAGCGTGAATTGGGCAGGAACATCGCATCTCCTAAAGGGGAATCAGGTCCACGACCTGTTCTGCCGTGTTGGCCAGGTTGGCGATCGCCTGTGCCTCCTTGGCGATCGTGGTATAGGTAAGGGCGCCCTTGGCGAGCAGATCGTCCGAGCAGTCGTCCACCTCGATCACGCTGAGCGCGAGCGTCACTTCCGCCCGCAACGGGTTCAGGATCGCGTCGTAGTCCAGTTCGGTGATGCTCATCGAGTCGATCGTGACGGGCAGCACGCGCGCCGACCCCCAGATGAACAGGATGCGCGGATACGCCTCGCGCGGGATCGGTTGCGCCGCCTGCTTCTTGCCGCCGCCGAGGGCACTGCCGACGGCATCGATCGCCGCGCCGATCAGGCCGGCGATCTTCGCGCTCGGCCGCACCATCTTTTCCAGCGCGGCCAATTGCGGGCCGATGCCGAACAGCTCGGCCAGCACCTTGCCCTCGTCGAGCATATTGGCGGCGCTGAAGTGGGCCGTGAACGAAATGCGCTCGAAGGTCTTCTCGCCGGCCTGCGTGCTTTCGCGCTGGGTGGCGCCGGTGGGGCGCGGCGGAATCTGCAAGGTGCGCGACAGTGATTCCGGGTTGTATTGAAAGATCACCACGTTCGGGATCGGCCCGATCAGCGATGTGCCGTATTCGATTAGCGCGCCGCGCAGCAAGGTCATGATCCACCTCCTTTGACGGTGCCGGCGACGCGTTGTGCAATGCGGGCCGCGAGCGCCGTGGCGTCAGGCGCGGCGGCACTGGCGATGCGGCCACCGTCCAGGCTTGCGGCGGAGCGCGGCGCCTGCGAGTGCACGGCCATGGCCTGGCGCAGGGCCGGGCCCAGCGCGTCGGCGACGGCGTGGGCCTTTTCCGGCGAAATGCCGCGCAGGTCCAGCGCCAGGCGCTCGATGTGCAGACGGGTGCGTTGCGTAGTCATCGTACGATCCTTTGTGCCGCCACCAGCTCGGCATATGGACCGAACTGGTTCAGGCTGTTGGCGCGATCCAGTTTTTCGTATTCGCGTTGCACGGCCAGCACCACGGCCGCCATGCCCAGCCGCCGCGGCGCCCCTTCGGTCGCGCTCTGCAGACAGGCTTGCAACACGATGGCGCGGATATGGCCGCCGGCCAGCGGAAAGCGTTCGGCGAGGAAGTGCAGGTCGAGCTCGCGCGCATCGACCTGCGGTGGAATCACGCTGCGCCAGATGCGCTCGCGTGTGGGCGCGTCCGGCAGCGGGAATTCCACCACGAAGCGCAGGCGGCGCAGGAAGGCCTCGTCCAGATCCTTCCTGCGGTTGGTGGCCAGCAGCGCCAAACCCTTGAAGCGCTCCATACGCTCGAGCAGGTAACTGATTTCCAGGTTGGCGTAGCGGTCATGCGCGTCCTTGACCTCCGTGCGCTTGCCGAACAGGGCGTCGGCTTCATCGAAGAACAGGATCACATCGGCCGTATCGGCGGTGTTGAACAGACGGCGCAGGTTCTTTTCCGTTTCGCCGATGTATTTGTCGACCACCTGCGACAGGTCGATGCGGTACAGCGGCAATGCCAGCTCGGCTGCAATCGCTTCGGCCGCCATGGTTTTTCCCGTACCAGGCGGACCGGCAAACATGGCCGTCAGGCCGCCTTCGTTCCAGGCCCTCGCCGTGCCCCATTCGTAATGCACGCGCGTGAGCGCTTCCATCGCCGTGACGATCTCGTCGATCTGCAAGGCCTGTGCCGGCGGCAGCATCAGTTCGTCGCGCCGGAAACGCGGGAGCACCGGCTGCGCCAGGGCACCCAGGTCGAGATCCACGTGGGCGGCGGCCAACACTTCCGCCGTGCTTGCTGCGCGGCCCAGTGCGGCGATCTGGGCGCCGACACGCTCGATGGCGGTCCGTTCATAACGAAAACGGCGCGCCAGCTCCGGTGCCAGCGCGCCGGCCTGCGGCACTGCCTCGCGCCATGCGGCCAGCCGCTCCGGATAGGTCAGCGCCGGTACGGCCAACGGCGCCAGCGTGGCGCCCAGGCCGCGCAATGCCATCGATTCATGGGCGCCGACGAAGACCGTCAACGGCAAGCCGGCCAGGGGCGGCGGCCGGGCGCCCATGTCGTGCCCCGCTCCGTCGCCCGGCACCGCCAGCAGCGATGCGGGCAGGTAGACAGCATGGCCGCGCAGCCAGGCGGCCGTCAGCGCCTGCGGCAACTGCTCCGGCGCCACTGCCACAGCCGGCTGGACCAGCCGCAGCCCGGCCTGCGCCGCGCAGGCGGCGGCCACTTGCGCCAGCGGCGCTCCGGCCACGCCCAGGATTGGCACGATGCGCATGCCGGAGTCCAGCAGCGCGGCGCCGCAGGCGCGCATCAGGGCACCAACGTCGAACCCTGCGGGCGTGGCCGCTGGGGCCACGGCTTCCAGTGCGCCCGGCAAGCCATCCTCGGCAAACAGCAGTTCGCGCGTGACCAGCGGCGGCACCGATAACGGCGCTTGCCAGTCTCCCGCTGTGCCGCCCGGCGCCGCGTTCAATAGGCCATGGCGCAGCAAGGAATGCGCCGGATCGAAGCAACGCACCAGTGCCTCCGGCGCGTCCCACAAGCGTTGCGCCAACGCCAGGCAGGGCGCCGTGCGCGATGGGTCGTTGAGACAGCAGGCAATCACCTGGCCGGCGGCACTGTCAACGCTGGGCAGCAATGCCATCGCCAGCACGAAGCGTTCGACAGGTTCCAGCTGCAATTGGCGCGCTACCCAGGCGAAGGAGCCGCGCCGCTCGCTGCCTGGCATTGCCGGCGGCGCGGCCGCATCGATGCGCTGGCTCAGGTGCCGGGCGGTCGCGTCGGCGGCGAAGAATGCCTGCTTGTCCTGCTGATAGCGCGCCAGGTCCAGCGCGGCCAAGGCGCGGTCCACCGGCGGCGGCAGCGCCGCGCCTGGGAAGGCGGCCACGCTTTGCAAGGACCGTTCGCGCCACAGCCAGCACACTTCGCGGCGCAGACGCAGAGTCACCTGCGCCAGCCAGTAGGCGCCGACGGGATCGTCGCTGCGCAGGCCGGGCGTGAAGCCCGCCGGTTCGGCGAACTGCGCGGCAAGCGGCGGCGCGAGCGTCATGGCACCACCACCAGCGGGCTGGCCTTGGCCTGCTGGTTGTTCACCAGCAGGATGGCGCGGTAGCTGCCCGCCGCCAGCGCCGCCTGGGCGCCCGCGACGGTCAGGGTCTGTTGATTTGCTGTCGTGACGACCGTGTCGAAGCGGCGCACCGCCACGCCATCGGCCGCGCGCAGCATGATCACCATCACGTCATCCGTGGCGTCGCCCAGAAGGATCCCCTGCAGACGCAGGTCGCCGGCCACGAAGCTTCCGCTCGTGACCGTGGGCAGCAGGCGCGCGGCCAGCATATTGCTGGAGCGGGTGCGGCCGGGCGACAGCTGGCGTCGCACCACCAGCGGCGTTTCGCCGGCCGACAGCGTCGCGCCCGATGCCAGCGGCGCGCCTGGGCTGCCTTCCGCCGTCACGACGAGGTGGTCGACGTGACGCTCGTCCAGCGTCAGTTCCACGCCGCCCAGCACCACGTCGATGTCGCCGCCGAACTCGCGGCCATAGATGCGGAACGACTCGCCCGCCTCGAAGCGCTCCGGCTCGATGCGCTCGAGCACCGCCCCCATCGACGGGATCACATCGATCCGCACGCCATCTTGGCCGATGATGGTCACGGGCGCGGTGGTGTAGTCGACGCCCACCAGGAGGGCATTGCGCGGCAGGCTATCCGGCACGATCATCACCGGCCGCACCTGGAACGCGACGGAGAGACGGTAGCGTTCGTCGGCTCCCTGCATAATCTTCGATAACAGGTCGGCGCTCGACTCGTCGAATGTGAGCTTCAGCGGTTCGGGATTGTTTTCCAGCGCCAGGCGCACGGCAAGGTCGAGGGGCGGCGCCAGGGTCAGGTAGCTCATGCGCTGCAATGCCGCCATCCCGCTGCCGAGCAGTTCATGGGCAGCTGCCGTGTCGCTGCTTTCATCGATATCGAATGCCGTCAGCAGGTACTTCAGCACAAGCCACAAGGGCGGCGCTTCGCCGTCGCGGAGCGAGACATTGCGCAGGTGCGGGTCGAGAACGGTTTCGTACAGGAACAGGTTTAGCTTTGCATCGGTGTTGCGCGAGGCCGCCTCTTCCGGCTTGCCGACCGACACGTCAAAGCCGGCGTCGCTCAGGCGCTCCTGCAACAGGCGCGTGACGGCACCGATGGCGCGCAGGGAGTCGCCGAGCGCCATGTCATATCCTCCGCAATGAACGCCGCGCCAGGCCGCTGCGGGCCGGCTGCGTGGCGGCGGCGGCCGCGGGCTGCGGCGGCGCCTCGGTTGGAACGGGCGGCGCATCGACACGGATCTGAATCGTGCCGATCGAGATGTCCGGCAAGTCGTCGTGCGCGGGCGGCGCCTCGGCCGCAATGCGCGCCGACGGTATGGGCTGCGCGATGGCACGCGCTACCTTCGGCGCCGGCCGGACCGGTGCATACACTTGCGCCGGCGGGGCCGCTTGCGCTGAGCGCGCGGGCGGGTCCGCCGCAGGGCTTCGGCGGGCAATGGCGGGACTGGTCTGCGCGGCAAGCGCGGGATCGGCGGCCACCCACTGCATGGCCGCCTGGACCAAGCGGGCGGCAGGTGCCGCCGGGGATTCCGGCGCGGGTCCCGGCTCAGATGCCGGTGTCGCCGCAAGGGGCTGCCCGATGGCCTGCGCTGGCTGGAACGCAGGCTGGTTTCCGGTGGCGGCAGTGCGCTGCAATGCAGGTGCTTCCGGCGCGGCGGCTTGCTCGTACACGCGGACTGGCGGCGCAGCAGGGGGCGTCGAACGCTGCACCGGCACTGGGTTTTGCGGCGCAACGACAGGCGGCGGCGCGGGCGCCACGTCCGGCGCTGCCGCCGCCAGCACTGGCAGCGCTGCCGCGCCCACAATGCGCTCGACCTCCAGAACGTCCAGCGGCGACGATGGCGACGGCCCTGGCGCCTCCGCCATTAGGCCGGTCGAACGCAGCAGCGCGCTGAAGTATCCGCTCATCGCTCATCCTCGATCAAGGCCAGATAGCGGGCCCGCCGCGCCGGCGGCACGGCCAGCACCTGGGCCTCCGTCCAGCCGTAGTGCCGGGCGCAGCGGTGCACTTGCAGCAGCAGTGCCGTTTGCCGCGCGGCCAGCCGGGACAGCGCCAGCGCCTCCAGATCGAGCACCACCTCGTTGCTGGCGCCGCAGGCCGGGCACGGGCATTCGACCGTGAAATCCACCATCGGGTCCAGCTCGGCCAGCGCGGCGGACAGCTCGGCTTCATCCGCCGGCCCGGCATCGCCTTCCAATAGCAGGGTAGCCAGCATCAGCCCCACGGCCTCGGCGCGGCTGGCCGGATGCGCCGCGCGCCACCGCCGCAGGTCGTCGCCGGTGGGCAGGCGCAGCCGGATGGTCCGTCCGCCCGACAGCTCGATCGTAACCGGGTCCGAGACGGAAGCGGCCTGCGGCAAGGCAGCCAGCGGCAATGCAAACTCGAACGCCGCGCCGCAGGCCGCGTCCATGCAGGAGGAGCGCATCAGCAGGTCGCTCGCCCCATCCGTCACGCCAACCAGGTGCAGCAGCGCCGCCGTGCGCGCGCCGACGGGCTGCTGCCACCAATGGTCCGGATCGGGCAGGGGACAACATCGCGCCAGCACGGCGCTCACCAGGGCAGGCCGGTCGCTTGCGCTGAAATCCACGTCAAGGTCGGGCGCCTCGCCGAACGGACGCAGCGGCAGCGATGGCGAGATGGCTTTCATGGCACAGCCCGGCGGCATGAGCGGCATTAGGCAGTCAGGACCGGTTCGGCCGGTTCGCTGACATCGCGATCCCGTTCCCATCCCTCGTTTTCCAGCTTCAGTGTCTGGATCGCGACGGCGTTGGCATTGGCGTCGAGGTCGGGCATGGCCTGGAATTCGGACACCCAGCAGCGGAAGATCTTATACGCCAGCACCACCTGGCCGGTTTCGTTGTACACCTCCAGAATCAGGTCCTTGCGGAAGTCCTTCAGGCTGACTTCGGCGCCCAGGGCGGCGCCGCCGAGCCACACCTTGTTGGCCCAGTTCTCGAATTCCAGGTCGTGCGTCACGCCGCGCTCGAGCGTGATGGCCTCGTACTTCGTGCGGCCCGGCGACTTGCGCGACGTGGAAGGGTCGCCGCCTTCGCGGTGCTCCACCACTTCCGTGGTGCGCTTCAGGGCGCCGACCTTGCTGATGCCGGCCACATACTTGCCATCCCATTTGATGCGGAACTTGAAATTCTTGTACGGGTCGAAACGGTGGGTGTTGACGGCGAACTGGGCCATATTGCCTCCTTATTGCAGGTCGCCAGCGATCTGCTGGATGGTGATGACCACGAATTCGGCAGGCTTCAGGGGCGCAAAGCCGACGACGATATTGACGATGCCGAGGTTGCGGTCGGCCTGTGTGGTGGTCTCCTTGTCGCATTTGACGAAGAACGCTTCCTGCTGCGTCTTGCCCTGGAAGGCGCCCCGGCGGAACAGGCCGTTCATGAACACGCCCACGTTCAGGCGGATCTGCGCCCACAGCGGCTCGTCGTTGGGTTCGAACACCACCCATTTCGTGCCGCGGAACAGGCTTTCCTCGATGAACAGCGCCAGGCGCCGGATCGGGATGTACTTCCATTCGCTAGCCAGAGCGTCTGCGCCGTCCAGCGTGCGCGCTCCCCACGAGATGTGGCTGTAACCGGGGAAGGTGCGCAGGCAATTGATGCCGAGCGGGTTCAGGGCGCCGTTCTGCAAGTCGGTCAGCGCGCAGGTCAGGGCCTGCACATTTTCCAGCTTGGCGTCGGTGCCGGCCGGGGCCTTCCAGACGCCGCGCGTGGAATCGGTGCGTGCATACAAGCCGGCGACGGTACCGCTGGCGCCGATACTGCGCAAGCGGTTGCCATTGACCGGATCGGGCACGAAGGTGCGGGGGAAGTACACGGCCGCGTCGCGACTGCGCAGGGAATCGTTCTCCATCATCCAGGTCTGCATGGCGTCGAGCGTGGCTGTGGCGGAGGGAATGTCGATCAGCAAGAAGCCGCGCCGCGCCGCCATGTATGCCGTGGCCTGTTCATACACGGTGCGCATATTTACCGCGTCATCAAGGTCGGCCGCAGCAGGAATACATAGGATATTCACCAGATCCACGTCGTCCAGAGCATAGATTCCCGTTTTGGACAAGGCACTGCCGGTCAGCGCGTTTTCATCCACGGGAAGCACGCCGTCGTCACCGTCGACCAGGGAGTATTGCTGCACATTGGGCGTGATTGCGGCAGCAAATCCCAGGTTGTTGGGCGCCGCTGCGCCCACTTCGAAATCGATAAGTGAGCCGGGCAGGAAATCCGGGCTGCCGCGCCCGCCTTGCACGACATACCGGAATGGGCTCGCTGCCGTTCCCGCACCCAACAGGCGTACCGTGGCCCCGGCCAGCAAGGAACGTACTGTTTCATCCAGCGCGGGTACTGCCAGGGCGCGGATCGCGGCCTGGATAAAAGGCCGCAATGCGGCATAAGTATTGGTCCCAGCGGGGTAACTGAGCACTCCCGGAAGCGGGGGGCGCACAACTGCCGGATCCGTATCGTTTGAAACAGTGACCGTGATCGGCGTGTTATTGGCGGGGATCTGCGCCGGCATCGGCAGGTCGGCGCCTGCGGTACCGGTGACGGCCGGCCGGGGAAAAGGCGCTATGACAGGCGCCATGCCCGTACGATCCAGCTGGACGATCTGCGACGTTTCGTTGACCGTATCGACGGCGTAATTGGGCGCCGCTTCATTCATTGTCAGATTGCGGAACACTTCGCTGCGCAAGATGCGCCGACGCCCGTTCTCGATGACGAATTCGCTGACGGAAAGGTTAAAAGTTTCGGTGGGCGCGCTCGTGTCGTAATCGACTTCAAGCCGCACGTTATTGCCCCATTCGCCGGGGTCGGTAGCGATCTGACCGCGCAGACGGCGGCCGGCCAGCACGCGGAACATCGGGTCGGCGGGGGCGCTGGGTTGGTCGTTGACGACGATGTTTGCCTCAATGGCGTTTTGCGCGACGCGTACCACCCAGCATTCGGCGCCGCCGTTCTGGAAGAACTGTTTGATGCCGTAGCTGGCTTCGCTTAGCGTATGAATGCCACCGAAGTTGCGCTCGAAGTCCGCGTAGCTAAGGCATTGCACGGCTTCGTTCAGCGGGCCACGCGGAAAGCTGTCTATGAACGCAGCGATCGATGTGGCCACGCCCGTGATGGTGCGAACGCCGCTGGACCGCTCCTCGATATAGACACCTGGGTAGGTGAGGGCACTAGGCATCGTTCGTCCTTTCAGGGGAGATTGCAGAAGGCATAGGCGCACCTGCCGACGCAGGAAGGGAAGGTAGGCGCACGATAGCCGGCGATGATCGATTGGCTGCAAATGTCGTGCCACGATCGGCGCAGAGGGGCGGCCCCTTTCAGGTCGTGTAGCGCATCTCACAGCTGGGTGCCCGCTTGGCGCCACCATGCGTCCGGCGCCTGTGTCGCGAACGACACGCCTGTACGTTGGGGCCACACGCTTGATCTGATCAACGCAGCTCCCCTATACTGGCCCTGCTGTCCTTGATTCGGGATGACTGGCAAGGAGAACACCATGCGAATGACGGAACCGGTCCACGCGGCCGCGCTATTGAGCAACTTCGTTGGCGGGTCGCCCTTGTTCCTGGAGGCGATCACGTTGATACGGCAATTCGCGCCCTCCAGGGCGCCCATCCTTATCACCGGCGAGAGCGGCACGGGCAAGGAACTGGCTGCACATGCCGCGCACACCTTGAGCGAGCGCCGCGATGGTCCCTTCATTCCCGTCAATTGCGGCGCGCTACCTGATACCCTGATTGAAAGCGAACTCTTCGGCCATGCCAAAGGCGCCTTCACAGATGCGATCCGGGCCCGCCCAGGGCTCGTGCGCGATTCCGAAGGCGGCACGCTGTTCCTGGACGAGATCGAGGCGCTGTCATCCCGCGGGCAGGTGATTCTGCTGCGCTTCCTTCAAGATGCGTCGTTCCGTTCGGTGGGCGAGGAGCAACCCCGTCAAGGCGACGTGCGCGTGGTGGCCGCATCCAACGTGGATTTGAGCCGCCTGGTAGAGCGCGGCGAGTTTCGCCACGATCTGCTGTTCCGGCTGGATGTGCTTTCCGTGCGCATGCCGCCGCTGCGCGAACGGGTGGAAGATCTGGATCTTCTCGTGCCGCATCTGCTGGCGAAAGCGGCGCGCGCGGAAGGCGGGCGGCAAAAGAGCTTGACTCCGGCAGCACTGGATCTGCTATGCACCCACCCATGGCCCGGCAATGTGCGCGAGCTGGAGCACGTGCTGCTGCGCGCCCATCTGCTGTGCGCCGGCCCCAGCATCGATGAGCATGAGCTGTGCCGATGTTGCGCATCGCTGCGCGGCGGGCCGAGGCGCGGCGCGAAGATCGATGGCAGCTCACTACGAATGGAAAAGCTGCGTGCGGTGCGTGAAGTCGAGCGTCAATTCGTCGAACGGGCGCTGGCGCAAACCAATGGCAATATCAGCGAGGCGGCCCGCCTGTGCAATATAGAGCGGGCCACGCTGAGCCGCATGGCGAAGAAGTATCGCGGCGAAGGCTGGCCGGCCATCAGCGACCTGCATTAGGCGGGGCCCATGCGCTCAGGGCGTCACGACCTGGCACACCGCCCTGGGGAATTCCCCCGCGCAACGAAGCAGACCGCGCGTGTGCTCAGTCAGAGTTCCTTGCAGGATCGCCTCCCTGGCGGCGCTTGCATCGGCGAATACGGGATCGAAGCGCGTCAGCAGCAGCTGCACTTCGCCGAAATAGGCCGGCTTCATCGAATCCAGCAGAGTGTCCTCCGGGATCAAGAAGAGTGGCGAAGCAGCGCTGGCCACCAGGCGCTGGATGGCGAGGATGTCGTCCACGCGATAGACTTCGCACCGCATGCCGGTGCGCGCGAAAACGATGTAGTCGCCAACCCTGCATTCGATGCTATCGGCTGGAAAGGCAAAGTGCATCAATGGCACCCCGCGCAACTGATCGCCTCGGTAATGTTGTTGCGCACTTTGTACATTGGCCGCCCATCGGGCGCCGTAGCCGGGTTGTCGTCATTGTCGAGGGCCCGTTCACGCGTGGCCGGCCTGAAGCTCGGACCGGTTCCGGGACCGTGGATCGGCCGCCGGCCGTTTTTGCTGTATACGTTTGCGGGATCGTTGCCAGAGGAATCCATGCGGCCAGCCACGATATGGAAGTCGGGCTGCGCCCCGCGCATCGCGTTGCCCTGGTCGTCCTCGATGTGCATATCGTATTCCCATAGCCAGAACTTGACGTCGCCAGCGTCGCAGTTGCCGAGGGGACTGGTCGGATTGATGAACCGCGCCGCTATGTCGGTGTATACGGCGCTCGCGGGGGCGGTGAACAGGTAGCTGCGCAGCGCGAGCCCGGCGCAGTTATAGGTGAGCCGGTCAACCGAGGCGTCATAACCGGGATAGGCGCTGCAAGGCGTGCCCGGCGCGCGCATGATTTTCCGCGACAGCCGGCCGCTCGATTGCTGGACGACGTGGGTGAGTTCATGCGCCAGGAGCCGTTGCCCCTGCCGGGACGATGGCGCATATTCGGAACCGCCGAAAAAGATGTCTTGCCCCACGGTGAAGGCGCGTGCGTCGATCTGCCTGGACAAGGTATTGGCCTGCGTCCCTGTGTGCACGCGTACGCCGGAGAAATCGCGGCCGAAGCGGTTTTCCATGAAACCGCGTGTCGCTGGCGGCAAAGCGCTGCCGCCGCCTTGTATGGCGCGCTGTAGCGAAGCTTCGTATTCGGTTGACACGCTGGCTTCGCCAGTGGCACCCTCGCTCTCCTTGCGCTGGACGGAGGCAGGCGCGAGCTCTTCCTCAAGCAATTCTTCGATGCCGGCTGAACCGTCGCTGCCACCCGCGCTATCGAACATCTGCTGTGGATCGACGACTTTGCGCTGCAGTTTGGTCTGCAAGGCGGGCGAGCCTTGCTGGATGGGAGCGCTGCGCCGGCCATCGACCACGGCATCGGCCACGCGATCGGCTTCCTGCTCATATGCGTCGTTCGCCGCGCCGATCGTCAGTTTGGACTTGGCCTGGCAGCGCGGGCAGCTGCCGCCGCATGCACAGGCCAAGGGACGGGCAGGGTCCGATACAGGATTCCTGCTGTGTTCAAGCGCGTTGCTGCGCTGGAGAACACGATCCGCGGAGCGACCGCGCGAAAAAGCCTTCTGTTCCAGTGCGAGCATGTCGTGCTCCTTTGATGTGCTGCTCTTCCATGAGAGCCAGGCCGACTGCGGAAAATGATAGCACGCGCAAGCGCCGGGCGAAATGCCGTCAGGCCCCAAGCGAACGGATGATGCTGAACGCCGGTTCGGGAAGTTGGCGTAGGCGGTAACAAGTGTCAGTTTGTTCTTCCCGTCGTCTCCTATTTCGAAGTGCGGGACTGTGCTGCCTTGATCGGGGCCTGCAGGATTTGGCCGCTTTTGAGGAGCGCCGGGCTAGCGGGAAACGAACTCATGCAGGCGCTCCATATTAGACAATTAAACACATGGCTTCCTACTCGTCAGAGGGATTTTGTGATGTGTAATGCTGGCTAGCTTGTGGCGGCGCTACTGTAACGGGCGTTGGGGGGACGATTGGGTCGCCCGTCTCGCGATCGAATTGCAGAATCAGCCTCGGACTCGCATTTAACAGGTCTATGCCCTCGTTCGCCCAAGCGACCTGATGCTGCAGACGTGTCGGCTCAGTTTCCGGTTCCAGCGATTTCGGGTGAAATTGTGACCCCGGCGGCGGTTGCCCTGGAAGGCCAGGCACAGGCGTGTAAAAAGGCCCTATGGTTAGCGCATGCGAAGGCACTGATGGGGACGACAATTCTAAGTGCCGCCAGCGCTCGACGTTATATCGATCGGCGAAGAGATGCGGGCTCGCTTCGCGCCCATGAGCCCTGATGTAGTCCAGCCATTCGCGCTGCCTTTCCGCGTAATCGCGCTGCCGTCGATCTCGCAGCGGAAACACGCGAGATCGCGTGTTGAGCAAATTGACAAAGGCATTGGTTGGCACTTGGAAATTAAGAACTCCGGCATACGCCTCTGGAGGATCTTGCCGTGCAGCCCATCTTCCGCGCTCTTTTGCCCGGTTTAAAGCGGCCGGATTGTTTTCCGGCTCGAAATGGGTATAAAAGCCGGCAGCGAAGTCCCCGATACCCCTGGGCTCGATACGGCCGATATTCTGAGCAATGCTCCATTTAGTACCGTGATAGAACTGCAAAGTTGAAGGTAGGGACATTCTCGACCATGTTGGGTACATGCGTTGCGCAGCACTCTCGTCCCAGCAGGCGGTTGCTCCCCCTCCGCCAAATTGACCGCCTCCACCATGGTAGCCGTTTAATGATTCACGTTGCACGAACTGCCGCCCCTCATGCGTCCCTGGCGCAGTTCGCACAGTTCCGAACACGATATTGCCTCCCGCTGTGTATGCATTAGCGTTTACATCCCGTGCTGATTGCTCAGCGGCTAAGCTAGAATGAATTCGCGCTTGCGAAAAATTGTGGCCGAGGCGGCTTTTCATGAAGCTGCGGGTCGACGGCGGCAAAGCGCTGCCGCCTTGTAACTCGGTTGCAAAGTCATGTTGGTTGGGCGCACTGTGCTGGCCGCTCATCACTGCATCGGCAACGCGATCAGCTTCTTGTTCGTAAGCATCGTCAGGTGCACCGATCGTGAGCCTGGACTTAGCCTGGCAGCGAGGACAAGTGCCGCCGCACGCGCATGCCTGCGGGCGTGGCGGACCGGGTTCAGCATTTCTGCGGTGGGCCGGCGCACTGTTGCGCTGAGCGACTTGATCCGCGGTGCGACCGCGTGAGGACACTTTCTGTTCCAGTGCCAGCATGTCGTGCTCCTTTGATGTGCTGCTCTTCCATGAGAGCCAGGTCGACTGCTGAAAAATGATAGCACGTGCAGGCGCAGGGTGAAATGCCAGGCACCAAGCGAACGATGTTGAACGCCGGTCCGGAAAGTTGGCCTAGGCGGCGAGGAAGTGCAACGTTGTTCTTCCCGTCGCCTCCTCTTTAGAAGAGTGGTGTTCGTTGGCTCGCGGAATTGACCCACTCCAATTGACCCACCTTCCATTGCCTGGCAAATGCGGCCACGCGGTCATATGACCCTTCATAGCCCAGCTCCTTAAGGTCCAGGTGGAGCTGCTTCAGATTGCGCCGCTGCTTACGAGGCTTGCTTGCCTCGGCCTTGAGCCAGGCCGACAGCTGCACAGAATATTTGTCTAAGAGGCCTGAGGATCGCCGCTCCGCATAGGAGGGCTCTGTAGTTTCCGACCGCAGGTATCGCCGGACGGTATTGCGGGAGATACCCAATCGCCTGGCAATCTCCCGGAGAGGAACCTGGTCACGAAGGTGCCAGCGTCGAATTATGCCTAGTAAAGCCACGTCGATCACTCCGATCTCCTGTCGAAAGGACAGGAAGGATTGTGCTATCAACGTGGGTCAGATTCCGTTGCAAATTCGTGGGGAAAGTGGGTCAATTTTCAATGCAAATTAACAAGCCGGCTCTTGGTCGTCGGATAAGGGCGTGTTACATCGCAAATGCCCATGTTATATTGCTAATTCTCGATATATAACGTGGTAGGCCCCATCCATGCACTTCGATTCTCCCGCTGACGCCCCTTGGATCAGACATCCGGCAGCGGATGTGTGTCCAGCTTGTGGCGACGAGGCACACTACATGACCCTTGGGCACATGTACCGGAAGCACTGTGGAGGGTGCGGTTGGGAAGAGTACGGTACGTTTAGCCCTCCGGTGGAAGCAGGCTCCCCTGTTGCTCTACCGGATGCGTTCATTCAAATGGATGGAGCGCGAGCCTCTGCCAAGAACTTGTTTGATCTGGCTCGGCTGCATCCCTCGCTTTCTGGTCTTCGACCGGGTGAGCTAAAGACAATCGTGGAGCGCGGCGGGCTGTACCCTCTTGGGGAGCTCTACCCGGAAGAGCTCTCCAAGGTTCGACTTCGGGCGGAAAGAACGGTCTATCGCATTGTTGTTCGTCAGCAGAGGTAGGTGCACTAGGCCTAAGAATTCATTTCAAGCTGACCACCACTTCGTGGTAGCGGCTTAACTCAGGTGTTGAACGACCGCTAAGTAGAACTGCAATGGTCCGCAAAGGGGCGGTAGCCGCCGGACAACTGCCGGCTAAGGCTAAGGAGTATAATTCCACCATCGAGTCGCGAGGTTTTCGCCAGTGGTATTGAACGTTGAAGCCTTGAAGTGGCTTGCAAGCCGGTGGTCGACTGTGCGCTTTGTCTCAAACATAATCGAAGTGGGTTTGCCAGGCTCGTTCACAAAATGCGAAAATTGTGTAGGAGATACATGGCCTAAACGCAACTGTTTTCGTGGTGTTGGTGATGGTATCGTCCGAGCGATCTTCGAGAATCTCTAGCCGAATCAAGGGC
>Ga0209257_1001912_pt1 | contig 22505 bp, 21 predicted proteins | sample AraplaCvi_mCL_r2_FD_184277 | JGI IMG/M metagenome (GOLD analysis project Ga0209257, IMG submission 184277) | Arabidopsis root microbial communities from North Carolina, USA - plate scrape MF_Cvi_mCL_r2 (SPAdes) (version 2) | ecosystem: Host-associated > Plants > Roots > Endosphere | place: USA...
CCTTGAGGTGGAACACCGTGCCCCACGTCGGATGCGCGGCGACCAGTCCACCGCCCCAGATCGCCAGCATCAGCAGCACGAAGCCGATGATCGACACTTCCAGGATGCGGCCCGGGCGGAAGTAGCGCAGGTACAGGCCCATCAGGATGGCGATCGGGATCGTCATCGCGACGGTGAACGTGCCCCACGGACTTTCCGCGAGTGCCTTCACCACGACCAGCGCCAGCACCGCCAGCAGGATCACCATGATCATCAGGATGCCGACCATGGAGATCACGCCCGCGGCGGGGCCCATCTCGGCGCGGATCATCTCGCCCAGCGAGCGGCCGTCGCGTCGGGTGGAGAAGAACAGCACGAGCATGTCCTGCACCGCGCCGGCCAGGACCACGCCGAACAGGATCCACAGCGTTCCAGGCAGGTAGCCCATCTGTGCGGCGAGCACCGGGCCGACAAGCGGACCGGCGCCGGCGATAGCGGCGAAGTGGTGTCCGAAGACGATGCTCTTGGCGGTCGGGACGTAGTCCAGGCCGTCGTTTCGGCGCCATGCGGGCGTCGCGCGCGAGCCGTCGATCATCAGCGCGTTGTGCGCGATGTAGAGCCCGTAGAAGCGGAACGCGACGGTAAACGTCGCCACCGCCGCGACCACCAGCCAGATCGCGTTGATGGTTTCGCCGCGATGCAGCGCGATGGTGCCGATGCAGAACGCCGCCAGTACCGCGAGTGCGGCCCAGGCCAGCCAGGACAGAGATTTCATGACACCCCTCCGGAAGGATCAACGAAGGGTCGCGCCGCGCCGGGCGCCGGGTCAATGCGCAATGCGTCAACTTGACTGCGACTTTCGTCTATGCGCCTGCCCGGACGCGCGGATTCACAGCCATTTGGCGCGCCGCAACAACACGTAGAGCCCCGAGCACGCCACCGCGACCAGCCCGATCAGGATCCAGTAGCTGTAGCGGCCCTCCAGCTCGGGCATGTGCGCGAAGTTCATGCCGTACCAGCTGGTGATGAGGGTCGGGGCCGCCAGCAGCGCGGCCCAGCCCGCCAGGCGCTTGACCACTTCGCCCTGGTGAATCGTCACCAGCGACAGGTTCACGCTCATCGCCGCGGTGAGCATCTCGCGAAGCGTGTCCGTGGTCTCGTTCAGGCGCACGGCATGGTCAAGCACGTCGCGGAAGTAGAGCTGGCTTTCCTCGTCGATGAGCCCGGTGCGCGCGCGCGTGAGCTGGCCGAGGATGTCCTGCAGCGGCGACACCGCCATGCGCAGGCGCGTGAGTTCGCGCTTGAGGTCGTACAGGTGCTTCACCGTCTCGCTGCGGAACTCCTCGGCGAAGATGTCCTGCTCCAGCTCGTTCAGGTCCTGGCTGAATTCCTGCACGATCGGCTGGAAGTTGTCGACGATGAGGTCGAGCACCGTGTACAGCGCGGCGCCCGGGCCGTGGACGAGATCGTCCACGTCGCGCTCGTAACGCGCGCGTGCCGGCGCGTAGCTGGTCGACGCGCCATGCCGCACCGTCACCAGGTAACGCGGGCCGACGAAGATGTGCGTCTCGCCGAAGCGGATGTGGCTGTCCACACTCTGCGCCGTATGCACGACGATGAAGAGCGAGTTTCCGTAGGTTTCGATCTTCGGCCGCTGGTGCGCGTTGCGCGCGTCCTCGATGGCCAGGTCGTGCAGGCAGAACTCTTCCTGCAGCTTGGTCAGGATCGCGTCCTCGGGCTCGTACACGCCAACCCAGACGAAGGAGTCATCATCCGTCGCCAGGACTTCGCTGATCTCATCCAGGCTGATTTCGTGCCGTTTTCCGCCACGCTCGTAGACGGAGCAATTGACCACGCATTGCGGGTTGAGCGGGTGGGAGGCGTCGTTCTTCGTCTGGATCGGGGCGGGCGTGCTCATGCGCGAATCCTGCGCCCGGCATGCCCGCCGCGGCAAGCCTCAGCGTCGCGCGCGGAAAGCCTGGAGAAGCCCCAGATGGATCGGCAGCAGCAGCGCGATCCAATGCACGTTGCGCTGCGGGACCACCGGCAGCCAGTACACGAACAGCGAAATCACCGCGCCCAGTGCGATCGCCGCCAGCACGCCGCGGAACAAGCGCCCCGGATCGCGTCCGCGCAGCACGCGCACCGCGCCCGGGAGCAGCAGCCAGCACAACGGGCTGAGCAGCAGCAGGTTCGCGTTCGCCCATGCATAGGTGTGCTGCGTGCCGAACCACAGGAACAGCATCAGCGCGCCGAGCACGCCGGAGAGGATCCAGAACGGCAGCGCAGTCGCGGCGACCAGGCGCGGACGCGTGCGTCCCAGCATCGCCACGGCGATGCCGAACGCGATGCCCGCCAGCGCCCACGGCCACCAGCGTACCGGGCCGTCCTGCGGTTCCGGCGGGAGGCGATGCGGCAGGAATTCCTGTTCTTCCAGCACCAGCGGGCGGCCGTCAGCGTTCTTGGCTTCGCGCAGCGCGGCGGCCAGGCGCATCGGGACATAGGACTCGCGCCATACCGGCATCGGCTGATCCGCCGACGGTCCCAGGCCTACGTCGAAGCCCAGCCACATCCACCATGCCGGCGATGCGAGGCGCACGGCTTCGCTGCGTGCGGTGGAGCCGTGCGAACGGCCTTCGATCTGCCGGCGCAGGCCGCCATCGAGCACGCGGTCCAGTGCATCGCGCACGCGCGTGGAGCAGTTGTCGTCGAAGTACTCGTATTTGTAGAAGGCGTTCTCGGGCTTGGCGTTCTCGGCCAGCGCGGCGGCGATCCCGATCGACTGCGCGTCGCTGAGGTCCAGCCACTGCACGCTTACGCCGCGCCCTTCCTCGCGGTACTGCATGAGGTCCTGTTCGAACGGCAGCGCCGCGAGGCGGTAACGCATGTCGCCCTTGACGAAGCGGCTGACGAAATCCTTCTCGGTGGGGTCGAAGAAGCCGAAGTTGTACGAGGTCGCCTCGTTCGTTTCGGGATCGACCACGACGATTGCGTTGTGGCCGAAACGTTCGAAGAAGATCTCGCCCGGCTGCATCGTCGCCACGCCGATGCGCGGCACCGCCGCGAGGGCGGGCAGGGCGACGAACGCCAGAAGCAGCAGGACCAGCGCGAGCGCGCGGCGCGCGACGCTGGACTTACGCGTCACCCAGCACCCCGACGTGGAAGGCGTGGACGCGGCGCGCATCGGCGCCGGAGACGCGGAACACGAAGCGTCCGAGCGTGAGCTCCTCGCCGGCTTCGGGCAGGTGGCCGATCGCGGCCGTGACCAGCCCGCCGATGGTGTCGTATTCGTCGTCATCGAAGTCGGCACCGAAGCGCTCGTTGAAGTCGGAAATCGGCGTCAGCGCGTCCACCACGAACTGGCCGTCGGCCTGCGCGGCGATCAGCGCGCTCGGATCCTCGGCATCGTCGTGTTCGTCGTCGATCTCGCCGACGATCTGCTCCAGCACGTCCTCGATGGTCACCAGGCCGGCGACACCGCCGTGCTCGTCGATCACGATGGCCATGTGGTTGCGCGACTGGCGGAACTCGCGCAGCAGCACGTTCAGGCGCTTGGATTCGGGAATCAGGACGGCCGGGCGCAGCAGTTCGTGGATGCTGCCCGGACCGTTGTCGGCGACCACGCCACGCAGCAGGTCCTTGGCGAGGAGGACGCCGAGGATCTCGTCCTTGTCGTCGCCGTGCACGGGGAAGCGCGAGTGGCCGGATTCGACCACCTGCTTCATCAGGTCGAGGAATTTGGCGTCCGCGGGGAGCGAAACCATCTGCGAACGCGGGATCATCACGTCGCCGACCGTCAGGTCCGACACCGCGATGGCGCCTTCCATCATGCGCAGCGTGTCGGCGGCGATCAGCCCGTCGGCCTGCGCGTCGCGCAGCAGTTCGACCAAGTCTTCGCGTGTGGTCGGTTCGCCGGAAAGCGCCGAGCTGATGCGTTCGAGCCAGGAACGGGGCTTTTCATGCCCGCGCCGATCGGCGCGTTTTTCCTGGTTCTCGGGCGGATGGAAGCTACTACTGTCGTCCTCGGACATTGCGATCTGGTCAGGCGCCCGGGGGGAAGGGGGGCGTCGGGGGAGTCTAGCGCGGATGCGCTACGGGCGCTTGACGGCTCCGGGGCGGTCTCGTGGTCGCCTGCAATTACTCCCCGTAGGGATCCTCGATGCCCATCGCGGCGAGGATCTCGCGCTCCAGCTGTTCCATGCAGACGGCTTCCTTTTCGTCCTCGTGGTCCCAGCCCAGCAGGTGCAGCACGCCGTGCACGGTCAGGTGCGCATAGTGCGCGACCAGCGGCTTTTTCTGCTCCTTCGCCTCGCGTGCCACGACCGGCGCGCAGATCACCAGGTCGCCGAGCAGCGGCATCTTCACGCCAGCCGGCAGGCCCTCCGGCAGTTCAGCGGGAAAACTGAGCACGTTGGTCGCGTAGTCCTTGCCCCGGTAGTGGCTGTTGAGCGCGCGGCCTTCCTTGGTGCCGACGATGCGGATGGCGAGGTCGGCTTCGCGGATGCGGCTGTCGAGCGCGGCCGCCACCCACTTGCGGAAGCTCACCGCGGCCGGCACGCCCGCACGTGGCACCGCATAGTTGATGACGACGTCGAGACGGATCGGACCCTTGGTCATGGCATCGCTCAGGCGGACGGGCCGGTCGCCGCATTCTGCGCATCGCGGGCGTCGTAGGCGTTGACGATGCGCGCCACCAGTGGATGGCGCACAACGTCGCGTGATTCGAAGAAGGTGAAACTGATGCCGTTGACGTCGCGCAACACGTCGAGCGCGTCCCTCAGGCCGGATTTCTGGTGGCGGGGAAGGTCGATCTGGGTGAGGTCCCCGGTGACCACGGCGGTGCTGCCATAGCCGATGCGGGTCAGGAACATCTTCATCTGCTCGATGGTCGTGTTCTGTGCCTCGTCGAGGATCACATACGCATCGTTAAGCGTGCGTCCGCGCATGTAGGCCAGCGGCGCGATCTCGATGACGTTCTTCTCCAGCAGCTTGACGACCTTCTCCACGCCGAGCATTTCGTACAGCGCGTCGTAGAGCGGGCGCAGGTAGGGATCGACCTTCTGGGTCAGGTCGCCCGGCAGGAAGCCCAGCTTCTCGCCGGCTTCCACCGCCGGGCGCACGAGGATGAGGCGCTGCACGCGTGCTTCGTTGAGCGCTTCGACCGCGCTCGCGACGGCGAGGAAGGTCTTGCCGGTGCCGGCCGGACCGATGCCGAAATTGATGTCGTTGGTGGCGATGGCGTGCAGGTACTTGGCCTGGTTCGCACCGCGGCCGCGGATCGTGCCGCGCTTCACGCGGATCGAGACTTCCTGCGGTTCGACGTCGTCGTTGGCGACGTCGTCGGCGTCGATCTCGGTCAGCCGCAGGTGGATCGCCGGCTCCGTCAGCGTTTCCTCGGCGGCATCGCGCCACAGTTCGCGCAGCAGGCGTTCGGCCTTGTTCACCGCGGTCGGAGGACCGACGACGCGGAAGACGTTGCCGCGATTGGCGATCTCCACGCCCAGGCGCAGTTCGATCATGCGCAGATGACCGTCGAAGGGACCGCTGAGGTTGGCCAGGCGCTCGGTTTCCGCCGGCTCCAGGACGAATTCGGACGTGGTTCGTGAAGCCATCGTGAGGATCTGGGGGATGGGGCAGGGATGCAGGCTGGAAAGCTTGCGCCTGAATGCGTGCTTTCGCAAAGGTGGCAGTCGATGGCTGCGTCAGCGACGAAGCTCGCTCCGTACCAGCAGGAGTCCAAGTGCTGCGGTCATCGCGCCACCGAGGATGTCCCAGCTGTAATGCTGCCCCGTGGCGATGACGCTGGGCATCAGCGCGATTGCGAACGGCCATGCCCAGCGGCGCGCGCGCGGATGCTGCGCGCAGTAGCCGGCGACGGCGACGATCGGCGCGGTGATGTGCGCCGATGGAAAGCAGTTGATGTCGTTGTCGAGCGTGTGCAGCAGTCGCCACGCGGCGCCGGTCGCGCCATCGGCGGCGAGGGGAAGATGGTCGCGTGCAAGGCGCGTCGGCCACGCGAGCCAGACGAGCGCGTTCGCCGTCATCGAGATCGCGTAGGCGCGCAACGTCGCGAGGAAGATTCGGCGATCGGTGGTCGCGAGGATGAAGATCGGCGCGATGACCAGCAACAGCCAGTAGGGCCAGATCGCCCATGCGTGCACACCGATCACGCGATCGACGATGTTGGGTGGCAGCGGCGTCGGCGTTCGAAGCGGGAAGTGGTTGCTCGCCAGGTACACCAGCGTGACCGCGGTGACGACGACGGACGCGAACAACACGCGGGTCGGGATTGGCAGGCGTTTCGCGGCAGGCGTGAGGACGGACAAGGTGGGGACGCTCGAACCGGTCGGAAGCGCGAGCATGGCCACGCGCGTGTCGCTTGCCAAGTCGGAGGATGCCGGTCGTTCGTATCGTCAAACCGGCCGAGGCGCGTCGGAATACCGCTTCGCTCAGGACCGGTTGGCGCCGGCGCCGTGGTTCCGTGTTCGAGTCGCGATCGCGCGGATGGCCCAAACGGCGCCAACCAGGACCAGGGCCACCGATCCCCATAGCCAGACCTGCATGACCGGATCGGCCTCGGCATGCACGTCGCGCGAGTAGCGCATCCACCAGCGCAGCAGGCCGAGCACACCCAGGCCCAGGAACCACAGGCCGAGGGCGCAGCGCTGGAGCAGGGTGGGCGTTGGGCTCATGGAGGAGGTCGATGGGTGGCCGCCCCATCATGGCCCGAGGCGCCGTGCCTCGGGGAGGGGGTGTGCCGGCGGTCCCGACCGTTCGTCGGGTCGGGGTTGCGATCTAATTAATCGTCCAATTAAATAAGCGCCATGAGCACGGAACGTCCCCCCAAGGCCCGTCGCAAGGCCGCAAAGCCCCCGGTCGCCGCACCTGCCCGAGCCACGGGCGCGGGGCGACCTGCCGGCCAGCGCTCACCGGGTCGCCCCGGTGCGGATGGCCCCGACCTGCGCGAGCGCTTGCTCGACGCCGCCATCGCCTGTTTCGTCCGCGAGGGCATCGCCGGCACTTCGCTGCGCACGATCGCCACTGAAGCCGGCGTCACGCCGGCACTGCTGCACTACTACTTCGGCGACAAGGCGCAGTTGCAGGAAGCCGTGACCGCGGAGCGCGTGTTGCCCGCCTTCCAGGAATTGCGCGGCCCCGTCACGGAGGCCGGCGACGACGTGGCAGCGTTGGTCGCCGCCTTCGTGAACGGCGTGGGGCGGGTGGTCGCCGCGCATCCGTGGCTGCCGTCGCTGTGGGTCCGGGAGGTGCTGTGCGAAGGCGGTGCGCTGCGCGACGTGCTGTTCGAACGTATCGGCCCGCAGCTGCCGCAGATGATGACCGCGCGCTTCACCCAGGCGCAGGCGCGTGGAGAGATGAACGAAGACCTCGATCCGCGATTGCTGATGGTGTCGCTGGTCGGGCTGACGCTGTTCCCCGCGGCCGGGGCGCCGATCTGGCGTCGCCTCCTGCAGGCGGACGACCTGGATTTCGACGCACTGCGGCGACATACCCTCGCGCTGCTCGATCGCGGCCTGGGACTGGAGTGAGGCCATGAACGCACGCATCTGTTTCCTTGCCCTGACGCTCGCGCTCGCCGGATGCCGCAATGACGCACCGCAGGCGCTGGGCACGCTGGAGTGGGACCGCATCGCGCTGCCGGCGCCAGCCGCGGAGAAAATCGTGAGCATCGACGTGCGCGAAGGCCAGCACGTCAAAGCGGGCACGCGCCTTCTGCAGCTGGAAGTCACCCGCACGCAGGCGCAGCTGGAGGCCCTGCAGGCGCAGGCACAGCAGGCGGGCGAGGCGCTGGAAGAACTGGAACACGGGCCGCGCAGTGAGCAGATCGCGCAGGCGCGCGCCAACCTCGCCGCCGCGCAGGCGGAAGCCGCCGACGCGCGTGCGTACTACGCGCGCCTGCAGCCGCTGGGTCGGCAGAAGCTCGTCGCCGCGTCCGACGTCGATCGCGCCCGCGCCGCCGCCGGAAATGCCGATGGCCTGGTGCGCGCCGCGCAGGCCGCGCTGCTTGAACTCGAACGCGGCACGCGCATCGAACAGATCGCGCAGGGCAAATCCGCAGTCGCCGCCGCGCAGGCGCAGGCCGCAACGCAGTCGGCGACGCTGCGCCGGCTCGATGTCACCGCGCCGCGCGCAGGCCTGATCGACAGCCTTCCGTACCGGCTCGGCGACGAAGCGCCCATCGGCGCACCGCTCGCGGTCATGCTTGTCGGCGATCGACCGTATGCACGCATCTACGTGCCGGAACCGATCCGCGCGAACGTCAAGGTAGGAGACACCGCCCGCGTATTCCTGAGCGGACGCGACGCCGCGTTGCAGGGACGCGTTCGCATGATCCGCAGCGAACCCAGCTTCACGCCGTACTACGCGCTGATTGGCGAGGACGCGGCGCGACTGAGCTACCTGGCCGAAGTCGAGATCACCGGTTCGCCCGGCGAACTTCCCGCCGGCGTGCCTGTGCGCGTGGAATTCGCACGGTGAGCATCGAGGCGCACAGCACCGACACGCACGACCTTGCGATCCGCGCGCGCGGTCTGACCAAGCGCTTCGGCCAGCTCGTCGCGGTGAACCACGTGGACCTGAGCGTGCCGCGCGCGCACGTGTACGGCTTCCTCGGACCGAACGGTTCGGGCAAGACCACCACCATCCGCATGCTCTGCGGCCTGCTGACGCCGACCGAAGGCGACGTGGAAGTGCTCGGGCTGCGCATTCCTGCCCAGGCCGAGGAACTGCGTCGCCGCATCGGCTACATGACGCAGAAGTTCTCGCTGTTCGAAGACCTGACGGTGCGCGAGAACCTGGAATTCCTCGCCGCCGTCCAGGACATCCCGCGCGCCGAAGCGGCAAAGCGCATCGATGAACTCGTCGAGCAATACCACTTCGCCGACCGCCAGAAGCAGCTTGCCGGCACGATGAGCGGCGGCCAGAAGCAGCGCCTCGCACTGGCAGGGGCGGTGATACAGAAGCCGGAACTGCTGTTCCTCGATGAGCCGACCAGCGCGGTCGATCCCGAATCGCGCCGCGATTTCTGGGAGAAGCTCTTCGACCTCGCCGACGCCGGCACGACGATCCTCGTCTCCACCCACTACATGGATGAAGCGGAGCGCTGCCACCGCATCGCCATCCTCGACCGCGGCGTGCTGGTCGCCGATGGCACGCCGGATGAACTCACGCAGTCGCTCGCGGGTCGCACGCTGGAGGTGATGGCCAAGCAGCCGCGTCGCGCGCAACAGGCGCTGCTCGGTGTGCCGGGCGTGCTGAGCGTGGCGCAGATCGGAAACGCGCTGCGCGTGCTCAATGATGCCAATGGCGATGCGGCCGAACGCGTGCGGAAGGCACTCGCCGACGTGGGCCTCGAAGCCGAAGTCTCCGCATCGCATCCGAACCTCGAAGACGTCTTCGTGTCGTCCACGCGAGGTCGCGACGACGAAGCAGTCGGCGCAACCACGCCGGGGAAGGCCGCATGAATCTGCGGCGGCTCTTCGCGATCGTGATGAAGGAGTTGCGGCAGATGCGCCGCGACCGCATCACGCTGGCGATGATCGTCGGCATCCCGGTCATGCAGCTGGTGTTGTTCGGTTATGCGATCAACCTCAACCTGCGCGGCCTGGAAACCGGCATCGCCGACCAGTCCAACACCGCGGCTTCGCGCGCGCTGGTGATGGACATGGTCGCCACCGGCGTGATCGACCCGACCGTCAGTGCGACCACGCCGCAGGAACTGATGGAGGACATCCGCCGGGGGCGCATCAGCATCGGCATCGTGATCCCGCCGGATTTCGAACGCCGCCGTTTCGAGGGTCGCGAAGCCGTGCAGGTGCTGGTCGACGGCAGCGATACCGTCGTGCAGAGCGCTGCGGTGCAGCTCGCGCAGGTGCCTTTGAACACGCGGCCCACGACCAACCTTCGCACCAGCGCGACCGGACAGGTCGGTGCGGGGCAGGTAAGCGTGGTGAGCTTCTACAACCCGGAGCGGCGTTCGGCCATCAACATCGTGCCTGGCCTGATCGGCGTGATCCTGACGATGACGATGGTGCTGTTCACCGGCGTCGCGATCGTGCGTGAACGTGAACGCGGCAACATGGAACTGCTGATCGCCACGCCGCTGTCCAGCTCCGAGCTGATGATCGGCAAGGTCCTGCCGTATGCGGCCATCGGCCTGATCCAGACCACGGTGATCCTCGTGCTGGGCGTGTGGCTGTTCGACGTGCCGATCCGCGGCAGCCTGCTCGATGTCTATCTCGCCGCCGTGCTGCTGATCCTCGCCAACCTGACACTCGGCCTGCTGATCTCGACCAAGGCGCAGTCGCAGTTCCAGGCGATGCAGATGACGTTCTTCGTCTTCCTGCCTTCGATACTCCTCTCGGGCTTCATGTTTCCCTTCGCGGGCATGCCGCGCGTGGTGCAGTGGCTGGCCGAAGTGCTGCCGCTCACGCATTTCCTGCGACTCATCCGCGGAATCATGCTGCGCGGCGCGGGCCTGACCGAGTTGTGGCCGGATGTGCTGGCGTTGCTGGGTTTCATCGTGGTGATGATGACGCTTGCGATATCGCGCTTCCGCAAACGATTGGATTGACGCCAGACGCAGCACTTGCCACGCCCCGCGCGATTGCGCACAGTCCGGACACTTTCGTCACAGGCGGGGAATGGGGATGCGGACGCTGGTTCTGGCGCTATCGGGCGCTTTGGTCGCGATGTCGGGGCAGACACTCGCCGCGCAGGTCACGGTGCTCAGCGCCGCGCGCATCCACACGATGGAAACCGCGCAGCCCAAGGTGCAGGCGCTGGCGTTCGACGAATCCGGTCGCATCCTCGCGCTGGGCGGAACCGCCGACCTGCTCAAGCGCTATCCGAAGGCCAAGCGCATCGACGCCGGCCAGGCGACCGTGATTCCCGGCCTGATCGACGCGCACGCGCACGTAGCGGGCCTGGGCATGACGATGCTCAGCGCGGATCTCGTCGATGCCGCGAGCAGGCAGGAAGTCGTACAGCGCCTGCAGGCGTTCGAGAAGCAACTGCCCGCCGGCGCGTGGTTGATCGGGCGCGGCTGGGACCAGAACGACTGGCCGGAGAAGACATTCCCGACCGCCGCCGATCTCGACGCCGCGTTCCCCGATCGCCCGGTCTGGCTCGAACGCATCGACGGCCATGCCGGCTGGGCGAACACCGCCGCGATGCGCGCGGTGAAGCGCGATCTTTCCGGCGACTGGCAGCCTGGCGGCGGCCGCATCGAACGCGACGGGCGCAAGCAACCCACCGGCATCTTCGTCGATGGCGCGACGGCACTGGTCGACGAGGCGCGTCCGCCGATGGACGAAGCGACCGCGGAGCGCGCGCTCACGCTCGGCATGCAGTCGGCGGTCGAGCACGGCCTCACCGGCGTACACGACGCGGGCGTGAGCCTGGCCGAGCTCAAGCGTTACCAGCACCTGGCCGATCGCGGCGCGATGCCGCTGCGCATCACCGCGATGGCCGACGGCAACAACGAAGCGCTCGAATCGCTGTGCCAGCACGGCCTGTACACGCATCCGTCGGGCCGGCTGCAGATGCGCACGTTGAAGCTCTACGCCGACGGCGCGCTCGGCAGTCGCGGCGCGGCGATGCTGCGCGAATACAGCGACGACCACGGCAACCTCGGCATCATGGTGACGTCACCGGAACAGATCGCCGTCGCGGTCGAGAAGGCCAAGCGTTGCGGCGTGCAGGTCGCAACGCATGCGATTGGCGATCGCGGAAACCATGTCGTGCTCGAAACCTATGCGAAGGCGCTCGGCGACGACGCGACGACCACCGACCACCGCTGGCGCATCGAACACGCGCAGGTGCTCTCGCCGACCGACCTCCCGCGACTGGCGCAGCTGCACGTCATCGCATCGATGCAGCCCACGCACGCGACCAGCGACATGCCGTGGGCCGAAGACCGCGTCGGCCCGCAGCGCATCATCGGCGCCTACGCGTGGCGACAGCTGCGCGACAGCGGCGCGCGCCTCGCGCTGGGTTCGGATTTCCCGGTGGAGTCGGTCGATCCGCGATTCGGCCTGTATGCGGCGACGACGCGTGCCGATGCGCAGGGCCTGCCCGCCGGCGGGTGGTTTCCGCAGGAGAAGCTCACCGCGTTCGAAGCGCTGCGCGGCTTCACCCTCGACGCCGCGTACGCTGGGTTCGCCGAAACGCAGGTCGGCAGCCTCGCTGTCGGCAAGCGCGCCGACTTCGTGGTGCTGACCGAAGACCCGCTGGCGATTCCGCCGAACGGCCTGCGCAACCTGACGGTGCAGGCGACGTACGTGGACGGCAAGGCGGTGTATCAGTCGAAGTGACGGGTCGCATCGTTGCGATCCTCACGCAGCTGAACGTTTCCGGCCGTGCGCACGCGACAACCCGTGGCGCACGGCCGATAATGCGCGTCCACGCTGCGTCGCGACCGCGACCCGGCCATCGGAGCCTCCACCCGCATCATGTGATCGAACGACTCCTTCCGCAGAGCCCCCGACCTGTCGGCTGACGCGCCACGCGCGTGCCGCAGGTCCTGTTCTGGATCGCCGCGCTACCGAAGCCGGCCCGATGGAGTTACCGCATATGCGCGCGCACGTACGCGTCTCGCAGCTTTGTTTTTCATGGCCGGACGGAACGCCGGTTTTCGATCGACTTTCCTTCACGCTCGACGCCCGCCGCACCGGCGTCGTGGCGCCCAACGGTGCGGGCAAGAGCACGCTGATGCGGCTGTTTGCCGGCGCGATCGCGCCGTCGTCGGGTCAGGTCGAGTTGGGCGGTTCGTCTGCGTACCTGCCGCAGGAACTAGTTCTTTCGAGCGATGTGCACGTCGCCGATGTGCTGGGTGTGCGCGAGAAACTCCGCGCGCTTGCGGCCATCGCTGAAGGTCGCATGGAGCAGGCGTTGTTCGATGCCGTGGGCGATGCGTGGGATCTGGAAGACCGCATGCGTGCAAGCCTCGCGCGATTCAATCTGGATCATCTTGCGCTGGACCGTCGGCTCGACACCCTCAGCGGTGGCGAAGTGGTCGCGCTCGGACTCGCTGCGCAGTGGCTGGAGGCGCCGGACATCCTGCTGCTGGACGAGCCATCCAACCATCTCGACCGCGCGGCGAGACAGCGCCTGTATGACTTCGTCGAAGGATGGGAAGGCTGCCTGATCGTCGCCAGCCACGACCGGGGCTTGTTGGCGCGCATGGACCAGATCGCGGAACTCGACCGCAGCGCGCTTCGTCTCCATGGCGGCGGTTTCTCGTTTTACGAAGCCGGCGTGCGCGCGCAGGCGAAGGCCGTGGAGCAGGACGTTCGCAGCCTTCGACAGGCCGCCAGACGCGAGCAGCACGAACGTCAGCAAGCGCGGGAGCGCACCGAACGCCGCATGGGCAACGCGCGCCGCAACGTGTCCGACGCAGGGCTGCCGCGCATCGTCGCCGGCAATCGCCAGCGTGCGGCGCAGGTGTCAGCCGGTCGCGCCGAGGACGTCCACGCCGCGCGCCTTGCCGATGTGAACCAGCATCTGGCGATTGCACGGCGTTCGCTCCGGGAGGAACCCGATCTCGCCATCGAGCTGCCCGCCACTCAGCTTCCGCCTGGGCGATGGCTGTTCTCGGGGCGGGCAATGCAAGTGATCTACGAGGGCCGCGCGATGTTCGAGAATGGCGGCATCGACCTGGATATCCGCGGGCCCGAACGCATCGTCCTGGCCGGTGGCAACGGTGTGGGCAAGACCACGCTCGCACGACTCATCAGCGGCGAACTCGCGCCGCACGCGGGTCGCATCAGGCGCGGCGAAGGTCGCACGTCGCGGCTTTCGCAGCGGCTCGATTCGCTCGATCCGAACGCGACGGTGTTCGACGCCTTCTCGGTGCACACGCCGGAGCTGGACGATGTCGGACGCGCGAACCTCCTCGCGCGCTGGCTGTTTCGCGGGTCGGCCATGCATCGCCCGATTGCGTCGCTGTCCGGTGGAGAACGACTGCGCATCTGCCTGGCCTGCGTGCTGCATGCGACGCCCGCGCCACAGTTGCTGGTGCTCGACGAGCCGACGAACAACCTGGACCTGTGGGCCGTGCGCGAGCTGGAACGGGCGCTGCGTGCCTATCGCGGGGCGATGGTGGTGATCAGCCATGACGCGGGGTTCGTCGATGCGATCTTGCCGACGCGTCGACTGGTGCTGGAGAACGGCCGGCTTGTGGACCAGGAGATCCCGGACGTGGCGCAGGCGCCGGAGTAGTCGTTCCGGCCGTGCCGGGACGACGATGATCGAACGACGCCGCGATCAGGCGTCGTTTTCGTCGGCCGTCGCCACGCGGGCGCGCAGCGAGTTGCTCATCGCTTCGGTGATGACGACATCGACGAACTGCCCGACCAGGCGCGCGTGGCCGGGGAAGTTCACCGAGCGCATGTTCTCGGTCTTTCCGGTGAGCTCGTTCGGATTCTTCTTCGACGGGCCTTCGACGAGCACGGTCTGCGTGCTGCCGACCATTGCATCGGAGATCGAACGCGCATGCGCGTTGATGTGCGCCTGCAGGCGCGACAGGCGCGCGTGCTTTTCCTCGCTGGAGACGTTGTCTTCCAGGTCGGCGGCGGGCGTGCCGGGGCGACGCGAGTAGATGAAGGAGAACGACTGGTCGAAGCCGACATCCTCGATCAGCTTCATGGTCTTCTCGAAGTCGGCATCGCTTTCGCCCGGGAAGCCGACGATGAAGTCGGAACTGACCGAGATGTCCGGGCGCACCGCGCGCAGCTTGCGGATCTTCTGCTTGAACTCCAGCGACGTGTAGCCGCGCTTCATCGCCGCCAGGACCCGGTCGCTGCCCGCCTGCACCGGCAGGTGCAGGTAGTTGGCGAGCTTGGGCACGTCGCGGTAGGCCTCGATCAGCGAGTCGGAGAACTCCAGCGGATGCGAGGTGGTGAAGCGGATACGGCCGATGCCTTCGATTTCGGCAATCGTGCGGATCAGCAGGCCGAGGTCGGCCACTTCGCCATCGTCACCAAACGGCCCGCGATAGGCATTGACGTTCTGGCCGAGCAGGTTGATCTCGCGCACGCCCTGCGAGGCGAGGTCGGCCACTTCCACCAGCACGTCCTCGAACGGGCGGCTGATTTCCTCGCCGCGCGTGTAGGGCACCACGCAGAACGAGCAGTACTTGCTGCAGCCTTCCATGATCGAGACGAAGGCGCTCGGGCCTTCGGCGCGCGGTTCGGGCAGGCGGTCGAACTTCTCGATCTCGGGGAAGGAGATGTCGACCTGCGGCAGGCCGGTATCGCGGCGTGCCTGGATGAGTTCGGGCAGGCGGTGCAGGGTCTGCGGGCCGAAGACCAGGTCCACGTACGGCGCGCGCTTCACGATCGCCTCGCCTTCCTGCGACGCCACGCAGCCACCGACGCCGATCACGACCGGCTTGCCACCCTGCTTCAACGACTTCCAGCGACCTAGCTGGCTGAAGACCTTCTCCTGCGCCTTCTCGCGGATCGAGCAGGTGTTGATCAGGATGACGTCGGCCTCTTCGGCGTTGTCGGTCAGTTCCAGGCCGTCGCTGGCGGCGAGCACGTCGGCCATCTTGGCCGAGTCGTACTCGTTCATCTGGCAACCGTGGGTCTGGATGTAGAGCTTGCGCGGCGCGGTGGCGGCGGCAGCGTCGGTGCCGTGTTCGGCGGCTGGGGTCGTGTTGGTCTGGCTCATCTGGCTCGATCCGGGTGGGGCGGCGGTTATTCCGCTCCGGAGGGGTCGCCATTCTACAAGCCCGGCGGTTCCCAGTCCGGGTGGGGGCGCGGATCGCGTTCTCTGGTTGGAGGGCATGTGGAGGGCGCGCGGGCCGCGCCGGCAGACCCCGAACGTTCGTGAAGTCCCTGAAGGCAGGCTTTGCATCGCTGGGGTTGGCCGGGCTGCTGGTGGCGGCGCCCGCGGCGTGGGCGCAGTCGGCGCTCGGCCAGCCGAGTCGTCCGTCCGCGCCCGCCCAGTCGCTGGGGTTTCAGGCGGGTGCGACGGGTGGGGCGCCGGGGACCGACGAGGTGGCCCCCGCCGGGACCAATCCACCGATGCGCGTCGCCAGGGGCGAGGTCTATACCTACACGGAGGCCGGCATCGTCCATTACGCCAGCCAGCGACCGAGCCCGCGGGCCGGCCTCGGTCGCGTCAGCCGGGTCACCTATACCTACATGGAATCCTGCTACGCCTGCGCGCTGCAGCCAGGCATCGACTTCGCGACGATCCGCCTGGACACGCAGGCGTTCAGCGCGGAAATCGCCGCGGCCTCGCGCGACTTCGGGGTCGACGAGGCGGTGGTGCGGGCGATCATCCATGCCGAATCGGCCTACAACCCCAACGCGATCTCGCGCGTCGGCGCGCAGGGCCTGATGCAGCTGATGCCGGCCACCGCGCGGCGCTTCGGCGTCGCCAACGTGTTCGACATCCGCCAGAACATCCGCGGCGGCGTGCAGTACCTGGCGTGGCTGCTGCAGCGGTTCGACGGCAACCTGGTCCTGGCCGCGGCCGGGTACAACGCCGGGGAGGGGGCGGTGGACCGCTACCGCGGGGTGCCGCCCTTCGACGAGACCCAGCGCTACGTGCAGCGGGTGGCCGTCCTGGCCGAGCGTTACCGCACGGCGAGCGCTATGCGGCGCTGATCGAGGTGGCGGTCGCATTCCGGGGCGGCGGCGGGGGACTGGATGCGGGCACGGTCACGTTTCCCGTAGCCAGCGCAATCAAGGACTTGTGAAGGGATAGGAGACAGGACACACTCGCGGCCATGAGGGGGGGCTCACTGCTGCTGGGGATCGTCTGCCTGTTGGCCGCGGCGCCGTCCGTTGCCGGCACGCTGTACCGTTGCGACGGTCCCGACGGCTCCCGCAGCTACGTGAGCAAGCGCCCCGCCGGGGGCAAGTGCACGATCGTGAGCCAGACGCCCGATCGCCAGGCCCGCAAATCCACCGCATCCAGTCCGGCCGCGCCGACCCCGGTCGCCGTTGGCGCCGTGACCTCGGCCTCGTCGGTCACCGCATCGGCTTCGGCACCCGCATCGGTGCCGGTGGCGGCAATCGCGACCGTCGCCACGTCCGCACCGATCGCCCCTACGCCGATGCCGTCGCCTTCGACCAACGCCCCGCGCATGGTCCAGGGGCAGGTGTACTCGTACATCAAGGACGGCGTGCGCCACTACACCAGTCGCAAGCCGGGCGCCGTGGCGAACGCGTCGGCCGTGCGCACCATCCGCTACAGCTACATCGAGACCTGCTACGCCTGTTCGACGCGACCGGGCGTGAACTTCGGCACGGTCCGGCTCAACACCGATGCGTACCGCGACGAAATCGCCGCCGCCGCGCGCCAGCACGGCGTGGACGAGGCGATCGTGCGCGCGATCATCCATGCCGAATCGGCCTACAACCCGAACGCGCTCTCGCGCGCAGGCGCGCAGGGGCTAATGCAGTTGATGCCGGCGACGGCGCGGCGCTTCGGCGTGAGTAATGCCTTCGACGCGCGGCAGAACATCCAGGGCGGCGTGCAATACCTGGCGTGGCTGCTAAAGCGCTTCAACAACAACCTGACCCTTGCCGCCGCCGGCTACAACGCGGGCGAGGGCGCGGTGGACAAGTACAACGGCGTGCCCCCTTACAGCGAAACCCAGCGCTATGTCCAGCGCGTGGGCCAGCTTGCCGATCGTTACCGGGGCTCGACCGCCATGATGCGCTGACGTTTTTTCCCGGTCCGCGCCCGACGGGGCGTGGAGCGCGAGTGCGTCCGCCGAGCGGACCTGCCGCGCAACGTGCAGCGGATTGTCGGTTCATTCATCGTTCCGTTACACTTCCCCGTCTTTTGTGCCGCGAGCTGTCGCCAGTGGCGTTGGCGGTGCGGCGTAACTTCGTTCCAGCTTTGCGGAGTGCCGGATGGCCAACCAAGGGGTCAACGATCCTGTCAACCAGGGCCGCCGTCGGTTCCTGACCGCGACCACTGCAGTGGTCGGTGCGGTCGGAGCCGGTTTCGTGGCGGTGCCGTTTATCAAATCGTGGAATCCGAGCACGCGGGCGAAGCTCGCCGGTGCGCCGGTGACCGCCGATATCAGCGCGCTCGAGGAAGGTCAGCGCCTGATCATGGAATGGCGTGGCCAGCCGATCTGGATCGTCAAGCGTTCCAAGGCCATCCTCGATGTCCTGCCGACGCTGGACTCGCGCCTGCGCGATCCCAAGTCGGAGAACAAGGACCAGCAGCCGGCGTACATCACCGGTGAGCTGCGTTCGATCAAGCCGGAGATCTCCGTTCTCGTCGGCCTGTGCACCCACCTGGGCTGCTCGCCGGAGATGAAGGCCGAGATCCGCCCGGAACCGTTCGATCCGGAATGGAAGGGCGGTTACTTCTGCCCCTGCCACAAGTCGCGCTTCGACATGGCCGGTCGCGTGTTCCAGGGTGTTCCGGCGCCGATCAACCTGCTCGTGCCGCCGCACCATTACGAGAACGACACCACGATCATCATCGGTGTCGATCCGTCGTCCAGCAGCAAGGGAGCGGCGTAAGCCATGGCGAACATCTTCACGAAGGCCGCCGATGGCGTGATGGGCTGGGTCAACGAGCGGGCACCGGCAATGATGCCGGCGTACCGCAAGCACATGACCGAGTACTACGCGCCGAAGAACTTCAACCTCTGGTACTACTTCGGTTCGATCGCGCTGCTGGTGCTGGTCAACCAGATCGTCACCGGCATCTTCCTGACGATGCACTTCAAGCCGTCCGCGGCCGAAGCGTTCTCGTCAGTCGAATACATCATGCGCGACGTGGAGTGGGGCTGGCTGATCCGCTACATGCACTCTACCGGCGCGTCGATGTTCTTCATCGTCGTGTACCTGCACATGTTCCGCGGCCTGATGTACGGCTCCTACCAGAAGCCGCGCGAACTGGTGTGGATCCTGGGCATGCTGATCTACCTGGTCCTGATGGCCGAAGCCTTCATGGGCTACGTGCTGCCGTGGGGCCAGATGTCGTTCTGGGGCGCCAAGGTGATCATCTCGCTGTTCGGCGCGATCCCGGTCATCGGCAACGGCCTGACCGAATGGATCATGGGCGACTTCCTGCCGGGCGACGCCACGCTGAACCGCTTCTTCGCGCTGCACGTCATCGCGCTGCCGCTGGTCCTGCTGCTGCTGGTCGTGCTGCACCTGGGTGCGCTGCATGAAGTGGGTTCGAACAACCCCGACGGCGTCGACATCAAGAAGGGCCCGAAGGGCAACCGATGGGATCCGAACAAGCCGGCCGACGGCATTCCCTTCCACCCGTACTACACGGTGAAGGACCTGTTCGGCGTCGGCTTCTTCCTGATCATCTGCGCGTTCGTGATCTTCTTCGCGCCGGCGTTCGGCGGCTGGTTCCTGGAGCACGACAACTTCACCGAGGCCAACCGCCTGGTGACGCCGGAGCACATCAAGCCGGTCTGGTACTACACGCCGTACTACGCGATGCTGCGCGTCATCCCGCACAAGCTCAGCGGCGTGATCGTGATGTTCTCGGCGATCGCGGTGCTGTTCTTCGTGCCGTGGCTGGACCGTTCGCCGGTGAAGTCGCACCGCTACCGCGGCTGGATCACCAAGGTGATGCTGGGCGTGCTGGCGATCTGCTTCCTGTGGCTGGGCAAGATCGGCGCCGGTCCGGGTACCGATCCGGTCGAGACGATCATCGGCCGCGTGCTGACGTTCCTCTACTTCGCCTTCTTCATCACCATGCCGCTTTGGACGAAGCTCGACAGAACCAAGCCGGTACCGCAACGGGTGACGATGCATGACTGACCTGATCGCTAGCGCCAGCCACCGCCCTGTCCAGAAGAAGCGCATCGTGAAAAAGTTCGCCACCTTTGCCGCCGGCCTGCTGGTGTCCTTCGCGGCGCTGTCGACCAACGTCGCGGCATCCGAAGGCGGCCACCTGCTGCAGTCGGGCACCGACCTGGGCGACCGCGCGTCGCTCCAGAACGGCGCCAAGCTGTTCATGAACTACTGCTCGGGCTGCCACTCGCTGAAGTACCTGCGCTACTCGCGCATGGCCGAGGACCTGGGCCTGACCGAAGAAGAGGTGATGAACAACCTCAACTTCACCGGTGCCAAGTTCGGCGAGCAGATCCAGGTCAGCCTGACCCCGGACCACGCGAACCAGTGGTTCGGCAAGATGCCGCCGGACCTGAGCCTGATCGCCCGCGTCCGCGGCAGCGACTGGGTCTACACGTACCTCAAGTCGTTCTACCTGGACGAGTCGCGTCCGCTGGGCTGGAACAACAAGCTGTTCCCGAACGCCTCCATGCCGAACGTGCTGTGGGAGCTGCAGGGCCTGCAGCACGCCGAGTTCGGCGAGGCCGACAAGGCCACCGGCGAGCGTCCGGTCCTCGGCCTGAAGGTGACCCAGGCGGGCCAGCAGAACGCCGAGGAGTTCAACCGGTCGGTGCGCGACATCACCGCTTTCCTCGAATACGCCAGCGAACCGGCCGCCCTCAAGCGCCAGAGCATCGGCGTCTGGGTGATCCTGTTCCTGGCCTTGTTCACCATCCTGGCCTACCTGCTGAAGCTCGAATACTGGCGGGACGTGGACAAGCACTGATCGCATGCTGTATCCCTTGGAGCCCGTACAGGAATGTGCGGGCTCCTTGGTTTGCAGCGAGGTAGCAGCTGATCGAGGCCGCGACGACTGTCCACACGGGGTGGGCGGCGTCTAACCACCGGCGGATTCCGGTGGACGGAGAGGTCGAATGGCGGCGAGTCCACGTATGCGCAATGCCCTGACGCTGTTTTCTTCCACCGATTGCGTGCTGTGTCATCGCGTGCGCCTGGTGCTGGCCGCGAAAGGCGTGACCTACGACCTGGTGCCGGTCGATCCGCAGAATCCGCCGGAAGACCTCGTCGACCTCAATCCGTACCACTCGGTGCCGACGCTGGTCGAGCGCGACCTGGTCCTCTACGCGGCCAGCGTGGTCAGCGAGTACCTCGACGAACGCTATCCGCACCCGCCGCTGATGCCGGTGGACCCGCTTTCCCGCGCGCGCCTGCGCCTGGCGATGCTGCGCCTGGAGCACGACTGGGTGCCGCAGGTGCAGGCCATCCAGCTGGGCAACAAGGCGCAGGCCGAAGCCGGCCGCAAGCGCCTGAAGGAACTGCTGACCGCCTCGGTCCCGCTGTTCAAGGCGAGCAAGTTCTTCCTGAATCCCGAGATGAGCCTGGCCGACTGCGCGATGGCGCCGATCATCTGGCGCCTGGACGCGCTCGGCGTGCCGCTGCCGAAGGACGGCAAGGCGATCGAGGATTACGGCAACCGCATCTTCCGCAACCCCGGCTTCACCCGCAGCCTGACCGACCAGGAGCGCAAGCTGCGCGAGATGCCGGCCTGACGGGGCGCACGCACTGCACGAAACGGACGGGCCTTCGGGCCCGTTTCGTTTTTTCGGCGTTGCGATGACCGGACGAAGCGGGCCGTTGCGTGTACCAGTCGAAGGCCGGCCGGCGCTACACTCCCGACATGAGTCAGGAAAGCACTTCTTCGATGACCAGCCATCGCCCGTACCTGCTGCGGGCGCTGTACGAGTGGATCGCCGACAACGGCATGACACCGCACCTGCTGGTCGATGCGACGCGCCACGGCGTGCAGGTTCCCACGCACGCGGTGAAGGACGGCAAGATCGTGCTCAACATCGCCGAACGCGCCGTGTCGCGCCTGGAGATGGCGAACGACGCGATCCGTTTCAGCGCCCGCTTCGGCGGCGTGAGCTACCCGGTGACCGTGCCCGTGCAGGCCGTGCTGGCGATCTACGCGCGCGAGACCGGGCAGGGCATGGCGCTGCCGGAAGACATCCACACCGCTGGCGAGGAAGGCGAAGTGGAAGTCGAGCTGGCCGACGAAACGCCGGTCAGCCCGCTCAGCGCGGTGCCGAGCGAACCCGCGCCCGACGGCGACGATCAGGGCCCGCAGACGCCGACGCCGCGTCGCGGTGCGCATCTTCGTATCGTGAAGTGACGTATCGGCGCACTCGCGCGTCGCGCGAGTGCCTTTGCCGATACGTCATCCCGGCGAAGGCCGGGATCCAGGCGGTCACGTCATCAGCGCTTCGCCGGTCTGCTCTTGTAGCCCGGGTAAGCGAAGCGCACCCGGGACCTGTCACGCTCACCCCGGGTGCGCTTTGCTTACCCGGGCTACGGAAGCGCACATCGCCAACGCGTGCGCTACGCCTTCTCCCATCTCCGATGGATGAGATCCCAAACGTCAATGCAACGCCGACGGCTCCCGCGCCACCGGCCCGGTGAACGCCACCAGCCGATCTCCGCGTAGCACCAGCTTGCCGACGTGGCGGTCTTCGCCGTTGATCGAATAGTCGAAGCGGAACGTGCGTTCGAAACCCAGCCAACCGCTCTGCTGGCGGTACGGGCGCAGACCGATCGCGTGCACGCTCTGGTCCAGCCACTGCACGCCCGCCGCGCGGCAGGCATCGCGGCCGACGGCCTCGGCGCGTTCGGCGGCGGCGCGACTGGCGCTCCAGAATGCGAACGCCATCCCAGCGA
>Ga0209257_1001913_pt1 | contig 22497 bp, 21 predicted proteins | sample AraplaCvi_mCL_r2_FD_184277 | JGI IMG/M metagenome (GOLD analysis project Ga0209257, IMG submission 184277) | Arabidopsis root microbial communities from North Carolina, USA - plate scrape MF_Cvi_mCL_r2 (SPAdes) (version 2) | ecosystem: Host-associated > Plants > Roots > Endosphere | place: USA...
GGGTGCGGGTGCAGTTGCAGACGCATCACTTCTTCCATCTTCAGCTCGATGTAGCTGTCGATGAAATCGTCGTCCATGACGCCGCCGGCCTTCAGGAAGGCGCGGTCCTTGTCCAGGCTTTCCAGGGCTTCGCGCAGCGAGCCGCAGACTTCCGGGATCTTCTTCTGCTCGCGGGGCGGCAGGTCGTACAGGTTCTTGTCGGCCGGAGCGCCCGGATCGATCTTGTTGATGATGCCGTCCAGGCCGGCCATCAGCAGGGCGACGAAGGTCAGGTACGGGTTGCCCATCGGATCGGGGAAGCGAGCTTCCAGGCGCTTGGCTTTCGGCGAGTCGACGTGCGGGATGCGGATCGAGGCCGAGCGGTTGCGCGAGCTATAGGCCAGCTTCACCGGGGCTTCGTAACCGGGCACCAGGCGCTTGTACGAGTTCGTCGTCGAGTTCGAGAACGCGTTGATGGCCTTGGCGTGCTTGATGATGCCGCCGATGTACCACAGGCACTCCTGCGACAGGCCGGCGTACTTGTCGCCGGCGAACAGCGGCTTGCCGTCCTGCCAGATCGACTGGTGCACGTGCATGCCCGAGCCGTTGTCGGCGAACATCGGCTTGGCCATGAAGGTGGCCGTCTTGCCGTAGGCTGCGGCGACGTTGTGGATAACGTACTTATAGAGCTGCATCCGGTCGGCCATGGTGACCATGGTGTCGAACTTCAGGCCGAGTTCGTGCTGGGCCGGGGCCACCTCGTGGTGGTGCTTTTCCGGTTTCATGCCCAGCTCGCCCATGACGGCCAGCATTTCGCCGCGCAGGTCCTGGCAGCTGTCGACCGGGTTCACCGGGAAGTAGCCGCCCTTCGGACCCGGGCGGTGGCCCATGTTGCCTTCCGGATATTCCTTGGCCGAGTTCACCGGCAGTTCGGTGGAGTCGTAGGAGTAGCCGGTGTTGTTCGGGGAGGTCGACCAGCGGACGTCGTCAAAGATGAAGAACTCGGCTTCCGGGCCGAAGTAGACGGTATCGCCCACGCCCGCCGACTTCACGTAGTTCAGCGCGGCCTTGGCGATCGAGCGCGGGTCGCGATTGTAGGGGGTGCCGCTGTCGGGGTTCACGACGTCGCAGAACAGGGCCAGCGTGGTCTGCTGGTAGAACGGGTCGATGATGGCGCTGTCCAGGTCCGGACGCAGCTTCATGTCCGACTCGTTGATGGCCTTCCAGCCGGCGATCGACGAGCCGTCGAACATCGTGCCGTCGTTCAGGAAGTCGTCGTCGACCAGGTCGATGTCGAACGTGACGTGCTGCATCTTGCCGCGCACGTCGGTGAAGCGGACGTCGACGTACTTGACGTCCTTTTCCTTGATCAGGTTCAGGATATCCTTGGCGGTGGTCATTCCGTATCCCCTTTGTAGAACGGTCTAATAGCGTTGACGGTCGGGCCTAGACGGCGGCCGGACCGCTTTCTCCGGTTCGGATGCGGATGACCTCCGCGATCTCCGAGACGAAAATCTTGCCGTCGCCGATGCGGCCCGTGCGGGCGGCGCGGGTGATGGCTTCCAGCGCGGGCTCCAGCTGGCTGTCCTCGACGACGACCTCCACCTTGATCTTGGGGAGGAAGTCCACGACGTATTCGGCGCCGCGATACAGTTCCGTATGGCCCTTCTGGCGGCCGTAGCCCTTGGCTTCGAGCACGGTCATGCCCTGGACGCCCATGTCCTGCAGGGCCTCCTTCACCTCATCCAGCTTGAACGGCTTGATGACGGCTTCGATCTTCTTCATCGGTTCCACTCGGTCCCGTCGGCGGCGAGCCGCCTTCACTGAGCGCGCACCCATCATGCCCGCCGGAGCGCCGCAAGCGAGCGCCGCCGACATTTATGACCGTTCGGTTGTCTCGTGAGCATGTGGTGCTTTTTTGGGCAACTGGCGCCGACGAAATATGCATTTTCGGAATGGCGGCCAAATGGCCTTGCGATGCGCTGTTTCGCACCTACGATCGCGCCCAACGATCGTTTGAATGGGGGTGGAAGTGCGCGACGACACGCCGGTTTTGATCGGGGCGGGCCAATTTACGTATCGCGGAGACGCCGCAAATTCACCATCTCCGCTGGAATTGCTGAAAGTTGCGGCGGAACGCGCGGCGCTCGATGCGGGGCTGAAGGGGTCGGTTCTTGCTGATCTTGATGCTTTGGCGGTCGTGGCGTTCAGCATCGACGCGCCCGGAGGGTTGTCGAAGCTGCCGTTGCCGCGTCTGGCGGATCCGCCAGCCTCGCTGGCGCGCGCCGTTGGGGCTTCGCCGCGCTGGAGCGTCTACACCGAGACCGGCGGCAACAGTCCCCAACAGGCCGTCAATGTCGTGTGTGAGCGGATCGCGCTCGGCGAGTCGGACCTCGCTCTCGTGACCGGCGCCGAGTTCCTGGGCTCGCTGATGAAGCGGATGAAGGGCGGCCTGGGTTTCGACGGTTGGGGCGACGACATCACCAGCACGCCCAAGCGTATCGGCGACCCGCGTCCCGGGGTGACGGAGCAGGAGTCGATCCACGGCCTGGGTTATCCCGTGAACACCTATCCTCTGTTCGAGAATGCGCTGCGGGCGCGGGACGGTCGGTCGCCGGAGGATCACCTGAAGCAGCTGGGCGCGCTCTTCGCGCCCTTCACCAAGGTGGCCGCCGCCAATCCCTACGCCTGGTTCCCTGTCGAGCGTTCGGCCGAGGAGCTGGTGACGGTGACCGACCGTAATCGGATGGTCGGCTATCCGTACCCGAAGTACCTGAACGCCATCATGGAGGTCGACCAGTCGGCCGCCGTGCTGATCGCCAGCGTAAGCAAGGCGCGCGAGCTGGGCGTTCCGCGGGACAAGTGGGTCTTCCTGCACGGTTGCGCCGACGCCTCGGACCTCTGGTATCCGCTGGAGCGGCAGGACTATTGCTCCAGCCCGGCCATGCGGCTGACGGGCGAGCGGGCGCTGGAGATGGCGGGGATCGATCTGACGGACCTCGACCTCATCGACCTCTATTCGTGCTTTCCGTCGGCGGTGCGGGTCGGGGCCGAGGAGCTGGGCCTGTCGCTGGACGATCCGCGCGGCCTGACCGTCACCGGAGGCCTGCCGTACTTCGGCGGGCCGGGAAACAACTACGCCCTGCACGCCATCGCCGAGATGGTTGCGCGGCTGCGCGAGCGGCCGGGCGCTTACGGTCTCACCACCGCGAACGGCTGGTTCCTGACCAAGCAGTCGGTCGGCGTCTACTCGACCCGGCCGGTCGAAGGCGCGTGGGTGCGGGAATCGCCGTCGGTGATCCAGGCCCGGATCGACGCCCTGCCGCATCCAGAGATCGTCGAGAAGCCCCAGGGCCCGGCGACGATCGAGACCTACACCGTCGTCCACGGCCGCGAGGGCGTGCGAATGGGCATCGTCATCGGCCGTGACGCGCAAGGCCGCCGTTTCGTGGCCCAGACGCCGGAGGATCCGGCGGTGCTGCGCGGCTTGGAGCGCCGCGAGGGCGTCGGACGGACGGGCGTCGTCGGCCCACATCCGGACGGCGTCCGCAACCTGTTCGTCCTGGACTGACGTCATGACCCGTGTTCACGTGATCCGCCACGGCAAGCCAGCCGCGACCTGGGGCGGCCAGGATGATGACCCCGGTCTCGACATGATCGGCCACGCGCAGGCCGCCGCCGTCGCTCAGGAGATCCTGGCCCTGCCGGAGCGGCCGAGCCGTGTGATTTCATCGCCGCTGCGTCGCTGCCGCGAGACCGCCGGGCCATTGGCTCAGGCCTTGGGCGTCGCGTTGATCATCGACCCCCGCGTCGGTGAGATCCCGACTCCCGCGGGGCTTTCGCCCGAAGAGCGACCCGGCTGGCTGAAGCGGGCGTTCGACGGGCGTTGGGATCAGATCGAGGGCGACCTCGACTATGTGGGTTGGGCCCAGGGCGTGGCGGCCGCGCTGCGCGAGTATCCGGATGCGGCCGTGTTCAGTCACTTCGTGGCGCTGAACGCGGCGGTGTCGGTGGCGACCGGCTTAGCCGAGGTGATGGCTTTCCGGCCTGACCACTGCTCGCGCACCGTGTTCGGCATCGACGGGGAGCGCTTGATCCTGATGGAGAAAGGGCGCGAAGCTCAAAGCCAAGTGCTTTGAGGGCCAAGGGCTTGAAGGAGACAGCGTGCCGCGAGAAATTCTGTCCGTCGCCGAGATGGTCGCGGCTGATCGCGCGGCCGTCGCGCGGGGAACGCCGACGCCGACTCTGATGGAGCGGGCCGGCGAAGCCGTGGCCCAGGCCGTCCGCGCCCGGTACGGCCATCGCCCCATAGTGATCTGGTGCGGACCCGGCGACAACGGCGGAGACGGCTATGTCGCCGCGCGCCATTTGCGCAGGCGCGGCTGGCAAGTCGCGGTCGAGGCCGCCTATCCGCCGTCAACCGACCCCGCCCGCTGGGCCGCCTCGCGCTGGAAGGGCGAAGTGAGGCCCCTGTCGGCTGAGCTGGTCGCTGGAACACTCTATATAGACGCGCTGTTTGGCGCGGGCCTGTCACGCCCCCTGGAGGGCGAGGTCGCGAAGTTGGCGCGGCTTGCGCGAGAACAGTCTCCGACCATCGTCGCGGTCGATACGCCGTCGGGCCTGCAGGGCGACACGGGGCGGCCGTTGGGCGAGGCCGCCTTCCGCGCCGACCTGACCGTGACCTTTCACCGCCGCAAGCGCGCGCACGTCCTCGTCGACGGACGCCAGGCCTGCGGTGAAATCGTTGTCGCCGACATCGGCCTGTCGTCCGTGGAGACTTCGGGCCTGTTCGAGAACGACCCCGCGCTATGGCGCGCGCGATTTCCATGGCCAGCCCTGGACGCTCACAAGCATACGCGCGGCCGGCTGAAGGTGGTCAGCGGCGAGGCTTGGAACACCGGCGCGGCCCGGCTGTCGGCGCGGGGGGCGCTACGGATCGGAGCGGGAGCGGTGACGGTCCTGTCGCCGCCGAACGCCCTGGCCGTGAACGCCGCGCACCTTGAAGCCGTGATGCTGGCCCCGTTCGAGTCGGACGCCGAATTAGAGATCGCCGCCGAACAAGCCGACGCGGTGATTATCGGTCCGGCCGCCGGCGTGGGGGAGGGGACCGCTCGCAATCTGGCGGCCTTGGCCCGCACCGGCGCGGCCCTCGTCGTCGACGCCGACGCCCTGACCAGTTTCAAGCACGATCCTGACGCCCTGTTCGCCTGTCTGGACCGCGACGACGTGCTGACGCCGCATCCGGGCGAGTTCGAGCGGATCTTCCCGGGCTTGCTGGCTCGGTCGCCCGAGCGCATCGCGGCGGCGCGCGAGGCGTCAAGGCGGGCGGGGGCCGTGGTGCTGCTGAAGGGACCCGACACCGTGGTCGCGGCGCCCGACGGACGCGCCGCCGTTTCGCTGAACGGAACGCCGTGGCTGGCGACCGCCGGTTCCGGCGACGTGCTGGCCGGTTTCATCGGCGGCCTGATCGCGCAGGGGATGGAGAGCTTCGAGGCCGCCTGCGCCGGCGCCTGGATCCACGCCGAGTGCGGCGCTCGCCATGGCCCGGGCCTGATCGCCGAGGACCTGGCAGGTCTGGCCCCCGCCGTGCTGGCCGAGTTGTACGCGGGTCGCTGAGGGGCTTGCGCAGCCGGGTTCAAGTCCGTAAGCCCCGTCACACGCGGATGTGGCGAAACTGGTAGACGCACTGGATTTAGGTTCCAGCGCCGAGAGGCGTGGAGGTTCGAGTCCTCTCATCCGCACCAGATGCCTGGCGGGGCGCATCTTGCGTCCCGCGAGATTTGACCTATCGCGCTCTTGGATGCTCGCGCACGTCGTGACATAAGGGCGCTCTTTCGCCGCCCCGGCCTCGCGGGCGGCGTCGATCTTTTGGACCCCAGGGCGGAGCTCGGGCGCTCGGCGCCTCGGACCCGAGAATTAAAGAATGTCGATGCAGATCGTTGAAAAGTCGGGCGAAGGCCTCAGCCGCGTTTTTGGCGTCACGGTGCCCGCGAGTGAACTGGCCACGCGCCTGGATGCGCGGATCGCCGAAGTCGCCCCGCAGATGAATGTGAAGGGCTTCCGTCCGGGCAAGGTGCCGACGGCTCACGTTCGCCGCATGTATGGCAAGGCCCTGATGGGCGAAGTGGTCGAGCAGGCCCTGAACGAGACCACCCAGAAGGTCCTCGAGGAAAACAAGCTGCGTCCGGCCGGTCAGCCCGAGCTGAACCCGTCGTCGGACATGGAAAAGGTCATCGCCGGCGGTGAAGACCTGGCCTTCGACCTGGCCGTCGAGATCATGCCGGAATTCGAGCCGATCGACCCCGCGACGATCGAGCTGACTAAGCCGGTCTACAAGGTCGGCGACGCCGAGGTCGACGAGGCGCTTGACGAGCTGGCCAAGCAAGCTCGGACCTATGAGCCGCGTACGGGCAAGAGCCTGAAGGCCAAGGACGGCGACCAACTGCTGATCGACTTCGTCGGCACGATCGACGGCGTCGAGTTCGCCGGCGGCAAGGCCGAAGGCGCCGAGCTGGTCCTGGGTTCGGGCCAGTTCATCCCGGGCTTCGAAGACCAGCTGGTCGGCGCCAAGCCGGGCGACGAGATCGTCGTGAAGGTGAAGTTCCCGGAGGAGTACCAGGCCGCCGAACTGGCCGGTAAGGACGCCGAGTTCGCCACCAAGGTCCACGAAGTCCGCGCCCCGGTCGACGGCAAGGCCGACGACGAGCTGGCCAAGCGCCTGGGTCTGTCGGACCTGGCGGCCCTGAAGGAGCTGCTGCGTTCGAACCTGGGCAGCCGCTACGACAACAGCTCGCGCTTCAAGCTGAAGCGCGCCCTGCTGGACGTGCTGGATACCAAGCACGACTTCCCCCTGCCGCCGCGCATGGTTGACGCCGAGTTCGCCGGCATCTGGCAACAGGTCGAGGCCGACAAGGCCCGTGGCGGCCTGCCGCCGGAAGACGCCGAGAAGTCGGAAGACCAGCTGAAGGACGAGTACCGCAAGATCGCCGAGCGCCGTGTGCGCCTGGGCCTGGTGCTGGCCGAGATCGGTCGCAAGAACGACGTCGTCGTCACCGATCAGGAACTGACCGACGCCATCATGCGCGAAGCCCGCCAGTACGGCGCGCAAGCTCAGCAAGTGTTCGACATGTATCGCCAGCGCGCCGACCTGCAGGCCGCCCTGCGCGCTCCGATCTACGAGGACAAGGTCGTCGATCTGATCTTCGGCAAGGCCAAGATCGAGGAGAAGGAAGTCTCCAAGGACGAGCTCCTGGAAGAAGACGACCTGCCGGAAGGCTACGGCGGCTAAGCTGTCCGATATCGAATGAACGAGGCGCGGTCCGTAAGGGCCGCGCCTTTTTCGTGCGCCGGGTTTTCCGCCGGCTCCTTGCAACCTGTTAAGCGCCACGCGATATGCGATAGCGACGGCGCGCGGGGGCTGATTCGTTTTCGCGCCGCCCATAAGCAAGTGCTCAGGCACACACGACGAAGGGCGATCCCTATGATGTACGATCCGATGGCGACGGCGATGAACCTGGTTCCGATGGTGGTCGAGCAGACCAGCCGCGGCGAGCGCGCGTTCGACATCTTCTCGCGCCTGCTCAAGGAGCGGATCATTTTCCTGACCGGTCCGGTCGAAGATGGCATGGCCAGCCTGATCTGCGCCCAGCTGCTGTTCCTGGAGTCGGAGAACCCCAAGAAAGAGATCGCCATGTACATCAACTCGCCGGGCGGCGTGGTGACGGCCGGCCTCGCGATCTACGACACCATGCAGTACATCAAGAGCCCGGTCTCGACCGTCTGCATGGGCATGGCCGCCTCGATGGGCAGCCTGCTGCTCGCCGCCGGCGCCGCCGGCCAGCGCATCGCCTTGCCGAACGCACGCATCATGGTGCACCAGCCGTCGGGCGGCTTCCGCGGCCAGGCCTCGGACATCGAGCGCCACGCCGAGGACATCATCAAGACCAAGCGCCGCCTGAACGAGATCTACGTCAAGCACTGCGGCCGGACCTACGAAGAGGTTGAGCGCACCCTGGATCGCGATCACTTCATGAGCTCGGAAGAAGCCAAGGCCTGGGGTCTGGTCGACCACGTCTACGACACGCGTGAAGCGGCCGAGGCCGGCGCTGAATAAGGCGCGAAGCTGAGCTGATACAAGAAAGCCGCCTATCCTCGCGATCGGCGGCTTTTTTGTTGTCTCTGGGCCTGCGGCAAATCCGCTCAGGTTGCGGGCTTGCCCCGGAACACGCGGTAGCCTTTTTCGTCGGCGATCGCGAGCATTTCGGTGTCGCCCGATGTGTCGCCATAGGCCGCCGTCAGTCGCACGTCGGGACCGAAGACCTCGCGCAGTCGAGTGACCTTCTCCTTGGCGCGACAGTTGTTCCCGTCGAGCCCGCCAAGGATGCGGCCGTCCTCGTTGCACTTTAGGCGCGTGCCGATCAGCAGGTCGGCGCCAAGGCCGCGGGCGAACGGCGCCACGGTGATTTCGGGGGAGGCGGTCACGATCACCAGCTTGGCGCCCTTGGCTCGCCATGAACGCCAGACGGCCAGGGCGTCGGGACGCAGCAGGGAGGGGGCGTAGGCTTGGGCGAAGGCCCTGGCGTCGTTCTCGACCTGCTCGACCGTCGCGCCTTTCAGGAACTCGCGAACCGCCGCCGCCTTCAGTTTCGCGCGGTTGCGATCGAACACATAGGCGATCAGCGACGGGGTCAGGCGGATGACGCCGCGCGTCCATTTGCGAGGCCCGGCGCGCCATTTCAGGAAAGCGTTGAAGCTGTCCCTGACGGTCAGGGTGCCGTCGAAGTCGAAGGCCACAAGGGCGGGCTCGTGGCCCATGTCGCCGGTCATCGGACGCGATGCGCTCAACCCTTTGGACATCAACGAACGCTTCGCCATAGACCTTCCCACGGAGCGCGAACGCCGCGCTCGAACCCCACGATTCCTCGGCTCGTCATACGAGGTTCCACGAGCCGCCGTAAGGGCCAAGACGAGCAACGCTTGCGCTGGCGCGCCAATCGCCCAATTTAGATGACGAGGTCATGACACGATCCGGCGTGTTCAAGCGTTTGAGGCGGGAAAGGCGCCGGCAAGGCTTGTGAACCGAGCCCGGATCGGGGATTGTCAAGGATTAGACAACTCCCGGCGTATATCCTGCTTGCTTCGGTGGCGGCGTATGCGCTCTGGAGGGGCGTCGCGGTGTTGAGCCGTAAGTCGCCATAGTGTGAGAAGCGATCATGACGAAAGCCGCGAGCGGCGACACCAAGAGCACTCTGTATTGTTCTTTCTGCGGAAAGAGCCAGCACGAGGTGCGCAAGCTCATCGCAGGGCCGACGGTGTTCATTTGTGATGAATGCGTCGAACTGTGCATGGATATCATCCGCGAAGAGCACAAGATCGCCTTCGTGAAGTCCAAGGACGGCGTGCCGACGCCGCGCGAGATCTGCGAAGTCCTGGACGATTACGTGATCGGCCAGGGCCACGCCAAGAAGGTCCTCGCGGTTGCGGTCCACAACCACTACAAGCGCCTGAACCACGCGTCGAAGAACAACGACGTCGAACTGGCGAAGTCGAACATCCTGCTGGTTGGTCCGACTGGTACGGGTAAGACGCTGCTGGCCCAGACGCTGGCGCGAATCATCGACGTGCCGTTCACCATGGCCGACGCCACGACGCTGACCGAAGCCGGTTACGTCGGCGAAGACGTCGAGAACATCGTGCTGAAGCTGCTGCAAGCCGCCGACTACAATGTCGAGCGCGCTCAGCGCGGCATCGTCTATATCGACGAAATCGACAAGATCAGCCGCAAGTCGGATAACCCGTCGATCACCCGCGATGTATCGGGCGAGGGCGTGCAGCAGGCCCTGCTGAAGATCATGGAAGGCACCGTCGCCTCCGTGCCGCCGCAAGGCGGGCGCAAACATCCGCAGCAGGAATTTCTGCAGGTCGACACGACGAACATCCTGTTCATCTGCGGCGGCGCGTTCGCCGGCCTCGAGAAGATCATCTCTGCGCGCGGCGCGGCCAAGTCGATCGGCTTCGGCGCCAAGGTGACCGATCCGGAAGAGCGCCGCACCGGCGAGATCCTGCGGAACGTCGAGCCCGACGACCTGCAGCGCTTCGGTCTGATCCCGGAGTTCATCGGCCGTCTGCCGGTGGTCGCGACCTTGGAGGATCTCGACGAGACCGCCTTGGTCAAGATCCTGACCGAGCCGAAGAACGCCTTCGTCAAGCAGTACCAGCGCCTGTTCGAGATGGAAAACATCGGCCTGACCTTCACCGACGACGCCCTGCATCAGGTCGCCAAGAAGGCCATCGCCCGCAAGACCGGCGCGCGCGGGCTGCGCTCGATCATGGAAGGCATCCTGCTGGAGACCATGTTCGAGCTGCCTAACTACGAGGGCGTCGAGGAGGTGGTGGTCAATGCCGAGGTCGTCGAAGGCCGGGCTCAGCCGCTTCTGATCTACGCCGAGAAGAAGGGCGGGGCGGCTTCGGCCTAGAACCGGAAGCTTCGCTATGAGATCAGGGCGCGCCTTCGTTGGGAGGCGCGCCCTTTTTTCGTGGATAAGCCTACTTCGTACACCTGTTGGACGACCGGTGAGGCTTCGGCGCCACGGGCAGCTTGAGCGAGCGAAAACCTCGAAAAGTCCGCGTCTTGGCTGAACATGCCTCCGCCGGCGGGCAATGAGGCATGTCCGATCCAGCTTGGCTTGGCGTGCGCGACGTGTCGCCGCTATGAGGCGAGCGAACTTGAACCCTGTTGTAAAACGTCCACATAAATAACGACCATCCGCCCAGTCCCGGGCGGACGGGCCGATCGACTCAGGCGCATCGTCTGATGTTACGGCGGTCCGCAGGGCCAGGCGCTAGGGGCGCTTAGGCCGGGAGTATTGAGCACATGTCCGAACTACGTACGCTTCCTGTCTTGCCGCTGCGGGATATCGTTGTGTTCCCGCACATGGTCGTGCCGCTCTTCGTGGGTCGCGACAAATCCGTGCGCGCGCTCGAGGAAGTTATGCGCGGCGACAAGCAGATCCTGCTCGTCACCCAGAAGAACTCGGCCGACGACGATCCGGCGCCCGGCGACATCTTTGATGTTGGCGTGCTGGCCACCGTGCTGCAGCTGCTGAAGCTGCCCGACGGCACCGTCAAGGTGCTGGTCGAGGGCAAGGGACGCGCGGCCGTCGTCAAGTTCACCGATCAGGAGTCCTTCTACGAGGCCCAGATCGGCGAGGTCAGCGAGGACGAAGGCGCCGGCCCCGAGGCCGAGGCCCTGTCGCGCGCGGTCGTCGAGCAATTCGAAAACTACGTGAAGCTGAACAAGAAGGTGCCGCCGGAGGCCCTGGCGTCGATCCCGCAGATCGCCGAGCCGGGCAAGCTGGCCGACAGCATCGCCGCGCACCTGTCGGTGAAGATCGGCGACAAGCAGCACCTGCTGGAAATCTTCGATGTCGTGAAGCGCCTGGAAAAGGTCTTCGCCCTCATGGAAGGCGAGATCTCGGTGTTGCAGGTCGAGAAAAAAATTCGCTCGCGCGTCAAGCGCCAAATGGAGAAGACCCAGCGCGAGTACTATCTGAACGAGCAGATGAAGGCGATCCAGCGCGAGCTGGGCGATCCCGATGACGCGCGCGACGAGCTGATCGACCTCGAAAAGCGCATCAAGAAGACCAAGCTTTCAAAGGAAGCCCGGGCCAAGGCCGAGGGCGAACTGAAGAAGCTGCGCAACATGAGCCCGATGTCGGCCGAGAGCACCGTCGTCCGGAACTATCTGGACTGGCTGCTGTCGATCCCGTGGGGCAAGGCCAAGACCAAGAAGATCGACTTGGGCGAGGCCGAGGAGATCCTGGACGCCGATCACTACGGTCTGGAGAAGGTCAAGGAACGGATCCTCGAGTACCTGGCCGTCCAGGCCCGGACCAACTCGCTGAAGGGGCCGATCCTGTGCCTTGTCGGTCCTCCGGGCGTCGGCAAGACCTCGCTGGGCAAGTCGCTGGCCAAGGCGACCGGCCGCGAGTTCGTGCGCATGAGCCTGGGCGGCGTGCGTGACGAGGCCGAGATCCGCGGTCACCGCCGCACCTACATCGGCTCGATGCCCGGCAAGGTCATCCAGTCGATGAAGAAGGCCAAGACCACGAACGCCTTCGTCCTGCTGGACGAGATCGACAAGATGGGCAGCGACTACCGCGGCGACCCCGCCTCGGCGCTGCTGGAAGTGCTCGATCCGTCGCAGAACTCGACGTTCGGCGACCACTACCTGGAAGTCGACTACGACCTGAGCCAGGTGATGTTCGTCACGACGGCCAACAGCCTGAACATGCCCCAGCCGCTGCTGGATCGCATGGAGATCATCCGTATCCCCGGTTACACCGAGGACGAGAAGCTGGAGATCGCCAAGCGGCACATCCTGCCGAAGCTGGCCAAGGACCACGGTCTGAAGGCGGCCGAGTTCATCGTTCCGGACAAGGCGATCCGCGACCTGATCCGCTACTACACCCGGGAAGCCGGCGTGCGGTCGCTGGAGCGGGAACTGGGCGCTCTGGCGCGCAAGACCGTTCGTGACCTGGCCCGCGAGAAGCTGGCCTCGATCACGATCGACGACGAGCGCCTGGCCAAGTACGCGGGCGTCAAGAAGTACCGCTATGGCGAAACCGACGAGGTCGACCAGGTCGGCATCGTCACCGGTCTGGCCTGGACGGAGTTCGGCGGCGACATTCTGACCATCGAAGCCGTGAAGATGCCGGGCAAGGGTCGCATGCAGATCACCGGCAACCTCAAGGACGTGATGAAGGAGTCGATCGCGGCGGCCAACAGCTACGTCCGCTCGCGCTCGCTGCAGTTCGGCATCAAGCCGCCGGTGTTCGAGAAGACCGACGTGCACATCCACGTGCCGGACGGCGCCACGCCCAAGGACGGTCCGTCCGCCGGCGCGGCCATGGGCCTGGCCATCGTGTCGGTGCTGACGGGGATCCCGATCCGCAAGGATATCGCCATGACCGGCGAGATCACTCTGCGCGGCCGCGTCACCGCCATCGGCGGTCTGAAGGAGAAGCTGCTGGCGGCCTTGCGCTCGGGCGTGAAGACCGTGCTGATCCCGCAGGAAAACGAAAAGGACCTCGCGGATGTGCCCCAGAGCGTCAAGGACGGTCTGGAGATCATCCCGGTCTCGACCATGGACGAGGTGCTCAAGCACGGCCTCACGGGCCCGCTGACGCCGGTCGAGTGGAACGAGGCCGACGAGCCGATTGCTGCGGGTGCGAAGAAGGATGAGGGCGACAGCGACGCCGTTCTCACCCATTAAACCAGACTAATCGTTGATAACTTAGGCGGCGCGGGAGTTTCCCGCGCCGCTCGCGTTTGACGGGGCATTTTATGCCGCCATAATCCCCCGCTGAGCCAAGCGCTGTAAGGAATAAACGGCGCTGCTCAGGCTGGGAGAAAAACATGACCACAAAAGCCGAACTCGTTACGGCGATCGCCGAGAAGGCGGGCATCAACAAGAACCAGGCCAAGGATGCGCTGGAGGCCTTCATCGACGCGGTCACCGACTCCCTGAAGTCGGGCTCTGATGTTCGCCTGGTCGGTTTCGGCACCTTCAAGGCCGTGACCCGCGCCGCCGGCACCGCTCGCAATCCGCGCACCGGCGAGACGGTGAACCGTCCCGCTTCGAAGACCGCGCGCTTTCAGGTCGGCGAAGGCCTGAAGTCCTCGCTGAACGGCTAAACCAGATTTCCGCTTAAGGAGAGGCGGGGCGTCAGGGGGGCTGACGTTCCGCTTTTTCGTTTTCGCACTTTGCGCGAAGCGCGGGTGCGGCTAGAAGCGCCGACCAAGTCAGAAACCGAGCTGCTTCTCCAGTTGAAGCGGACAGGCTCGACGGGCAGTTAGCTCAGCGGTAGAGCGTCTCGTTTACACCGAGAGGGTCGGGGGTTCGATCCCCTCACTGCCCACCACTTCCTTCCAGCACAGTCCCATTGAACCTCGCGCGAGCCCGCGCGAGGCGCCGCTACATGGCGCCGTTTTAATCTGCATAACGCCGTTCAAAGTGATATCATTTTGATTGCAACGCTGGAGGCGCTGATGTCCGAGACCCACACCATCAATCCCACCGCCGAACGTCCGCACGGCGGCATGGGCGGCGGCCTGCCGCTGCTGGCCCTGCCGTTCCTGCTGGCCGGCGGAATCTTCGCCTTTTCGCAGGACCTACCGGTGGTGGGCGGCCTGCTGGTCTTCCTGTTCCTGCTGGTCTCGTGCGGCTTCTATTCGCTGCAGCCCAACGAGGCCTACGCCATCACCCTGTTCGGCTCGTATGTCGGCACCGACCGCAAGACGGGCTTGCGCTGGATCCTGTTCTGGTACGGCCGCAAGAAGATCAGCCTGCGGGTGCGCAACGTCACCAGCGAGACGCTGAAGGTGAACGACAAGCGCGGCAACCCGATCGAGATCGCCGCCAATATCGTCTGGCGGGTCAAGGATTCGGCTCAGGCCCTGTTCGACGTCGACGACTATGCCGCCTTCGTGAACATCCAGATCGAGACCGGTCTGCGTGAGGTCGCCTCGCACTACGCCTATGACCATGCGGAGGAGGGCGAACCGACCCTGCGCGCCGACGCCGAGGAGGTCGGCGACCGCCTGCGCAAGGACCTGCAGCAGCGCACCGCCGTCGCCGGCGTCGCGATCGACGAGGCGCACCTCATGCACCTGGCCTACGCGCCGGAGATCGCCGGCTCGATGCTGAAGCGCCAGCAGGCCGAGGCTGTGCTGGCCGCGCGCCGCACGATCGTGGCTGGCGCCGTCGACATGGTCGAGAGCGCGCTAGGCCAGCTCAGCGAGCGCGGCGTGGTCACCCTGGACGACGAGCGCCGCGCCTCGATGGTCTCCAATCTGCTGGTGGTGCTGTGCGCCGATCGCGAGGCTCAGCCCGTGGTCAACACCGGCACGCTGTACGGCTGACGTGGCCGGCGATCCGAACGATACGAAAGGTGGGCGGCGCGCCTTCTTGATGCGCGTCCGTCCCGAGGTGCTGGCCGCCGTCGAGCGCTTGGCCAGTGCGGAGTTGCGCAGCGTGAATGCTCAGGTAGAGGTATTGCTGCGCGAGGCTTTGGGACGACGCGGTGTGGTCGTCAAATCGTCCGGGAACGGCGAGGAACCCTGAGTGTCGCAAAAGCTTTATCGTTCCAAGGCCGAATGGGGCGGCCTGGAGTATCGGTGAGGATTCGGCGTGACGGACACGAGATCGGACCGGCCAATTGGCCTGCGCGTTTCTTCCGCCGCCATCAATCCGCCAACTGACGACCCGGTCCGGCTCGTTGACACCACCATGCTGTACGCCCCGCGCAGCGGCGGCGTGCGCCGCTACTTGGCGTCCAAGCGCGCCTGGCTGGCCGCCAACCGACCCGAGGTGCGCCACACGCTGGTCGTGCCGGGCGCGCGTGATTCCTATGACGGGCAGGGGCGGGTCTCGATTTACGCTGCCCCGCTGCCTTTCGGGGCAGGCTACCGCTGGCCCGTCGTCAAGGCGGCCTGGATGGAACGCCTGGTGCGCCAACGCCCCGACATCATCGAAGCCGGCGACCCCTACACGCCCGGCCTGGCGGCCCTTAGGGCTGGCGACGCGTTGGGCGTACCGGTCGTGGGCTTCTGCCACACCGATCTCGGCAAGCTGGCGGCGCTGCATATCGGTGAGTGGGCTGAGAAGCCGGTCCAGAAGCGTTGGGCCGCGATCTATCGGCAGTTCGACCAGGCCGTGGCCCCCAGTCGCTTCATCGCGGGCCGCCTGATCGAGGCGGGCGTTCACAACGCGGTCGGCCTGCCGTTGGGCGTCGACACCGAACTCTTCCACCCGTTGCGCGCGGACCGCGAGGGATTGCGCCGGCGTCTGGGCGTGGCGCCGAACGAGCGTCTGCTGGTCTTCGCCGGCCGTCCCGCGCGCGAGAAGAAGCTGGATGTGCTGGTCGGCGCTGTCGAGCGGCTAGGCGCGCCCTACAAGCTGCTGTTCGTCGGTGCGGGCGGCGGGGCCCCGGTCAGCGACCGCGCCATCTGCCTGGACTATGTCCGCGATCCGGCCGAGCTGGCGGGCGTGCTGGCCAGCTGCGACGCCTTCGTTCACGCCAACGACAACGAGCCGTTCGGCCTGATCGTGCTGGAGGCCATGGCCTGCGGCTTGCCCGTCGTGGGCGTCGCCGCCGGCGGCGTGGCCGAATCCGTCGATGAGGAGGTCGGCCAGTTGGCGGTAGCCTCCGAGCCGGCCGCCTTCGCTGAAGCCATCGAGGCCCTGTTCGCCCGCGATCTTTCGGCCGTCAGCGCCGCGGCGCGTCTGCGCGCCGTCGAACGGCACGGCTGGGACGCGGTCTTCAGCCAGCTCTGCGCGATCTATGGCGGCTTGACTGGACGCCAAGCGTTCGGCGGCCAGGTTCAAGTGCGCGACCACTAACCCTTGAGCGACGCCAGGAGCTCGTAGCTGTGCTTGCGGGCGCCGTGATCGTAGATCTGCGAGGCGAACATCAACTCGTCGGCTTCCGTCAGCGCCAGCACCTGATCGACCTTGCGCTTCACGGTCTCGGGCGACCCGATCGCCGAATACTGGAACGTGTGGTCCAGGCCCGCCAACTCGGCGGCCGAGGCGTGCTCGCGGATGTCGTCGACCGGCGGCGGCAGCAAGCCTGGGCGGCCGCGTCGCAGGGCCAGGAACTGCTGCTGGGTGGAGGTCGCCAGGCGCGCCGCTTCTTGGTCCGTACCCGCCGCACACACGCCGATGCAAACCATGGCGTAGGGTTTGTCCAACACCTCCGACGGCTTGAAGTGCCGCCGATAGAGGAGGAGGGCGTCCAGCAACGAGTCGGGCGCGAAGTGGGCTGCGAAGGCGTAGGGTAGGCCCAGCGCCGCCGCTAGCTGCGCGCCCCAGGTCGAGGAGCCCAGGATCCAGATCGGCACATCCTGCCCTTCGCCCGGCACGGCGCGGACGCTCTGCTCGGGTGTCGCAGGCTTGAACCACTGCTGCAGCTCGACCACGTCCTGGGCGAACGAATCGACGGCGCCGGCGTAGCGGCGCAGCGCGCGCATGGTGGCCTGGTCGGTGCCGGGCGCTCGGCCAAGGCCCAGGTCGATGCGGCCCGGATAGAGGGCGGCCAGGGTGCCGAACTGCTCGGCGATCATCAGTGGGGCGTGGTTGGGCAGCATGACGCCGCCCGAGCCGACCCGAATCGTCTTCGTCCCGCCGGCCACGTGGCCGATGACGACGGCCGTCGCCGCGCTGGCGATTCCCGGCATGTTGTGGTGCTCGGCCAGCCAGTAGCGGTGGAAGCCGAGCGCTTCGGCATGTCGCGCCAGGTCCAGGCTGTTATTGAGCGCTTGGCCGACGGGCGTTCCTTGCGGAACGGGAGCCAGGTCAAGGACGGAGAAGGGCGGATACGCGGCGCTGGTCATCGTTGCTAGATGGCGCGCGCCATTGGCAACTCAAGGCGTTGCTGAAACCAATTCTCTGCTGGGGGAGAAGATCCACCGGACGGTGGCGCGAATGACGGGGCTCGAACCCGCGACCTCCGGCGTGACAGGCCGGCGCTCTAACCAACTGAGCTACATCCGCGTCGTGCGCCAAAGCGCGACGGTCGTCCGTAGACCGAGAGGAGGGAAGCATACCACCTTGGAAGGGTGGCGCGAATGACGGGGCTCGAACCCGCGACCTCCGGCGTGACAGGCCGGCGCTCTAACCAACTGAGCTACATCCGCATATCCCTTCGCCGAAGCGAAAGTGCGACCCGCCGATCGGCGAGGGGCGTCTGATATGTCGCTCGAAGACTCGTGTCAACGGCCATATCGAAGAAGCGGCGAAACGTAGCTGGGGACGAATGGATTTCACCACGATCCGGCGAGACAGGGCATGGCGAAAGGTCGTTGCAGGCAAAGGCCGCGCCGTCGTTCGTCGGCAGACCATCGTTAGGTAAAGACAGGCTAGTTGCGATCGTTTCTCAATGTGTGCGAGGCGTTTGAAGCGTTGACGACAGTGGGCTACAACCCGCTCGATTCAAGCCAAGGGCTGTCATGACCGCCTTCCTTCTCCAGTACCTGCCGATCGTGATCTTCCTAGGGATCGCGGCGGCCATCGGCATCGTCTTCATTCTCGCGGCCGCCGTGCTCGCGCCGAAGGCGCCGGACCCCGAAAAGCTGTCCGCGTACGAATGCGGCTTCAACGCCTTCGACGACGCGCGCATGAAGTTCGACGTCCGGTTCTATCTGGTGTCGATCCTCTTCATCATCTTCGATCTGGAAGTGGCGTTCCTGTTTCCCTGGGCGGTCACGCTGATGAAGCTGCCGCACGACGTGGCCCAGTTCGCCTTCTGGTCGATGATGACCTTCCTCGGCGTCCTGACCGTCGGCTTTATCTATGAATGGAAGAAGGGCGCCCTCGAATGGGAGTGATCGTTCCCGCCAATTCATCGTCAGTTCCGGCGCTTTCGGGCGGCCGTTCGACGGTCGAGGGCTATGACCCCAAGCTGCACGACCCGTTCTTCGACGGCGTCTCGCAGCAGCTGGCCGACAAGGGCTTCATCACGGCCGCCGCCGACGACCTGATCACCTGGGCCCGCACGGGCTCGCTGATGTGGATGACGTTTGGCCTGGCCTGCTGCGCCGTCGAGATGATGCACTCGGCCATGCCGCGCTACGACCTGGAGCGCTACGGCTTCGCGCCGCGCGCCAGCCCGCGCCAATCGGACGTGATGATCGTCGCCGGCACCCTGACCAACAAGATGGCCCCGGCCCTGCGCAAGGTCTACGACCAGATGCCAGAGCCCCGCTACGTCATCTCTATGGGCAGCTGCGCCAACGGCGGCGGCTATTACTATTACAGCTACAGCGTCGTGCGCGGCTGCGACCGCGTCGTACCGATCGACATATACGTGCCGGGCTGCCCGCCCACGGCCGAAGCCTTGGTCTACGGCGTGCTGCAGCTCCAGAAGAAGATTCGTCGCATGGGGACGATCGAGCGATGACCCAAGACCTCGAAGCCCTTGGCCAGTCGATCGTCGCCAACGCCACCGGCGCCATTACCGGCTATGACGTGGCGTTCGGCGAGCTGAACGTCCATGGCCCGGCGCACCGCGTCGTCCAGGCCCTGGAGCTGCTGCGCGACCATCCCGACTACCGCTTCCACCAGCTGGTGGATCTGACGGCCGTCGACTATCCGCAGCGCGAGCGCCGTTTCGACGTCGTCTATCACCTGCTGTCGATGGTGAAGAACGTCCGCATCCGCCTGAAGGTGCAGACCGACGAGGACACCCCGGTGCCCAGCGCCACGCCGGTGTTCCCGGTCGCCGACTGGTTCGAGCGCGAGGCGTTCGACATGTATGGCGTCTTCTTCGAAGGTCACCCGGACCTGCGCCGGATCCTGACCGACTACGGCTTCCACGGCCACCCGCTGCGGAAGGACTTCCCGATGACCGGGTACGTCGAGGTCCGTTATGACGACGAACTCAAGCGCGTCGTCTATGAACCCGTGAAGATCACCGAGTTCCGCGCCTTCGACTTCCTGTCTCCGTGGGAGGGCGCCAAGTACGCCCTGCCGGGCGACGAGAAGGCCGAGAAGCGGGCAGGGGACGCTTAAGTCATGACTGGCACGAACGCGCCCGCCGCGGCGACCGACTTCTTCCGTGACGAGGCCACGGTTCCGGCGATCCCGGAAACCCCCGTCCGCAAGTTCAACATCAACTTCGGCCCGCAGCACCCGGCCGCGCACGGCGTGCTGCGCCTTGTGCTGGAGCTGGACGGCGAAATCGTCGAACGCGTTGATCCGCACATCGGCCTGCTGCACCGCGGCACCGAGAAGCTGATGGAAGCGCGCACCTATCTGCAGAACATCCCGTACTTCGACCGCCTCGACTATGTGGCGCCGATGAACCAGGAGCATGCGTTCTGCCTGGCCATCGAGAAGCTGCTGGGCGTCGACGTGCCCAAGCGTGGCCAGATCATCCGCGTGTTGTTCTGCGAGATTGGCCGCATTCTCAATCACCTGCTGAACGTGACGACCCAGGCCATGGACGTCGGCGCCCTGACGCCGCCGCTGTGGGGCTTCGAAGAGCGCGAGAAGCTGATGATCTTCTACGAGCGCGCCTGCGGCGCTCGTCTGCACGCCAACTACTTCCGTCCGGGCGGCGTCCACCAGGACCTGACCCCGGCGTTGATCGACGACATCGAGGCCTGGGCGAAAGCCTTCCCGAAGATTTGCGACGACATCGAAGGCCTGATCACGGACAACCGCATCTTCAAGCAGCGCAACGTCGACATCGGCGTCGTGAGCAAGGAAGACGCCTGGGCCTGGGGCTTCTCGGGCGTGATGGTGCGGGGTTCGGGCATCGCCTGGGACCTGCGCCGCAACCAGCCTTACGAGAACTACAACGAGTTCGAGTTCGACATCCCGCTGGGCAAGAACGGCGACTGCTATGACCGCTATCTCTGCCGCATGCAGGAAATGCGCGAGTCCACCAAAATCATCCTGCAAGCCGTCGCCATGCTGCGCGGCACGCCGGGTCCGGTCCTGACGGAGGACAACAAGGTCAGCCCGCCCCGTCGCGCGGAGATGAAGCGCTCGATGGAGGCTCTGATCCACCACTTCAAGCTCTACACCGAGGGCTTCAAGACGCCGGAAGGTGAGGTCTACGCGGCTGTCGAAGCCCCAAAGGGCGAGTTCGGCGTCTATGTCGTCAGCAACGGCACCAACAAGCCGTATCGCTGCAAGATCAAGGCACCGGGCTTCTCGCACCTGGCCGCCATGGACTGGATGAACCGCGGCCACCAACTGGCCGACGTGTCGGCCATCCTGGGCTCGCTCGATATTGTGTTCGGCGAGGTCGACCGGTGAGCCTGGAGAAGATCGCCCAGGCGCAGCTGGACGCCTACAACGCCCAGGACCTGGACGCCCATTGCGCCCACTTCGCCGACGACGTCGTCGTGGCGGGCTTGAACGGCGAGGTGGCGCGTACGGGCATCGACGCCTATCGCGCCTTCTACGCCAAGACCTTCGCTGAGTTCCCCAAGAACCACGCGAAGCTGCTGAACCGCATCGTGGTCGGCTCGAACGTGATCGACCACGAGCATGTCGACCGCGGAAACGGCGACGCGCCGTTCCAGGTCGCCGCCATCTACACCTTTAGGGGCGACAAGATCGCCCGCGTGGATTTCGCCCGATGAGCGTCCGTCGTCTCGCTAAAGAACAGCCCGCCAGCTTCGCCTTCTCGGCGGACAGCCAGGCCAAGGCCGACTGGTGGAAGGCCAAGTATCCGGCCGCCCGCAAGCAGTCGGCGGTGATCCCGATGCTGTGGCTGGCCCAGAAGCAAGAGGGCTGGGTGTCCGAACCGGCGATCCAGGAGATCGCCAGGCAGCTCGAGATGCCGGTCATCCGCGTTCTGGAAGTGGCCACCTTCTACGTGATGTTCCAGCTGCAGCCGGTCGGCAAGGTCGCCTTCGTCCAGCTGTGCGGCACCACCCCGTGCCAGCTGCGCGGCGCCGAGGACCTGAAGAAGGTCCTGAAGGACAAGATCGGCGACGCCAACCACGTCTCGGCCGATGGCAAGTTCAGCTGGGAAGAGGTCGAGTGTCTGGGCGCGTGCTGCAACGCCCCGATGGCCGCGATCAACGACTACTATTACGAGGACCTGACGCCGGAGAGCCTGGCCCAAATCCTCGACGACTTCGCGGCCGGCAAGGCCCCGAAGCCGGGCAGCTACGACGGCCGCGGGGCCTCGGAGCCGAAGGGCGCAATCCACACCCTGACGGACCCGAAGCTGTACGACGGCTCGTACGCCAAGAAGATCAAGATTCCGAACCTGCCCGAGAAGCCCAAGGCCTCAAAGGCGAAGCCGGAGCCGACCGCCTAACATGACCGCCGACGTCAACGTCCAGAAGAAGCGCTTGACCACGATGCTCGTCATCAACGTGGTCTGCTTCGTGCTGGCCGGCGTCGCGATCTATGGCGCGGTGTCGCTGCGGATGGACTGGCTGCGGCTGGTCTTCCTGGGCGCCATCGTCATGGGCTTGGGCTCGCACATCTGGTTCATCCTGGGCTGGATGCGCGCGACCAAGGGGGAAGGGACTTCGTCATGATCGACGACAGCGCCCTGAACATCCGCAAGGCGGCCTATGTCGACACCATCCGAGGTCTCTATCGCCGTGAGCGCGGCGTGGGCTTCGTGGCCTGCCTCGTCGGGGCGCTGCTCCTGGTCTGGGGCCGCACCGTCGCCGGGGCGCCGTTCTGGGCGGTCGTCGCCGGCCTCGTCACGATTGGCGTGGGCTGGCTGCTTTTCGCCTATGTCATCCTTCGTCGGACGCGCTATGTGCGCGCCCATCCATTCGATCCGCAAAGCTGAGTCATGGTCGGTATCCTCGAAGACAAGGACCGCATCTTCACGAACCTCTACGGTCTCCACGACTGGGGCCTCGAGGGCGCGAAGAAGCGCGGCTGCTGGAATGGCACCAAGGACATCCTGGACGCCGGGCGCGACTGGATCATCGACAACATGAAGAACTCCGGCCTGCGCGGCCGGGGCGGCGCCGGTT
>Ga0209257_1001914_pt1 | contig 22494 bp, 22 predicted proteins | sample AraplaCvi_mCL_r2_FD_184277 | JGI IMG/M metagenome (GOLD analysis project Ga0209257, IMG submission 184277) | Arabidopsis root microbial communities from North Carolina, USA - plate scrape MF_Cvi_mCL_r2 (SPAdes) (version 2) | ecosystem: Host-associated > Plants > Roots > Endosphere | place: USA...
CTCCCATTCCCCAAGCAGGCGTCGAGAACGATGCCGACACCAAGATCGCTCCGTTCCACCTGCACCTTCAATTTCGCAGGAAAGGGAAAAGTGAAGCTTTCTGACGCACGTTTTCAGATATGGCCACTGCATGACGTCGGTTTCGGCTTAGGCTCTTGCTTGCCTTCCATTCTGGCACCCTCGACTTCTTACGGACTATGCTAACAGTTCACTGCGGATCCTTTACTGAGATGGACACGGTCCCGTCGAGTGGGGTGGGATCGCGGGTTCGATTCCCATCAAGGCGAGGGATTCGCAGTCGGCTTGAGCCTCCGCAGGGGGTGGAGGCTCAACCAAGGTGCGCGTTCGTAAAATTGAGGCGCGCGCTCTACCCCACCGTCACAGCGGCGGCCTTGAGCGTTCATAGAGCTATCTGCTCTTTTTCGGCTTCGACGGGAGCAGGCCTTCGCGTTGCATTTGCTTGCGAGCATTCTTACGCTGGCGGCTCACCGCCTCGGCTTTCTCTCGTGCTCTCTTAACCGAGGGCTTTTCAAAAGCCTCGCGCATCCGCATTTCACGAAAAATGCCCTCGCGCTGGAGTTTCTTCTTCAGGACGCGGAGCGCCTGATCAACATTGTTATCACGTACTAGAACCTGCATTAGCCGCTCGTAGGTTGGAAAAGGTCGCTCAACTTACAAGTTTTCGGGCTGATTCCAAGTTCACAGTTCGCAGAAGTTCGAGCTTTCTAAAATGTAAAGCGGGGCGACGCGGAAACCGGGTCAGGTGCGAAATTCTGGTCCTCGAACCGTACCTCGAGGGGAAGGCTTTCACGCCACCACAATCGGGACTTTGGTCGATGACGCCTTGACCCGGTTGTAGAGGTCGATGACGTCCTGATTGATCATGCGCACGCAGCCGGAAGATGCTTGAGTGCCAATGGTCCACCATTCCGGTGAGCCGTGCACGCGATAGCCAGTGTCGTGGCCGTCTTTGTAGATATAGTGCGCGCGGGCGCCGAGCGGATTGTCGAGCCCACCCGGCTGACCGCCCGTCCATTTCACCAGCTCCGGCTTGCGCGCGATCATCTCCTTGGGCGGCGTCCAGATCGGCCACTCCTTTGTGTACTGGATCTCCGCGCGGCCACTCCATTCGAAGCCGGCCTTGCCGATGCCGACGCCGTAGCGGATCGCTTCGCCGCCTTCCTGCACCCAATAGAGATGCCGCTCGTTGAGCCGTACTACGATCGTGCCCGGCGCCTCGCCGGTCGGGTCGATGACGATCTGACGCCGGAATTCCGGCCTGACCTTCTGGAATGGGATTGCCGGGATCACGAAACCATTATCGATCAGCGAGGCATACATCGTGCCGTTGTCGGTGATGTTGCTGTCGACGCTGATCGGTGGGATCGGGCGTATGGACCCGGTCGGCATGTGGTCAACGCCCATAGGCGGCATACCACCAGACGGCTCGATAGGTCCCAGCGACGGGAGTTCGAGCGTCTGCGAGCAGCCGGAAGCGCCAAGCAGGGTCATGACACCGAGTCCCGAAAGCACGGCGCGGCGGGAGACGATGTACCCGGACTCCGGTATGGGGGCGCCAGAGGACAGCTTCTGATCTTGCGGCTTACGCATGCACTTTTTACCCCAAACGAACGGTCGGCATCATGCCCACCGGATGTGCACATTTTCACAATTCATGGTTAAGAAGGCGTGAACTGGCCTGCCCGCTGCTTTCCATTTGCAACTGCAGGGTGGCAGGATCCAACTGCTCGTCGGAGCCGCTGCATTTTGGGTTCTGCGGCACAGTTATGCGCTGCGGTGTTTCCAGGGCGTGCAGCATGGGTCTGTGGTTAGGTGAATGGCGTTCTGACGGCTCCGAATTCGTATTAGGGGATGCGACGTTGCACGGTAGGAAGCGCGATGCTTCTTATGGAAGTTCGATCTCGCCATTCACTACGTGGTTGAGGTCGGTGCCTTCCGCCGTTAATGTCATGCGAACCTTCAGCTTTTGGCCGCCGGCCTGCCCTTCGCGCACCGTATCCTCGATCTTGCGCTGCGAGGTGATGCCGACTTCCTTCAGGAACTTGCGGATCGACATGTTGAAGGCGTCTTCGCTCATGGCGCAACTCCATTGTGTCCGGAAGGGATTGTAAGGGAAGGCGCGCGGTCAAGGAAGCAGGACGGTGAGGCGCGGCGCTACAAACCCACTGCGACACGGGCGGAGGTTCCTGGGCTTTTGAACTTAATCGGCTCTGGGAGGAGGCGTGGAACGATCTACGCGCGGCGGGAGGAGCTCGAAAATCGCATAATGTATCGACTGGAATGTACGGTACTGCGCAGCTTCGCTCATGCTGCTCTATCGATTTCCGGGATCAACTCTGGTTCGCTATAAGCGCTACTTCTGAAAGGTCTGCTGAAAATAGGAGCGCAGCGCCGTCATTACTGGCGAGAACTCCGTGCCGCGACGCCATGCAAGCCCGACGTCCATCGCGGGCACCGGATCGCGAACGTCGATCGTTTCAATGCGCCGGCCTTCAAGCGACCAGGGGCGGTGGACCATGTCGGAAAGGATAGCCACTCCCTGGCCGTTGGCCACCAGCGAGCGAACAGCTTCGACGGAGGAGGTCCGGAGAATGACACGCGGCTGGTAGGTAGACGCGCTCCAGTATTTCAGCGAGGTGTGCGCGGCCTCGTCAACCGTCAGCATGATGTAAGGCTCCTGGGCGATTTCACGGAAGCCGACACTGTCGCGCGCAAGCAGCGGATGCTGGGCCGGCACCCAGAGCCGCCGCGTCGAACTCATGAGCTTTTCTGTCGTCAGCGCCGGGTTGAGGATGTTGGAGGTCAACAACACCGCCATATCGTAGCGGTTGGTCAACAGGCCTTCTTCGATCGACTCGCGATTGAGTTCGAAGAGCTGAAGTTCCAGTTTCGGGAACAGCCGCCGTAGCCGCTCGATATGCTGCGGCAGGAAGTAGCCGATCACCGTATAGGTTGCGGCGATTGCCAGCGTGCCCTCGACCGCACTGCTGACGACGTTGAGATGCGTTGCTTCGTCGACCTTCTTCAGGATCTCATAGGCGTGGGAGAGGAATTGCCGCCCGGCCAAGGTAAGGTCCATGCCGCTCGGCGTCCGCAGGAACAGGCTCGCCCCGACGATGCGCTCCAGTTCCTTGATTGCCGTGGTAATGGCCGATTGCGAAATGGAGAGATCGACGGCGGCTTGCGAGATCTGCCCGAGTTCGGCGGTCGCGACGAAATAGCGAAGCTGGCGAAGGCTGAACGACATCGATTGCTCTTATGATTTTTCGATAATGTACGCCCATAAATCAGAAAGTTTGCTTTCTCCTTGTGCAGATACTTGATCGAAACACAGGCAGACTCGTTTAACTGGCGGTTTTAACGATATTTTCTCAGGAAGAATATTGCAAGTGCGAATTCTGAAAAATAGATACATGGCATATGAAAATTGAATTTTTCAAATGCACGGATTGCCCCTAGCGTTTGCCTATCGCAGGTTCGGCTGGCTTCTCGGCGGCCACAATCGAAGGAAGAGATTTTGCTCGACGTCGTCGACATCAACTGTGACATGGGAGAGTCCTTCGGTCGCTGGCACATCGGCGATACGGATGACGCGACTTTGATGGCGCTGATCAGCTCTGCCAACATTGCCGCGGGCTTCCACGCCGGGGACCCCAATCTGATGGACGAGACCGTGCGGCTCGCCGCCGAGCACGGCGTCGGTATCGGCGCGCATCCGGGCTATCGCGACTTGCAGGGCTTCGGTCGCCGCAAGATCGCCGGCACGGCACGCGAACTGGTCAACGATGTCGTCTACCAGGTCGGCGCTGTCAGGGAGTTTGCGAGACGACACGGCGCCAGCCTGCAGCACGTCAAGCCGCACGGCGCCCTCTACATGGAAATGGCGGTCAACCGCGAGCTTTCACAGATCTTCCTGCAATATATGCGCACGGTCGCGCCGACGGCTTTCGTCTTCTGCATGGCGGGTTCAGAGACGGAAATCGCTGCGCGCGAAGTCGGGCAGCCGGTCATTCGCGAGTTCTATGCCGATCGCGGCTACGACGACAGCGGCTCGATCGTCTTCACACGCGACGCCGGTCGCCCCGACGCAGTTGCGATCGCGCGAAAGGTGGTGCGCGCCTGCAAGGAAGGTCGCGTGCGCACCGTGACCGGTAGCGATATCGACATCGCTTTCGAATCCATCTGTTTCCATTCCGATACGCTCGGCGCACTCGATATCGTGCGCCTCATGCGGGAAGCGCTTGCGGCGGAGGGTATCCGGATCGCTCCTGTTTCACAGCTCAAGACCAATTGACCAAGCGGAGGCAACCATGAGCAAGCACGAAATCCGATCGCCCCTTCCAGGAACCTTCTATCGGTCGTCTGCTCCGGATGTCCCGCCGTTCAAATCGGATGGCGACGCGGTCGCCTCGAACGAGGCCATCGGCCTGATCGAGGTGATGAAGACGTTCCAGGAGATCCAGGCGGGCGTCGCCGGCGGCAGCATCCGGTTCCTCGTCGACAATGAAGAGCCGGTCATGGCCGGTCAGGTGATCGCCGAGGTGGAGCTATGACGATCCGCTCGGTCCTGATTGCCAATCGCGGTGAGATCGCTGTGCGCATTATCCGAGCGGCAAAGGCGCTCGGCATCCGTTCGGTCCAGGTCTACAGCGCTGCGGACGCGGATATGCTGGCGGTGAAGCTCGCAGACGAAGCTATCGAAATCGGTCCACCGGCGCCAAAGAAATCCTATCTCGACATTGCCGCCGTGATCGCGGCGGCCAAGCGCGCGGGTGCCGACGCGGTGCATCCGGGTTACGGGTTCCTGTCGGAGAACGGCGACTTTGCCGATGCGGTCGTTGCTGCCGGCATGATCTTCATCGGCCCTTCCGGTGATGCTATCAGGCTACTCGGTGACAAGGTGCAGGCCCGTGCCGTGGCCGAGAAGGCAGGCGTGCCGACGGTGCCCGGCAGCAACGGCCGGATAGCGAGCTTGGAAGAGGCGCATGCGGTAACCGCGCAGACCGGTTTCCCCATCATGATCAAGGCCGCCGCCGGTGGCGGCGGGCGTGGCATCCGGATCGTCAACGATCCGGCGGAACTCGACAAGCAATTCCCCCAGGCGTCGGCCGAAGCACTCGCCTCCTTCGGCGACGGCGGCCTCTACCTCGAGAAGGTCATCACCCGAGCGCGTCACGTCGAGGTACAGATCCTCGGCGACGGAGAGAACTTCGTGCATTGCTTCGAGCGGGAGTGCTCACTGCAGCGCCGCCGGCAGAAGGTCTGGGAGGAGGCGCCTTCATTCCTCTTGCCTGCCGATGTCCGACAGAAGCTCTGCGACAGCGCTGTGGCGCTCGCCCGGGCCGTCGGTTATCGCGGCGCCGGTACGGTCGAATATCTCTACGACGACGAAAGTCAGGCCTTCTATTTCATCGAGGTCAACACCCGTATCCAGGTCGAGCACCCCGTGACCGAAATGATCACCGGCATCGATCTCGTCCAGGAGATGTTCCGTGTCGCCGGCGGCGCGTCGCTTTCCGTGCGCCAATCGGACATTTCGGTTCGCGGCCACGCGATCGAGTGCCGGATCAATGCCGAAGACCCGGCACGCGGTTTCATGCCGGCGCCGGGCACAATCACGCGCTTGGCCGTGCCGGAAGGCGAGGGCGTTCGCTTCGACACGATGCTCTACGAGGGCTACACGATACCGCCCTTCTACGACTCTCTGCTCGGCAAGCTGATCGTCTGGGGTGAGGACAGGACGGCGTGCCTTGCAAGACTCTCCCGGGCGCTTGCAGATCTGAAGATTGAAGGCGTGCCGACAACGATTGCGCTGCATCAGGCGCTGGCCGCCGATGCGAACGTTGCTGCCGGTGCCTTCCACACCCGCTTTCTCGAGACATGGCTGGAAACTGAGTTCGCCGCGCCAGGCGGCCGCACCGTGGAGGTCGCGTGATGCCGACACGTTATTCATTCGGAGGTGACGAGCATCTGTTCGTCGAATGCAGCGACGAGATGTCTCTCGAAGCCTTCTTCAAGAGCCTGTCCATGGCAAAGGGCGTGCGGGAAAGCCGCATCCGCGGCGTCACGGAGATCTGCCCGGCGAACGCCTCGTTCCAGATCAAGTTCGATCCTGACGTGATCAAGCCGGACGATGTGCTGAAGGAAGTTCAGGCGATCGAAGGTGCAGCGGAACGGGCCGAGCCCGTCATTCGCACGCGCATCGTCGAGATCCCGGTCTTCTATAGCGATCCGTGGACGCACGAGACGCTGATGCGTTTCCGCGAACGGCACCAGGATCCTGATGGTACCGACCTAGACTACGCAGCACGGATCAATGGCTACGACGCAGTCGCCGATTTCGTGGCCGCCCATTCGGGCTCACCCTGGTTCGTCTCGATGGTCGGTTTTGTGGCCGGCCTGCCCTTCATGTATCAGATGGTCGAGCGCCAGCGGCAGATCGAGGTGCCGAAATATCTGCGGCCGCGGACCGATACGCCGAAGCTGACGGTTGGTCACGGCGGTTGTTTCGGCTGCATCTACTCGGTGCGGGGCGCCGGCGGCTACCAGATGTTCGGCATCACGCCGATGCCGATCTTCGATCCGACGCAGACGACGAGCTATCTGCGCGATTTCATGGTCTTCTTCCGACCCGGCGATATCGTCAAGTTCAAGCCCATCGACCGCGATGCCTACGACCAGGCGGTGGAGGATGTCGACAGGGGACGCTTCGCACCGCCGATCCGCGACGTCAGCTTCGACCTGCGCGAGTTCCAGAAGGGCATCGCCGGCTACAACACCAAGCTGGAGGGTGTGCTCAATGGCCATTAATGTGCTGCATCATGGTCTGGCGACCACCATCCAGGACCTCGGCCGCCCCGGTTACTTCCATCTCGGAATTCCGATCGGCGGGGCAATGGATCGCTACGCCATGCGGGCCGCCAATCTGCTCGTCGGCAACGACGAGGGCGCCGCCGGGTTGGAGGCAGTCTTCCTCGGGCCGAAGCTCGAATTCACCGAAGACGCGGTCGTTGCCGTCACCGGAGCCGATATGCCGGTCAAGGTGGACGATGTACTCCAGCCGGGATGGACGGCTTTTCGCGTCAAGGCCGGACAGACCTTGAGCTTCGACTTCCTCAAGTCCGGCGCGCGCATCTACATCGCCGTCTCCGGCGGCATCGACGTGCCGGAGGCGCTCGGCAGCCGCTCGACCTATCCGATCGGCGCACTTGGTGGATACAAGGGACGCGCGCTTGCGGCAGGCGATGTTCTGCCAGTCGGGCAGGCCCGCGCCGCCGGCAAGGGACTGACGGTGGATGAAAGCCTGCGCCGCAAGCCGGCGGAACCTGCAGCCCTGCGTGTGCTGCCCGGGCTCTACTGGGATCGCCTGACGGACGAGGCAAAGCAGAGCTTCTTCGCCGATGAGTGGAAGGTTGCGCCGGAGGCCGATCGCATGGGCTATCGCTTCCGCGGTGGCCGCAAGCTGAGCTTCGTCGATCGCGACCAGCCGTTCGGTGCCGGGTCAGATCCCTCGAACATCGTCGACAGTTGTTATCCCTACGGCTCGATCCAGGTGCCGGGTGGCACAGAGCCGATCATCCTGCATCGCGATGCAGTATCGGGTGGCGGCTACTTCATGGTCGGAACGGTGATCTCGGCGGATATGGACCTGATCGGGCAATTGCAGCCGCACACGCCGACGCGCTTCGTCGAAGTGACGATGGAGGAGGCGCTGGCGGCCCGCGCCGAAGAAGGCAAGCGGCTCGAAGCGCTGCGGACGGCTATCGCTACAAGCGCGTGACGCAGTTGGCGACCGGACGCAAGGGCGTCCGGCGGCGCTAAAGCGTTAGCAGCGCGATCACTGCAACCGAACAGGCGTTGTGAAGACAGGAGGGCAGGCGGTGAGGAGGACGGACCTGATCTTGCAACCGGCGGCAGCGGCCGCTCGGCTTCACTGCGCCCGTTTCAAGCCGGCGAGCGCTCTATTCGACAACACGTGTCAGATAGGCGGCGGTGAAGCTCGGCCCGGGGATGATCGCCACGATCTTCATCTGCGCGATGGTGCGGTTCAGCGAAGCGTCGATATGGCTTTCGAGCATCGACGCGGCCGCCGAATTGGCGCCTCGCGCCATGAGCTCGACGATGAGTTTCAGTTCGGCGATGACAGCCGGATCACCCGGCAGCCCCAGTTGCCGCAGCAGCTTTTCGGTGGCGGTGACCGGCAGGAGATTGTTGCGGATCAGCTCACGCAGGCGTTCGTTCGGCATGGCAAGGACGCAAGCCTCGGTGAACTCCAGGAGGATGTCTTCAAGGCCCAGCCAGCCGTCACCGTCTTGCGTCTGGCCGAACTCGACGAGCCGGTTGAAAAGTGCGGCAAGCCGGTCGCGGTCGATGTGCGGCGCGCCAAGCGCCAGCGCCTGCGGCTCCAGCAGCCGGCGCAACATGAAATGATCCTTTACCGTCTGGGCCGTCAGCGGGCCGGCGATCCAGTGCGAGCTCTGGTTCTTGCGCACGAGCCCGCGCTCGCGCAATCGGGTCAGCACATCGCGCACGACCGTGCGGCTGACGTTAAAGTGGTTGGCGAGCTCGTTTTCGATGATGCGGTATTGGCCAAAGATCACGCAGCCGGCGACATCGTTCTCGATCTCGTCGTAGATGCGCTCCCAGGACGAGCGGCTTTGCAGTGCCTCGTCGGCGTGTTGCGGCACGATGAGGCCGAGTGTTTTGATGTCGGTGCGGTTTGGCTCGATCGCCCGGCCGGGAGGGCCGACGAGATAGCCGCGTCCCTTGAAACGGTGTACGAGCCCGTCGCTTTCGAGCTGCAGCAGGGCGCGCTGCACCGGCGCGCGGGAGATTTGCAAGATATCGGCGATCGGTCCTTCGAGCAGAACAAGGCCGGGCGGCAAGGTGCCTTCGGCAATGTTCGTGCGCAGCACATCCTCGGCAATTTCGTATCGGCGCTGCGTATTCTGGCCGAGGCGTGGCTCGCTCATGCGGTCTGGCATCTTCCGTTTGGCTGGCAATGTCGTCCCCTTTCTTTACGCCACTTGCCGGTGACCGTGACAGCGCAAAATAAATGCATATTGCATACATATGTGCAATTTTTCTATGCGCTTGTCTATCGCATTGTCGCCGATAGACGTGGCGCGCCAGCATGAGTATGCGTGGCTGCGGCGATGGTGAGGCTATAGCCTGATTGGAGATCTCCTGCGGTTGCACCCCATGAACCTGGTGCAATTGCGCGGTGTTCTCATCTGTGGGCGGTATGCGGCTCGAGTGCAGGGCAGGTGTGCGGACGTCGTGTTTGCGTTGTCAGAATGCTATTCATTCACACTCGGCAAAAGCCGATAAAAGTCTATTGCATACAAAAATCATTCGTGTCATGGTTCGTGACATGCAAGCGCTCAGAAGAAGCGCACAGGTGGAACTTATTTTTGAATCGCAAAGGACCGTCATCTCAGCCGCGCATGTGACCCATGCGTGATTGCTTTCGCATGTGCGTTCGGATGCCTGATCGGCACCGGCGAGGGCGAAGCGTTGGCTGGTGGTCGGTCGGCGACAACGGGCAGGAAAGCGATGTCGACAGTCCTACAGCTCAAGAACGTCACCAAGGCCTTTGGCGAGATGCGTGCTCTCGATGGCATCGACCTCGCATTGCCGGGCGACGCCTATATCTCGCTTCTCGGACCGAGCGGCTCTGGCAAAACCACCTTGTTGCGCGTGATCGCCGGTTTCGAGGATCCGGACGGCGGCAGCATCCTGTTTAACGGCAAGCGCATCGACACCGTAGCGCCGCATCAGCGTGGCATCGGCTTCGTGTTCCAGAACTTCGCTCTCTTCCCGCATCTCTCTGTCGCCCAGAACATCGCCTTCGGCCTGGAAAACCGCGAGGTCGATGCGGTGACAGACCGTCGCGCGGTCGAGGGCCTGGTTAAGGACATCATCGCTCTGGTCGGCCTAAGCGGTCTGGAAGGCCGCGCCGTCACACAGATCTCCGGTGGCCAACGGCAGCGCGTCGCGTTGGCGCGGACGCTGGTCACCGAACCGCGCATGGTATTGCTCGACGAGCCGCTCGGCGCGCTCGACGCCAATCTGCGCGCCCGGATGCGCACCGAACTGCGCGCCATCCGCGAGCGCTGCGGCGTCACGTTCCTTCATGTTACGGGAAGCGAGACCGAGGCCTTGGCAATGGGTGACACGGTATTGGTGCTCGACAGCGGCCGCATCGCGCAATCGGCCGATTCCGACACCATCTACAACCGTCCGGCTTCACCGGCGGTCGCCCGCTTCCTCAATTGCTACAACCTTTTCCCCGGGCGCCTCGAAGGCGGTGCCTTCGTCGGCAGTGCCGGGCGCTTTTCGCTCGGCAACCGCCCGGCAACCCGGGCGACGCAACCGGCCTATGCGATCCGCTACGACCGCGTCGCGGTGCGCCCGCGCGAGGCAGCGATCGGCGAGAATGAGGTGCGCGTCGAAGGCAACTTCGTCGCCAGCGAGTATTCCGGCGCTGCGGTCAATTCCTTTTTCACCCTCGATGACGGGCGGGTCTTCGAAGTGGAGACCCATCTCAGCCATGCCGCGCCTGAAACCTATGTGGATCAGGGCCGCTATGCGCTCGTTTGGAAGCGGGAGGACGCCCTTGTCTACGCCTGAAACACCGATGCCTGAAGCGCCCGAAACTGAAACTGCCAAAGCCGGTGCTTCGGTGCTGCACTGGTCCCCGGAGATTGAGAGATGAGCATGATGGCCGTTGCGGAACAGACGGAAGCGGAAACCGTCGCTGAGAAGAAGCCCGGCGGAAAGGCGCTATGGCTGCTCGCCCCTGGCGTCCTCTGGATGGTCCTGTTCCTCGTCCTGCCGATGCTGATGATGGTCTACGTCTCGTTCTGGACGCAGACCACCTTCAAAATCGAGCCAACGCTGACGCTGAAAAGCTGGGTCACCTTCTTCACCAGCGATACCTATCTCGGTGCGCTCTGGACGACGGTGCGCATCTGGCTGATCGTGCTCGTCGCGACTGTCCTCGTCGGCTACCCGGCCGCACTCTATGTCGGGCTCTTCGTCAAGAACAAGGCGCTGCAGACGGTTCTGCTCGTCCTTTGCGTCATTCCTTTCTGGACCTCGTTCCTGATCCGCGTTCTCGCCTGGCGGCCGATGCTCGGCAAGGAAGGTGCGATCAACATGATCCTGATGAACCTCGGCATCACCGACGCGCCGATCGAGGTTCTCTTGTTTTCGGAGCTTTCGGTCATCATCGGCATGACGCAGATCTACTGCGTCTTCATGGTCGGGCCGATCGCCTTCATGCTCGGCCGTATCGATCACTCCGTCATCGAGGCGGCGCAGGATCTGGGGGCCGGTTTCTGGCGGATCTTCCGCACCATCATCCTGCCCCTGTCCATGCCGGGCGTGGTGGTCGGCGCGATCTTCGTCTCCGTCATGGTGCTCGGCGAATTCGCCACCTCTGCCGCGCTCTCCGGCCGCAAGGTCAACCTGCTCGGCAATATCATCGTCACCCAGGTCGGCTCGTTGAAATGGGCCTTTGCCGCCGTCGCCGGCGTCGTCCTCACCATCCTGATGGGGGCGGTCATCGCCGCCCTCCTCAGGGTCGTCGACCTCAGGAAGGAACTCTGATCATGAACGCCAGCGGCATGAAACTCGGCCTCGGCGCCTATACCGCGCTCTTCCTGGTCTTCCTCTACGGACCGCTTGCGGTTCTGGCGATCCTCTCGTTCCAGACCGGACCGGAAGGTGGACCGCAGTTCCCGATCATCGAATGGTCGACCTATTGGTATCAGCATCTCTTCGGCCTGACGCCGCCGTCGCGCATTGCGCCGCTGCCGATCGAACAGGCGTTGGTCCGTTCGCTGGTGCTCGCCGTCATGACGATGATCGTGTCCACGGTGCTCGGCGTGACCGCCGCCCAGGCCTTCCGCCGCAAGTTCCGCGGTTCCGGCGTGGTGTTCTATCTCATCGTCCTCGGCATGATGGTGCCCGGCGTGCTCGTCGGCCTCGGCATGGCGCTGGTCGCCAACACGCTCGGCATCGACCGCCACTGGTGGGGCACGGCCTTCGTGCTGCACGTGGTCTACACCTTCCCCTTCGCCTTCCTGGTGATGCTGGCGATCTTCAACCGCTTCGACCCCAGCATGGAGGAGGCGTCCTGGTCGCTCGGTGTCACCCCGGCGCGCACCTTCCGCAAGGTCACGTTCCCGCTGATCTTCCCGGGCGTGCTCTCAGCCATGCTCTTTGCCTTTACGCTCTCCTATGACGAGTTCTCGCGCACGCTCTTTGCTTCGGGCCGCGACCTGACGCTGCCGCTGGCGATCTACGGCACCTTCTCGGTCGAAGTGCATCCGAACGTCTTCGCCTTCGGCGTGCTGACCACGCTCTTCTCCTTCGCGCTGCTCGGTACCTATGCGGCCTTGATGACGCTGTCGGTGCGCCGCGCCAAGCGCGTTGCGATCCAGGAGGAAGCATGATGGCAGGGGCACCTTCTCCGGCGGCGATCGTCACCGGTGCCGGTTCCGGCATCGGCCGCGCGATTGCCCTGCGGCTTGCCGCCGACGGCTACGCCGTACTCGTCAATGATCTCTCGCCCGAGCGCAGCCAGTCGGTCGCCGACGAGATCGTCCGTGCAGGGGGCAAGGCGACCGCCGCTGCCGGCGATGTTTCGAGCGAGGCCGATGTCCATAGGATAGTGGAGGTGGGCACGACCGCGCACGGTGCCGCGGCGCTCCTCGTCAACAATGCGGGCATCGCGCATCAGACGCTGTTCGAAAACCTTGATGTCGTCGATTTCGACCGCATGTTCGCCGTTCACGTACGCGGCACGTTCCTGATGACCAAGGCGGTGCTCCGCCCGATGCTCGAGCGCTGCGAGGGCGTCGTCATCAACGTCGCCTCGCAACTCGGTCAGATCGGCGGCGTCGAACTCGTCCACTACTCCGGTGCCAAGGCGGCGATTATCGGCATGACCAAGGCACTGGCACGCGAAGTGTCGAGCCGCGGAGTGCGCGTCAACGCCGTCGCCCCGGGGCCGATCAACACGCCACTCGTGATGGAACTTTCCGACGACTGGCGCGCCGCGAAGAAACAGCAATTGCCGCTCGGCCGCTTCGGCGAGCCGGAAGAGGTGGCCGCCACGGTGTCGTTCCTGGCGTCGCCGGCGGCAAGCCTCTTCGTCGGCCAGACGCTTGGACCGAACTCCGGCGACGTAATGCTCTGACAGGAAAGATGCGATGACAAATCCTCCCAAGACTTCCCGCCTTGTCATTGTCACCGGTGCCGGTATCGGTATCGGCCAAGCGACGGCCAAAGCCTTCGCATCGGCCGGTGATCATGTCGTGGTGACCGATATACTGGAGCGCGAGGGTGCAGCGACGGTCGAGGCGATCCGCGCAGCCGGCGGTTCGGCCGAGTTCGCCTACTACGACGTGCGCTCGACCGCGGCGACCGATGCGTTGGTAACCGACATCGAAAGCCGGCACGGTCGTGTCGACGTCGTCGTTGCCAATGCCGGGATTGCCCATCGCACGCCGCTTGGCCAACTGACCGACGACAAGTGGGATCTGACCTTCGACATCGACTTGAAGGGCATTTTCCGGCTGGCACGGGCGGTGGCTCCCGGCATGCGTCGCCGCAGGGCAGGCAGCATCGTCGCGCTCTCGTCGATCATGGGCGTTGCCTATGGCTGGGACGAGCATGTCCACTACTCCGCCGCCAAATCTGGGGTCGTCGGCCTCGTCCGTGGACTGGCAGTCGAACTTGCGGCTGATGGCGTGCGCGTCAATGGCGTGGCGCCTGGCTACATCCGCACCGCGCAATTGCTCTCCGAAGAGAATTCGCTTGGTCCCGTCGGGGCCGAAGCGGCGGCCGACTTCATTCCGATGAAGCGTCTCGGCACGCCGGAGGATATCGCCGACGTCATCGCGTTCCTGGCGTCCGACGCTGCTCGCTACATGACCGGGCAGGTTCTCGTTGTCGACGGCGGACTGCTGGTCGGGCGCTACTGATCGGCCCTGGAATTGTACGGCGGCCACGAAGGAGCAATCGCGCTCCAGGCCTCCGGACTGAGTGCCGCGGTGGCGGCGAATGATGAAATGGGGGCCGGCGAACGGTCTCCGGGGAACAACGAAAACTGGAGAAGAGACAATGCCTAGTATGGAACTCAATCGCCGCTCGCTCCTCAAACGCTCCGCCGGAATGATGGCGCTTGCGATCGGGGGCGGTACGCCGTTCCTCTCCTCGCGCGCCGCCTTTGCGCAGGCGAGCGACCTCGCCAGCCAACAGCTTCGCACCATCGGCCTTTCGGTGACCGTGCAGGAGCGCATTCTCGAGCAGTTCAAGACGGCTGCCGGCGTCGGCGGCACCTCGGGAACGGCGGCGACCTTCCCGGACGCACAGACGAAGATCCTCTCTGGCTCCAAGGACTATGACTGCTGGGAGATCATCGCCGAGCGCCTGCCCTCGATCGTGATGACAAACAATGTCGAGCCGATCCCGGCATCGGCGCTGAAGAACTGGGCAAACATCCGCGATACCTTCACCACCGCCAGCGACAAGTGGGACCGCGCAGCGCAGATCGTCGGCCAGATCTGGACCGACGACAGCCAATCGTCTCTCAACATGGTGCCGGCCGTCTACAACTACGATTCCATCGGCTACAATCCCGACGTGCTTTCCGCAGAGGAAGCCAACAGCTGGGCGGCGATCTTCGATCCCAAGTGGAAGGGCAAGTCCGGCATCAACACCGATCCGCTGATCGCGATCGGCCAGGCGATCATGGCGATGAACTCGCTCGGCCTTTCCGATGTCAAGAACCCCGGCAATCCGACTGCCGCCGAAATCGACGAAGCGGCTGCGTTCCTGATCTCCAAGAAGAAGGAAGGCCAGTTCCGCGCGCTCTGGGGCGATTTCGGCGAACTCGTCAACCTCATGGCATCGGGCGAAATGGTGGTTTGCGACGCCTGGCAACCGGCCGTCATGGCGGTCAAGGCGCAGGGCAAGCCCTGCCGCTACGCCGTGCCGAAGGAAGGCTATCGCGGCTGGGCGATCGGCCCGGCGATGATTGCCGGCACCACGAACAAGGAAGCCGTCATCGCCTATGCCGACTACTGGCTCTCGGGCGAACCGGGCATCACGGTCTCGGAGCAGGGCTACTACTCGCCGTCGACCAACATCAAGAACGTCATGGCGCCGGAAAAATATGCCTTCTGGTACGAGGGCAAGCCCTGGGTCGGTGCTGCGGAGCGCGGCATCAAGGAAGGCGACCTGCGCGATGGCGGTTCGCTCGAAGAGCGCGCCAAGAACGTCGCCTACTGGCACCAGTGGCCGGATGAATACGACCACCTGATCCAGAAGTGGGACGAGTTCCTGAACGCCTGACGAACGGGGCCGGGGCGTCAACCCGTCCCGGCCTTTCACCAACGCATAAGAAGACAGTACCGGAGCGCCACGATGATCTTCGACCTCGAACTCAACAATGTCGGCAAGGTCTATGACAACGGCACGCCCGCCGTGATCGACTTCAATCTGTCCGTTGCCAAGGGCGAGTTCATTGCGTTCCTCGGCCCCTCCGGCTGCGGCAAGACGACCACGCTCAGGATGATCGCCGGTTTCGAGGCGATCTCCTCCGGCGACATGCTGATCAAGGGCAAGCGGATGAACGACGTTCGGCCCGAACATCGGCCGACATCGATGATCTTCCAGAGCTACGCGCTCTTTCCGCACATGACCGTGCGCCGCAATGTCGGTTACGGTCTTGAGGTCAAAGGCATGGCCAAGCCGGAGCGTGATGCCAAGGTCGATCGCATCCTGGCGACGCTCGGTCTGGAAGATATCGCCGACAAGAAACCCGATCGGCTTTCGGGCGGCCAGCGGCAGCGCATCGCGTTGGCGCGCGGCCTGGTGGTCGAACCCGATATCCTGCTTCTCGACGAGCCGCTTGGCGCGCTCGATGCCAATCTGCGCAAAGCGATCCAGAACGAACTCAAGCTGCTGCAGAAGACGCTCGGCGTGACCTTCATCTTCGTCACTCATGCGCAGTCCGAGGCGCTTGCCCTGTCGGACCGCATCGTCGTCATGAACCAGGGTCGCGTCGAACAGATCAGCCCGCCGCATCAGCTCTACACGCGGCCGAACACAGCCTTCGTCGCTCAGTTCATCGGTAACAACACCATCTTTCACGGTGAGGTCGACGATGCCTCCGGCGAGCGGGCTTTGGTGCAGACCGCCGTCGGCCAATTGTCCGGGCGCGCGAACGGCGCCTTTAGCGGCCGGACGCGTGTCAACGTCGTCATTCCTGCGGAGGCGATTGAAGTTCACCCGGCCGCGCGTGTCGACCGCGACCGGATTGCAGCGAACTACGGCGGCAATGTCGTCGGCGCCAATGTCACACGCTTCGACGTCGTCGGTCATGTCTCGCATTTGACGGCGGCGCTGCCGGACGGGCGCACCGTCTCGCTCGAGGCCCATGTCGACAAGTACCAGCCCGACGCTTTCCCGGTCGGAGCCGACATTCTTCTGAGCTGGCAACTGACCGAAGCGACCGTCATTCCAGCTTGATTGCGACCGCGGAAAAATGTGCGCGGCGTTCCGCCCGCATTCCGCTCTGACTCAATGAAAAGAGAAAACGAAGGAGACTGAAACCCATGGCCAAGGAAATCTTTTGCAGCTTCGGCATCGACGTTGATGCGGTCGCTGGCTGGCTCGGTTCCTATGGAGGCGAGGATTCGCCGGACGACATCTCGCGCGGTCTTTTCGCCGGCGAGGTCGGCAGCCCACGGCTGCTGAAGCTCTTCGAACGTTTCGGTATCAAGACCACCTGGTTCATCCCCGGACATTCGATCGAGACCTTCCCGGAACAGATGCAGGCGGTTGCCGATGCGGGCCATGAGATCGGCATTCACGGATACACCCACGAAAATCCGATCGCCATGACGCGCGAGCAGGAAACCGAAGTGCTCGACAAGTGCATCGAGCTCGTCACCAAGCTGTCGGGCAAGCGGCCGACGGGTTATGTCGCGCCGTGGTGGGAGTTCTCCAACGTCACCAACGAGCTCCTGCTCGAACGCGGCATCAAGTACGACCACTCGCTGATGCACAACGACTTCACGCCCTATTATGTGCGCGTCGGCGACAAGTGGACGAAGATCGACTACTCCAAGAAACCATCGGACTGGATGGTGCCGCTGCAGCGCGGCAAGGAAACCGATCTTATCGAAATCCCGGCTTCCTGGTACCTCGACGACCTGCCGCCGATGATGTTCATCAAGAAGTCACCGAACAGCCACGGCTTCATCAATCCGCACGATATCGAGCAGATGTGGCGGGACCAGTTCGACTGGGTCTATCGCGAGATGGACTATGCCGTGTTCCCGATCACCATCCATCCTGACGTTGCCGGACGTCCGCAGGTGCTGATGATGTTGGAGCGCCTTTATGCCCATATGATCAAGCATCCCGGCGTGAAGTTCGTGACGATGAACGAAATCGCCGATGATTTCGCCAAGCGCTTCCCGCGCAAGAAATAAAGCGAGACGGGGTGGCCCGTTGGTCACCCCGTCTGACATCTCAGGACGGACGGTATCATGTGCTCCCTTTGCGGTATCCTCGGAGGCAACGAACATTGGGCGGACGCCGTGGCCAGACCCGGCGTTTTCACCCGCAACGTCGAGCGGGTCGACCGCCGGCGCGAGCGCGCCAATCGCGTGCGCATCGCCAATACGATGCTCGCCCGCTTCGGCCTGACCCTTGCCGATTGGCAGGGTGCCTCCTTCGTGCTGTCGACGCGTACGGGAAAGAGCGAGATCATCGAGGATCTCGGTCATTTGTGGCCGGCAGCCGAACGGCTCTGTGGCCGGGTCTGCGATCCGCTTGACCGGGCTTTCATTGCTGTGGCGGAGGAGGACTGATGGCCGAAGAAATACCGCTGCTCACGCCCATCAACCTTTTGACCGGTTTCCTGGGGTCGGGCAAGACGACGTTGCTGTCGCGTTTGCTTGCCGACCCGGCGCTCAGCGACGCCGCGGTGCTGATCAACGAATTCGGCGAAGTGGGACTCGACCACCATCTCGTCGAGCGCATCGACGACACCATGGTGCTGCTGCAGTCCGGCTGTCTCTGCTGCACCGTTCGCGGCGAACTGGCCGACGCCATCAAGGACCTTCATTCAAAGCGCGAGCGCGGACTGGTTCCGCCTTTCCGGCGCATCGTCGTCGAAAGCACCGGCCTTGCCGACCCGTTTCCGGTCCTCTCCACGATCAAGGCGGACCCGGTGCTGCGCCATCATTTCCGCCCGGGAAACGTCATCACCACGGTCGACGCGGTCAACGGCCTGACACAGCTCGAGACCTATGTGGAATCCAACCGCCAGGCAGCGGTCGCCGATCGCTTGGTCGTCACAAAGTCGGATCTGGCTGATGTCGGCGTTGTGGCGGCGCTGTCGGTCAAACTGCGGATCATCAATCCGGACGCGCCGCTGGCGCTTGCCGCCGACCCGGCAATCGATCTTGCCGCTCTCATCGACGAGAGGCCGACGCTGCGTGCGAACGGCCTGCAGTCGGCCAGCGGTTTCTACTGCGATGGTCCGGCAGTGCTGACGACGGCTGACGGCACGGCACATGCGTCCGCCGTGACCTCTTTCGTAATGACGATGGAAAGGGCGGTGGACTGGACAGCCTTCGGCCTCTGGCTCACCATGCTGCTCAATCGCCACGGCGAACGCGTCTTGCGCGTGAAGGGTATCCTCAACATCGTCGGGGAAGAGCGGCCTGTCGCCATCCATGGCGTTCAGCATCTGGTACATACGCCGGTTCATATGGAACGCTGGCCCGACGACGATCGTCACTCGCGGATCGTATTTATCGTTGACGGTCTCGATGTCGGACTGCTCAAACGGTCGTTCGAGGCATTCGCGCTCGATCGGACGCCCGTGCACGCAGCGGGTGTTGCCGAGGAACCCGTTTTACAGGAACGCCTTTCGTCCCCATGAGCAAGCACAAGTCCGATCAATCGATAGTTGCCACGCCCGCTCTGCATCTGGCCGGGCGGCCGAAGCTCAGGGTGCTCGGGACGGCGATTTCGCTGCTCGAGGAACTGCGGCTGCGTGCCGAAGCGGATCTCGGCATCGAGGTCGTGTTCGACAACAACGACTTCCTGACCACCCAGCACAAGGCGGCGCAAGAGCCGGACAGCTACGACATCTACGATCAGTGCTTCCACAACCTCGACATCGTCTGGTACTGGCGGGCGATCCAGCCGATCAGGATCGGGCGCATTGCACTCTGGGACGAGATCAACGATCTGACGAAGACCGGGCATATCGGCCCCAATGCCCGGCTGGGGCAGGGGGATGCACCTGTCAAGAAGCTCTTCGTTCAGCCCAATCTCGAACTCGGCGATACCCCGTCCACGTCGATCTCCATGCTGCCAACGACCCACAACTTCGACAGTTTTGCCTATCGGTCTGATGTCGCGCCGAACTCTGTCGCGATGAACAGCTGGGCGGCGTTGCTGGACGAGCGCTGGGCCGGTCGCGCCGCGCTGGTTGACGAACCGGCGATCGGCATCTTCGATGCGGCGCTCGCCGCGCAGGCGGCAGGCCTCATGAGCTTCAATAACATCGGTAGCATGAGCGTCGACGAGATCGATCGCCTGATCGGGCTCCTGGAGGAGCGCAAGAAGGATGGCTACTTCCGTGCCTTCTGGCGCACCGCGGAAGATGCGGCCCGCCTGATGCTCAAGGGTGAGACCGATATCCAGAGTATGTGGTCGACGGGCATCAACATCCTCAACGGTCAGGGCTTGCCGGTGGAACAGGCGGTGCCCGCGGAGGGCTATCGCGCCTGGCATGGGGGCCTTTGCCTGGCGCGCCATCTCTCCGGCCGCATGCTTGACGTCGCCTACGAGTATCTCAACTGGTGGATTTCCGGCTGGCCGGGCGCAGTCGTTGCCCGGCAGGGTTACTACATTTCGACCCCCGAACGATCACGCGCATTCATGTCCGCGGCGGAGTGGGATTATTGGTACGGCGGGCTACCGGCAGCGGAAGATCTGCCGGGGCCTGACGGCACCATCCGCATCAAGGCGGGCTCGGTGCGCAGTGGCGGCTCCTACTGGCAGCGCGCCAACTGCATTGCCGTCTGGAACACCACCATGGACGAGCACAATTATCTGGTCCGCCGCTGGATGCAACTCGTGGAACGCTAAAGGAAGTCTCGATGACGCAGGATCTTGGCGGGCGCTCGATCGCGCAGCTCTCGGTGTTGTTGCAATCCGGCGCGCTCGACCCGCGCGCCCTTACAGAGTGGACGCTCGCACGGATCCTGGATCATGCGGATCAGGCGATCTTTACGTCCGTCACGCCAGAGCGAGCCATGCGCGAGGCCGAGGCATCGCACGAACGACTATCATCCGGCCGTTCGCTCGGCCTTCTCGACGGCATCCCCGTCGCCTGGAAGGATCTCTTCGCGATCAAGGGACTGCCGACCACCGCCGGTTCAACGGTTCTGAAGAGCCACCCGGCCGCCAGCGAGGACGCGGCCGTCGTCGCAGCACTTGCCAAGGCCGGCATGGTCAGTGTCGGGCGGGTCAACATGAGCGAGTTCGCCTTTTCCGGCCTCGGCCTCAATCCACACCACGGCACGCCGCGCAATCCGTGCTCGCGGGACGTCGAGCGCATACCTGGCGGCTCGTCCTCCGGCTCGGGTGTCGCGGTTGCTGCCGGCCTGGTGCCGGTCTCGATCGGCACCGACACGGGTGGCTCGATCCGCATCCCGGCGGCGCTGAACGGTATCGTCGGTTACAAGGCGACGCGCGGCCGCTATTCGATGCACGGTGTCTTCCCCCTGGCCAAAAGCCTCGATTCCCTTGGGCCGCTCTGCCGTACGGTGCAGGATGCCGTCTGGACCGACGCCGCGATGCGGGGTCTTCCCGCATCAGAGGTGCGCAGGGGGAACCTCGAGGGGTTTTCGATCGTCGTACCGAGCGATGTCGTGTTCGATGGTGCAGAAGACGGAGTGGTCTCGGCCTTCGAAGAGGCGCTGTTGCGGCTCGAACGGGCGGGCGCCCGGGTCCGGCGCCAGGCCTTCCCAGCTTTCACGCACATCTTCGAGATCATGGCCGCTCACGGCCCGCTGGTGACGGCCGAGGCGTTCGCCCTGCATCGCTCCAGGCTCGAAGGCGCGGACGCCGGGTTGATGGACAGGCGTGTTGTTGCGCGGGCGCGGCTTGGGGAGAAGATCGAGCTTTCCGACTACATCGCGGTTCTCGCCGCCCGCGAGCGGCTCATCGCCGAGGTCTCGGCGTCGATCGGCCCGAGCGAGATTATCGCCTATCCGACGGTCCCCCATGTGGCGCCTGCGACGGCGCAGCTCGAAGCGGATGATGCGCTGTTCGTGGAAATGAATGGCAGGACGCTGCGCAACACGTCGATTGGCAACTTCCTCGACTGGTGCGGCGTGTCGCTGCCCTGTGGCACTGGAGAAGCCGGCATGCCCGTCGGCCTTCTGCTTTCCGCTCTGCCGCACCACGATACGCATCTGCTCTCCGTGGCGCTGGCCGCCGAAAACGTGGTGCGCGCGGGGTATCGAGAGGTTTGAACTACGCCCAACGACAAGAGCGAGCGCGCTCTCAGACTAGCCGGGGCGCCAAAGCCGTAGTTAACTGACCCTCGATCCTTCGCGAAAGCCTCGCGCGCAAGACACGAAGATGTCGCAAAACGAAGGCGAGCGGGATCGGAGAATGGCCGAGATCGGCCGCGCGCGGCACCAAGGGAACAGCCGGGCGACGGGCCGTCGGACTTGATGGGAGCTTCGCATGGACGTGAGTTATTCCACGGCAGGCACTGCTGCGTTCGAGCGCAAGCGCTATTGGGACGAGGCCGTGTCGAGCACTTATTTCCCGCTCGACCTGCGTTTTCAGAATGCGCAAGAGTTTTCCGGTGAGCTCAATGTCTGGGATCTCGGGAATGTCTCGCTGTCGCGGCTGGAATCGGATGGGCTTCTCTATCGCCGACAAAAACGACATCTCCTGCATGAGCGTGAAGAGAGCTACCTGATCACTGTGCCGGAGAAGGCCGAGATCAGCTTCGAGCAGAGTGGCAAGGCAGTGACCTGCAAGCCGGGTGCCTTCCTCGTCGAGCGCAGCCATCTGCCCTATGAATTCAGCTACAGCGCGAAGAACACGCTCTGGGTACTCAAGGTGCCGATCGTCGCATTGCGCACCCGTGTAGGCCTGCCCGAGCGGATAGCCTCGTTGAGCTTCGATTCGACCCGTGGCACCGGCGCGCTGTTCGTCGACATGATCCGTCTTGTCGCGCCGCGCCTCGTGGAGATGGACGCATCGGCCCGCGACATGACCGGCAAGCATCTCGTCGACGTCCTGGCCATGTCGTTGACATCGGACGAACGCATGCTGATGTCGGATGCGACGTCGGTACAGCTCGGCCATCTGCATCGTGTCGAAAGCTTCGTGCGCGCCAATCTCGCCAGA
>Ga0209257_1001916_pt1 | contig 22491 bp, 17 predicted proteins | sample AraplaCvi_mCL_r2_FD_184277 | JGI IMG/M metagenome (GOLD analysis project Ga0209257, IMG submission 184277) | Arabidopsis root microbial communities from North Carolina, USA - plate scrape MF_Cvi_mCL_r2 (SPAdes) (version 2) | ecosystem: Host-associated > Plants > Roots > Endosphere | place: USA...
CCCATCACGTAGGTCATCGGCAGCACGACCAGCAGCAGGATCACCAGGATCGTCAGCCCCGACGACACCCCCGTGCGCCTGGTCTTGCGCAGCAGCCGCCGGTACAGCGGCTGGAACACGATGGCCAGCGCCACCGCCCACAGCACCGCGCTCAGCATCGGCCACAGGATCCAGCCGAACGCCACCGTCACCAGCGCCAGCAGGCACAGGAAGGACCGGTTCTGCAGCGCAGGCACCAGCTTGCCAGGACCACTCATCGTGTCGTCGCTCCTTGGGGGTCAGGCGGGCCCTCGGCCCGCGGGGGCGCAGGATCGCCGGTTTACTTCAGCGCGTCCAGCAGCTTTTCGTGGATGCCGCCGAAACCGCCGTTGCTCATGCACAGCACATGGTCGCCCGGCCGCGCCACGCGCTTGACCATGGCCACCAGCGCATCGACATCGGCGCCCACCAGGCCTTGCTCGCCCAGCGGGGCCAGCACCTCGGCGGCGTCCCAGCTCAGGCCGTCCTGGTTGCAGAAGCTGAGGTCGGCTTCCTCCAACGCCCAGGGCAGCTGCGCCTTCATGGTGCCCAGCTTCATCGTGTTGGAGCGCGGTTCGAAGACCGCCAGGATGCGTTCCTGCGGCGCGATGCGCCGGCGCAGGCCGTCGATCGTCGTGTGGATCGCTGTCGGGTGGTGCGCGAAGTCGTCGTAGACCTTCACGCCGCCGGCCTCGCCGCGCAGTTCCAGCCGGCGCCGCACGTTCTTGAACGCGCCCAGCGCCTCGGCGGCCCGCTCAGGATCCACGCCCACATGCTCCGCCGCCGAGATCGCCGCCAGCGCATTGAGCTGGTTGTGCTCGCCCAGCAGCTCCCAGTTGACGTGACCGACCTTCAGGCTGCCGCGCAGCACGTCGAAGGACTGCGGCTCGCCGCGGGCGCGCAGCGCGCCGGGCTCTTCCTTGCGCGCGCCGAAGCGCTGCACCTCGCTCCAGCAGCCGCGCGCGAGCACCCGCTGCAGCGATTCCTCCCGCGCGTTCACCACCAGCCGCCCCGCCGCGGGCACCGTCCGCACCAGGTGGTGGAACTGGGTCTCGATGGCCGCCAGGTCCGGGAAGATGTCCGCGTGGTCGTGCTCGAGGTTGTTCAGGATCGCCGTGCGCGGCCGGTAATGGACGAACTTGCTGCGCTTGTCGAAGAAGGCGGTGTCGTATTCGTCGGCCTCGATGACGAAGTATGTCCCGCCCCCCAGGCGCGCCGACACGCCAAAGTTTTGCGGCACGCCGCCGATCAGGAATCCGGGTTCGAGCCCCGCCGACTCCAGGATCCAGGTCAGCATCGACGTCGTGGACGTCTTGCCGTGCGTGCCGGCGACGGCCATCACGTGCTTGCCTTGCAGCACGTGCTCGGCCAGCCACTGCGGTCCGCTGGTGTAGGGCAGGCCGTCGTCCAGGATCGCCTCCATCAGCGGGAAGCGGCCTTCCGACGAGCGCGTCACCACGTTGCCGATGACGAACAGGTCCGGTTTGAGCGCCAGTTGCTCCGCGCCGAAGCCCTGGATCAGTTCGATGCCCAGCGCCTCGAGCTGCGTGGACATCGGCGGATAGACGTTGGCGTCGCAACCGGTCACGGTGTGGCCGGCCTCTCGCGCGAGCGCCGCCAAACCGCCCATGAAGGTGCCGCAGATGCCAAGGATGTGGATATGCATGTCTGTCTCTCAGCCGCTGTACCAATGGGTAAGCAAGCGTAATGCCTGTCGCTAAACGAAAAGTTTGCGACAACCTGGTCCGTCGTTTGCCCTGGCGCGTGAGGGAATGGTGTCAAACCGGTGTTGTGTGGGCGTCAGCGCAGGGCCTGACGCGCCGCCTCCAGCGTGGCGTCGATGTCCGCGTCGGTATGGGCGGCGGACACGAAGCCGGCCTCGTAAAGCGCCGGCGCCAGGTACACGCCGGCTTCCAGCATCGCGTGGAAGAAGCGGTTGAAGCGCTCCTTGTCGGTGACCATCACCGCGGTGTAGTTCTGCGGCAGCTCCGGGAGCAGGAAGAAGCCGAACATCCCGCCCTCACTGTCAGCGCTGAACGGCACGCCGTTCTCGGCAGCGACCGTTTTCAGGCCGTCCACCAGGCGGCGCGTGCGCGCGGACAGGGCCTCGAAGAATCCCGGCTTTCTGATTTCGCGCAGCGTCGCCAAGCCGCAGGCCGTGGCCACCGGGTTGCCCGACAGCGTGCCCGCCTGATAGACGCCGCCCAGCGGGGCGAGGTGGCGCATGATCTCGCGGCTCGCGCCAAAGGCCGCCAGCGGCATGCCGCCGCCAATGACCTTGCCGAACACGCTGATGTCCGGCACGAAGCCCGGGATCAGCTCGGCATAGACGCCCTGCGCGCTGCGCAGGCCGACGCGGAAGCCGGTCATGACCTCATCCAGCACCAACAGCGCGCCGTGCTCGCGGCACAACTCGCGCAGACGCTTCATGAAGGGCACGCTGGCGCGCACGAAATTCATGTTGCCGGCAATCGGCTCGACGATCACGCACGCCAATTCCCGGCCGTGCAGCGCAAAGGCTTCTTCGAGCTGGGCGACGTTGTTGTATTCCAGCACGATGGTGTGCTGGGCGGTCGCCTCGGGCACGCCGGCCGAGGTCGGATGGCCGAAGGTCGCCAGGCCCGAGCCCGCCTTCACCAGCAGCGCGTCGGTGTGGCCGTGGTAGCAGCCCTCGAACTTGATGAACTTGTCGCGCTGCGTCGCGCCGCGCGCCAGGCGGATGGCGCTCATCGTCGCCTCGGTGCCGGAGCTCACCAGCCGGATCTGCTCGCAACTGGGCACCAGCGACAGGATCTCCTCGGCCAGCTCGATCTCGCGCTCGGTCGGCGCGCCGAACGAAAAGCCCTCCAGCGCCGCGCGCTGCACCGCCTCGAGCACCGCCGGATGGCCATGACCCAGGATCATCGGGCCCCAGGAGCCGATGTAGTCGATATAGCGCTTGCCGTCGGCGTCGACGATGTGCGCGCCTTCCCCGCGCGCGATGAAGCGCGGCGTGCCACCCACCGCGCGGAACGCGCGCACCGGCGAGTTCACGCCGCCAGGAATGACGCGCTGGGCGCGGGCGAACAGGGTCTCGTTCTGGCTCATATCGGAAATTCGGTACTGCTTGAAAAGCTGATGCTCGAAAAGCCGAAGGCGCCGCGCGGGCGCCTTCGTCAGTCTCAATGGATCCGGCGCGGGCCGCGGCTGGGCGGCTCCTCGATCGCCAGGTCCTCGGGGGAGGGGGCCGCTTCGGCGCCTTCCTCACCCTCTTCGCCGGGCGGCAGCGCCCAGAAGAAGCGGTCGGGCACCACGTTGCCCATGCCGGGGCGGAAGCCCGCCTCCAGGGACTGGTCCAGGAAGGCCAGCGCCTCGCCGACGGCATCGTGGGGCTCGGAGCCGACCGACAACAGCGCCGCCAGCGCCGCCGACAGCGTGTCGCCGGAGCCGACGAAGCTGGCTTCGAAGCGCTCGAACTTCTCGCCGGTGATCGCGCCCTGGGCGTTGGCCAGGACGTTGTCGATGTATTGATTCGGCAGCTGGATGCCGGTCACCAGCACGTGCGCGGCGCCGTGCTGCTGTGCCGCGACCGCCAGCTCGCGCGGCGAGGCGGGGCGGTCGGCGTCCCAATCCGGGAGCAGGCAGTCGAGCAGCGTCTTCTGGTTGCCCACCAGCACCAGCGTCTGCGGCAGCACCAGCTCGCGGAACGCGTCCAGGTAGCTCTGCTGCTGCTCCTCGTCGAGCCAGGAGATGCTCGGCAGATAGGCCACCAGGGGCACGTCGGGATAGTCGGACAGCACTTCCGCGACCGAGGACACGCCCTCGGCGCTGCCCAGGAAGCCGACCTTCCAGGCGGCGACGGGGACGTCCTCGAGGATGGAGCGGGCCTGCTCGACGATGCAGTCGCCGTCCAGCGTCTGGTGGTCGAAGACCTCGGCGGTGTCGCGCATGACGATGGCGGTGACCACCGGCAACGCATGCGCGCCCATCGCGGCGATGGTCGCGACGTCGCCGGCGCTGCCGCCGGCCCCGCTGGGGTCGGACGCGTTGAAGCTCATCACGCAGGCCGGCGGCGGGGACTCCTGCTCGTCGATGGCGGCGGCGTCCTGGGGATCTTGCTGGTGCGGGTCTGGGCGGCTCATGGATGGTTGGCGCGAAGCCGTGAACTGATGCGCATAACGTGAAGAAGCACCGCTACCGACTGTTGTTTCATCGGTACTTCCGCCCACCGGCTCGGACCGGGTGCGTGGCTACAATCTTTCGATCATTGTAGTGATGCAAAGTCAACCCATCGTGAGCGAAGCAAGGACCTGGATGTGCCTGATCTGCGGCTGGATCTATGACGAGGCCGCGGGCGATCCCGAACACGGCATCGCCGCCGGCACGCGCTGGGAGGATGTCGACATGAACTGGACCTGCCCCGAATGCGGTGCCCGCAAGGAAGACTTCGAAATGGTCCAGATCTGATCCATCGATGGTCCGGCGCCTGGCGCCGCGCGAGTCTCAGGCGTCCTCGCCTGTCGCGAGCCTGAAATCTCTCTGACAACCGACACCTGAACAATACGGAGAACAGCTTGGATTCGAGCGCGAGCCCCCGCACGGCGACCAAGGTGCTGGTCATCGACGACAGCAACACGATCCGCCGCAGCGCCGAGATCTTCCTGAAGCAGGGCGGCCATGAGGTCGTGCTGGCCGAGGACGGTTTCGATGCGCTGGCCAAGCTGAGCGATTACCAGCCCGACCTGGTGTTCTGCGACATCCTGATGCCCCGCCTGGACGGCTACCAGACCTGCGCCATCATCAAGCGCAATCCGCAGTTCGCCTCGGTGCCGGTGATCATGCTGTCCTCCAAGGACGGACTCTTCGACAAGGCCCGCGGCCGCATGGTGGGCTCGCAGGACTACCTGACCAAGCCGTTCACCAAAGACCAGTTGCTGCAGGCCGTGCAGCAGCACCGCAGGGAGGGCTGACCGCCACGGCGGACGATCCTCCACCCCCGACCCCATACCCCCGTAATCCAACGACGCTCACGCCAGGCTCGACCGACGACCCCATCGACGCGATTCGACGAGCCATGCAAGAGGGAAATCCCATGCCCATCCACAAGATCCTGCTGGTCGACGACTCGAAGACCGAGCTGCACGCGCTGAGTGACCTGCTGACCAAGCGCGGCTTCACCGTCCGCACCGCCGAGAACGGCGAAGAGGCCATGAAGCGCCTGGCCGAGGACAAGCCCGACCTGATCCTGATGGACGTGGTCATGCCCGGCCAGAACGGCTTCCAGCTGACCCGCGCGATCACCCGCGACGAGCGCTACGCCGATGTGCCGGTGATCATGTGCACCAGCAAGAACCAGGAGACCGACAAGGTCTGGGGCATGCGCCAGGGCGCGCGCGACTACGTCGTCAAGCCGGTCAAGGCGGACGACCTCCTGGCCAAGATCAAGGCGCTGGGCTGACACCATGGCCAACAAGCAAGCACTGCGCGAACTTCAACAACGGCTGGCGCAGCGCATGCAGGCGGCGCGCGAGGCGCCCCAGGCCGCCAGCTGGCTGGCGGTGGAATGCGCGGGCCTGGGCCTGCTGCTTCCTCTGAAGCAGTCCGGCGAGATCTTCACGCCCGTGCCGCTGCAGGCCGTGCCCTACACCCAGCCGTGGATGCTGGGCGTGGCCAACCTGCGCGGCGGGTTGCACACGGTGGTGGACCTGTCGGCCTTCCTGGGCCTGCGCGGTCCGGCCCCGCTGACGTCAGCCCACCGGCTGGTGTCGATCAACCCGGACCTGGGCATCAACTGCGCGCTGCTGGTGGACCAGCTGCTGGGGCTGCGCGGCGACGAACAACTGCAGGCCGAGCCCGACGCGGGCGGCCATCCCGATTTCGCCCCTGCCCGCATGCGCGACGGGCAGGGCCGGCGCTGGCAAGTGCTGGACCTGGATGCCTTGACGCAGCATCCGCAATTCCTGCGCATTGTGTTGAACTGAAGAGCCAGACGACGGTCCGTTTCCGGCGCCGATTCGACGAACGAGATGAACGAGGGTGAGATGAGCTTCCTGGACAAGATCAAGAACAAGGGCAAAACCGAGGGCAACGACGAAGTCGACGCCAGTTCCCGCACGGAGCATCCCGCTTCGGTGCCGGCGGACACGCAAGACTTCCAGCCTTCGATCATCACGGCGGCCCAGCCCACGCCGGAATTCCAGGACACGTCCGCGGGCTATCAGCCCTCGGCCAGCGCCCCGGAGGCCCAGACCCCGATGCCGGCGGTCAAGCAGCCCGAACACCGCCGCACCGGCCTGTTCACGGCGCTGGTGGCGGTCGGTCTGATCGGCACGGCCACCTTCGTGTCGACGGCGCTGATCAGCTCCAACCGCTCGGCGGCGCAGGTGCGCGGCGCCGGTCAGGCCGCGACGCAGTCGCAGCGTCTGGCCAAGGCGGTCTCGACCGCGCTGCTGGGCAACAAGAACGCCTTCCCCGAGATGAAGGAGGCGTCGGAGATCCTGACCGGCGTGACCGGCTCGCTGCATGACGGCAGCGGCGAGTTGGCCAAGGCGCCGGGTTCGGTCGAGCCGCTGATCGAGAAGATCCTGCCGATGGTGGCGCGCGCCGACAAGAACACCAAAGTGATGCTGGCGCAGGAGAAGGTGCTGACGCAGGTCGGCGCCGCGCTGCGCGCGATCAACCGGCAGTCGTCCGACCTGCTGGAAAGCGCCGAGGCGGTGGCCTCGCTGTCGCTGCAGAGCTCGGCCCCGACCGGCGAAGTCGCCGCGGTCGGACAGCTGGTGATGCTGACGCAGCGCATCGGCAAGTCCGCCAACGAATTCCTGACGCAGGAAGGCGTGAGCCCCGAGGCCGTGTTCCTGCTCGGCAAGGACTTGAACGCCTTCCGCGAGATCGCTCAGGCGCTGCTGAACGGCAACCCCGAGCTGCGTCTGAACGGCGCCAAGGACCCGCAGGTGCGCGAGCGCCTGAAGGTGCTGCTGACCCAGTACGACCAGACCCGCACGCAGGCCACCGCGATCCTGACCCGCAGGTGCGCGAGCGCCTGAAGGTGCTGCTGACCCAGTACGACCAGACCCGCACGCAGGCCACCGCGATCCTGTCGAACCTGCAGGGCCTGGTGTCCGCGCGTGAGGCGCAGACGGCGATCCTCAACGACTCCGAACTGCTGCGCAAGGACCTGGACGATCTGGGTCAGGGCCTGGAATCCGCCGGCGGCATGAACCCGCTGGTACTGATCGGCATGGTGGCCTCGCTGGCGCTGCTGGTGGTGGGCGCGCTGGGTTTCCTGCGGCTGTACGTCTCCGACCAGGCGCGCCGCGCCCAGATGGCGGAAGAGCAGCGCCGCGAGGCCGAGGCGCAGGAGCAGGAAGCCAAGCGCGTCAACGACGCGAACCAGGCCGCGATTCTGCGACTGATGAACGAACTGCAGACCGTCGCGGAAGGCGACCTGACGCACCAGGCGACGGTGACGGAGGACATCACGGGCGCGATCGCCGACTCGGTGAACTACACCGTGGAAGAACTGCGCTCGCTGGTGCATCAGGTGCAGACGACGGCGGTGCGGGTGACGGACACGACGGCTCAGGTCGACCAGACCTCGACCGAGCTGCTGGCCGCGTCGACCGAACAGCTGCACGAGATCCGCGCCACCGGCGAGGCGGTGCTGCAGATGGCGCACCGGATCAACGACGTGTCCGCGCAGGCGCAGCAGACCGCCGACGTGGCCCGCCAGTCCCGGCAGGCCGCCGAGCAGGGTCTGCAGGCGATGCAGAACAACATCGGCGGTATGAACCAGATCCGCGACCAGATCCAGGAAACCTCCAAGCGGATCAAGCGCCTGGGCGAGTCCTCGCAGGAGATCGGCGAGATCACCGAGCTGATTTCGGACATTACCGAGCAGACCAACGTGCTGGCGCTGAACGCGGCCATCCAGGCCGCGTCCGCGGGCGAAGCGGGCCGCGGCTTCTCGGTGGTGGCGGAAGAAGTGCAGCGGCTGGCGGAACGCTCGGCCGACGCGACGCGCCGGATCGCGGCGCTGGTCAAGACCATTCAGACCGACACGCACGACGCGGTGGCCGCCATGGAGCGTTCGACGCTGGGCGTGGTGGAGGGCACGAAGCTGTCCGACGCGGCCGGCCGCGCGCTGGAAGACATCGACTCGGTGTCGCGTCGCCTGGACGAGCTGATCGGCCAGATCTCGGCGGTGGCGCAGAACGAAGCGCGCGCCGCCAACGAGGTCGGTGCCAACATCCAGCACATCTTCGCGGTGACGGAGCAGACTTCCGACGGTACGCGTTCGACCGCCCAGATGGTGCATGAGCTGTCGCGGTCGGCCGAGGCGCTGAAGCAGTCGGTGGCCCGGTTCAAGGTGTCCTGACCGGCGGCGCCGGCAGATCAGGGAACGCCCCGCACCTCGACGACATAAAAGACAGAACATAGAGCGAGCATGGACCTTACGCGCGAATCCGAGTTCCCCGCCGACCTGAGCCCCTTGGCCTGGGTCCAGGAGGAGCTGCGCCGCACGCTGGAATCGGTGCACAAGGCCCTTCGCCGGGTGCTGCGTGACACCGATGCGCGGTCGACGACCCTGGGTGGCGATGGCCAGCCCAGCCCGGCGCTGCAAGGCGCGGCCCAGCAGATGCACCAGGCGGCCGGCGTGCTGTCGGTGGTCAGCCTGCCGGCGGCTGCGCACCTGCTGCGCGCGGCCGAGGCGACGCTGTTCCGCCTGGCCGAGCATCCGGCCGGCGTGACCATCGCCGAGGTCGAGGCCGTCGAACGGGCCGACTTCGCGGTGCTGGCGTTCATCGCCAAGACGCTGGCCGGCGGCCAGCCCAGTTCGCTGGCGCTGTTCCCCGCCTACCAGACGCTGCAGGAACTCAACGGGGCGGGCCGCATTCACCCGGCCGACCTGTGGACCGAGGAATTCCGCTGGCGCGAGCTGCCGCTGGACCGCAAGGTCCGCGCGCTGACGCCCGAGCAGATGCGCGCCCCGTTCGAGGCGCTGCTGCTCAAGCAGATGCGGGCGCCGGCGCCCGGCCAGGGCCAGTTGCTGAGCGATCTGTGCGCCGGCTTGGCGCTGACCCAGTCGCAGCCGAACGGGCGCACGCTGTGGATGCTGGCCGCGGGCCAGTTCGAGGCCCAGTCGCGCGGTCTGCTGCCGGTGGACACCCTGGTCAAGCGGCTGGGGTCGCGCCTGCTGGCGCAGCTGCGCGCCGGCTCCGACGCGGCGCCATCCGAGCGCCTGGCCAAGGACCTGCTGTTCTTCTGCGCGGCCGCCAAGCACGCCGAACCCGGCGCCGCGCCGCGTCTGGACGCGGTGCAGCAGGCCTACGGGCTGGTCGAGCCGGCCGCCGTCGACTACCGTGACGACACGCTGGGCCGCATCGATCCGAACTGGGTCGCCGCCGCCAAGAAGCGCGTCGCCGCCGCGAAGGAATCCTGGGCGTCCGCCGCCGAAGGCGAGACGCATCGCCTGGGCGGCCTGGACGAGCAGTTCGCACAGGTCTCCGAATCGCTGCAGAAGCTGTTCCCGAGCGGCGAGGTGCTGGGCGACACGCTGCGCCGCGCCGTCGTGGCGACGCTGCGCTCGGGCCGCGCGCCCGAGCCCGCGCTGGCGATGGAAGTCGCCACGTCCATGCTGTATCTGGAAGCGGCCCTCGAGGACGAGGCCTTCGACCAGCCCGAGCAGGGCGAGCGCGTCAAGAGCCTGGCCCGCCGCATCGAATCGAGCGGCCACGGCGAAGCGCCGCTGCCGCTCGAGAGCTGGATGGAGGAGCTCTACCGCCGTGTCGCCGACCGGCAGACGCTGGGCTCCGTGGTGCATGAACTGCGCGCCAGCCTGTCCGAGGTCGAGCGCCAGTGCGACGAATATTTCCGCGACCCGAGCAAGCGCGACCTGCTGATCCCCGTGCCGGGACAGCTGCAGGCGATGCGCGGCGTCTTCAGCGTGCTGGGGCTGTCGCAGGCCGCGCAGGCGACGCTGCGGATGCGTGATCAGGTCGACGAACTGGCCAATACCGAGGTCGATCCGACGCTGCCCGGCCCGCGTGCGCAGTTCGACCGGCTCGCCCACAACCTGGGCGCGCTCGGCTTCCTGATCGACATGCTCAGCGTGCAGCCGCAACTGGCCAAGCGCATGTTCCGCTTCGAGGAAGACACCGGGCTGCTGCAGTCCCTGGTCGGCCGCGAGAGCGAGCAGCACGCCCATGCGCTGGAAATGGCCGCCGACGATGCCGCGGCGCAGCCGCAGCTGCTCGACCAGTTGCAGGCGACCGCGCAGGCCGTCGCGCAGGGCGAGCGTCCGGCTGAGGAGCTGGCTCGCGACCTGGAGCGGATCTCCAACGAAGCCCGCGCCGCCGACGACCTCGGCCTGGCGCAGGCGGCGCAGCAGGCGCAGCAACAGCTGCTGGCCTCCGGCGGCGACGCCGCTGGCAGCCACGCGGCCGAGTCGCTGCAGCAGTTCATCGAGGCGGCCGCGCCGGTCGCCCCGCCGGCGCCCGCGCCAAGCGCCCCGATCCCGCAGGCCGAGGCCGCCATCGACGAGGAGATGCTGGGCATCTTCCTGGAAGAGGCCGCCGAGGTCGTGACGACCGCCCGCGAGGCGCTCGCCGCGCTGGCCCGCAGCGGCAGCGACAAGGAACAGCTCACGACGGTGCGCCGCGCCTTCCACACGCTGAAGGGCAGCTCGCGCATGGTCGGGCTGAACGAGTTCGGCGAAGCCGGCTGGGCCTTCGAGCAGCTCTACAACCATCGCCTGTCGGAGCATCCGCAGGCCGATTCGGATCTGCTGCGCGCCAGCAACGAGGCGCTGGACGCCTTCCAGGCCTGGGCCGAGGCCATTGGCGGCGGCCGTCCGCACGGCTTCCACAGCGCGCCGTTCCGCGCCGCGGCCGATGCGCTGCGTCTGGAGAACCGCTACGCGCCGCTGGCGGTGTCGGCCGAGCCGGCCGCTCCGGCTGTGGAGATCCCTGAACTGGTCGAGGTGGCGGAAGTCGCCGAGCTTCCGGCGCTGGCCGATGTGGTCGACGTCGCCGAGGCCGCCGAGGTGCCGGAGGTCCAGGAGATCGCGGCGCTGGACACCGCGCACGAGGTCGATCTCTCGGGCCTGTCGGCGCTGCCGGAACTGTCGCTGGCCGACGAGGTCGCCGCGCCGGCGCTGGCGGCGTCCGACCTGCCCGCGCTGGACCTGCCGGGCCTGGACGTGGCCCCGCTGCCGGTGCCCGACCTGGACGTGGTCACCGCGATCGACGCCGCCGCGGCGAGCGACCTGTCGCTGGACTTCCCGAGCGAAGTGCCCGAACTGACACAGGCCGTGCCGGAGCTCGTCGCGACGGTCGACCTGGACGCGCTGTCCGCGGCCGATCTGCCCGCGTTGACGGTGGAGCCGCCGGTGCTCGACACGCCGATGGCGCTGCCAACGGTGGCGGACGAGGTCGAACCGGCGCTGCTGGAACCGGCTGCGGCCGAGATTCCGGCCGCCGACGCGACCGTCACGATGGACCTGCCCGAAGGCTGGCCGTCGGATGCCTCGCTGCTCGAGATCGAGGCCACGACGCCGATGCCGCTGGACGAGGTGGGCATCGAGCCGGCCGCCGGCGAGCCAGCGCTGGACCTGCTGGATCTGTCCGACCTGAACACCGAGCCGGTCGCCGCGATCGAGCCGCTGTCCGCGCCGGATCTGTCGCTGACGCTGGATCTGGGCAACGAACTGGTGTCCGCGCCGGCCGAGGAGGCCCAGGCCGCCGAAGCGCCGTCCGCACCGCAGACGCACGAGGCCTTCCCCGACGAGGCGACGCTCGACCTGAGCGGTCTTGATCAGGCGGATGACACGGCCGCCGCGACGCCGCCGGAAGGCCTGTCGCCGCGCAGCCTGTCCGACCTGGACCTGCCCGACCTCAGCCTGGACACGCCGGCAGAGCCGGCGGAGCCCGTGACTCACGCGGCGCCCGCGCTGAGCCTGGTGGGCGGCACCGCCGTCACGCCGCCCGCGGACGAGGCCGCCGCCGAGGCGCCCGCCGCCGAGGACAGCGACGAAGGCGTCAAGGTCATCGGCCCGCTGCGCATCAGCATCGCGCTGTTCAACATCTTCCTGAACGAAGCCGACGAGCGTTCGCGCCGCCTGCAGGTGGAGCTGAGCGAGTGGGCGCTACTGCCGCAATCGCCGCTGCCGCAGGACGCGGAAGCGCTGGCGCACGGCCTGGCCGGCAGCGCCGCGACGGTGGGCTTCGATGATCTGTCGACGCTCGCCCGCGCGCTGGAGCACACGCTGGAGCGTGCGCAAGGGCATGAGGTCGCCGATCCGGCGCTGTTCCAGCGCGCCGCGGACGAAATCCGCCGTCTGCTGCACCAGTTCGCCGCCGGTTTCCTGAAGGAGGCCGATGCCGGCCTGCTGGCAGAGCTGCAGGCCTTCGAGCCAGGCGCCGCGCTGCCCGATGGCCACGCCGACAGCGATGAAGGCCTGCTGGCCATGTCGCTGGAGGAGGTCTCGACGGCCTCGCTGCCGCCCAGCCTGCTGAGCGTGCCGGCCGAGCCGGTCGCCGTGACCGGTCCAGCCTCGTTCCACGAGGCCGCCGAAGCCACCGACGACGATTTCGACTTCAGCCAGCCCGACCAGATCGAGCCGGAACTGATGCCGTTCTTCGAGGAAGAGGCCGAGGACCTGGTGAGCCAGCTGCACGCCGCGCTGCGCGAGTGGGCGGCCCAACCGGCCGACACCGGCCGCGCCGCCGCCTGCATGCGGGTGCTGCACACCTTCAAGGGCGGCGCCCGTCTGGCCGGCGCGATGCGCCTGGGCGAGCAGGCGCACCGTCTGGAATCGCAGATCGAACATCTGGTGGCCAATGGCGAGCCGAGCTACGAGCAACTGCTCGCGCTGCAGGACGCTGGTGATGGCCTGGAGCACAGCTTCACGACGCTGCAGCGCACCTGGCGCAACCCGGCGCCGGTGACGCCCGCGCCGATGGCGCCGCCGGCACCGGCCGCTCCGGTGGTGGATCTGCCCGCGCCGATTCCGCCGACCGAAGCGGTGGAAACCGTGCAGGCGCCGGCTGAAGGCTCCGACGCGATTCCCGCACCGGTGGCCGAGCCCGAAATCGCTCAGCTGTCGGACGCCGCGGAGCTCGTCGAACCGGCACCGCAGGTCGCCGAAGCGATCGACGAGCCTGTTGTTGAGTCTGCCGCCGAACCGGTGGTCGAGGCCGTCGAGCCCGTGGCCCAGGCGGTCGTCGAAGCGCCGGCCCCCGCGCCCGCCGTGGCCGCGCCGCCCGCCGACATCGAGATCGACTGGGCTCACTTCAGCGAGGTCGCCGAACTCGGCCAGCCGCTGGAGAGCGCCCCGGTGGCGCCCGCCGCGCAAGTGCGCGTGCGCGGCGTGCTGCTGGAACGCATGGCTGCGCTGTCCGGCGAAGTGTCGATCCGCCGCGCCCGTCTGGAATCCGAAATGGGCCAGATGCGCACGTCGCTGTCCGACCTCGACGACAACCTGGAGCGCCTGCGCACCCAGCTGCGCGAACTCGAATTGCAGGCCGAGGCCCGCATCGCCGCGCGCCAGGAAGCCGCCCATGCCACCGGCAAGGACTTCGACCCGCTCGAATTCGACCGCTACACCCGCTTCCAGGAACTGACCCGGATGCTGGCCGAGTCGGTCAACGACGTGGCGACGGTCCAGCGCGGACTGCAACGCAACGTCGCGGCCGGTGAAGACGAACTGGCCGCCCAGGCACGGTTGAACCGCGAGCTGCAGGACGACCTGCTGCGCACGCGGATGGTGGAGTTCGACAGCAGCTTGGCCGAGCGCCTGCACCGCGTCGTCCGCCAGGCGTCCCGCGAGAGCGGCAAGCAGGCGCAGCTCGAGATCCGCGGTGGCGGCGTCGAACTGGACCGCGCGGTGCTGGAGCGTTTGACCGGCGCCTTCGAGCACCTGCTGCGCAACAGCGTCGTGCACGGCATCGAGACGCCGGAGGTCCGCCAGCAGGCGGGCAAGGCGCCGGCGGGCCGCATCGTGCTGAACCTGCATCAGGAAGGCAACGAGATCCAGGTCCGCTTCAGCGATGACGGCGCCGGCCTGAACCTGGCCCGCATCCGCGCCCGCGGCGAGAGCCAGGGCCTGATCCAGCCGGGTCAGGAGCTGAGCGACGCGCAGTTGATGGACCTGATCTACGAGCCGGGCTTCTCGACCGCCGAGTCGCTGACCGAGATGGCTGGCCGCGGCGTCGGCATGGACGTGGTCCGGTCCGAGGTGAACACGCTGGGCGGCTACGTGCTGACGCAGTCGACCGCCGGGCAGGGCGCCAGCTTCGAGCTGCGCGTCCCGCTGACGACGGCGCTGACGCAGGTGGTCGTGCTGCGCTACGGCGATCGCAAGGTCGCGGTGCCGGCCAGCCTGATGCTGTCGGTGCAGCGCCTGTCGGCCGAGCAGGTCGAGCAGGCCTATGTCGACGGCTCGCTGATGGCGGCCGGCGAGCGCATGCCGTTCTACTGGCTCGGCGGCCTGATGCACCACAGCGACCGCGGCACGCCGCACGGCAAGACGCTGCCGGTGGCGCTGGTGCACAGCGCGCAGCAGCGCCTGGCGCTGCATGTCGACGAAGTGCTGGGCAACCAGGAAGTCGTCATCAAGAACCTGGGCCCGCAGCTGATGCAGGTGCCGGGCTTGGCGGGCATCAGCCTGCTGGCGTCGGGCGACGTGGCTCTGATCTACAACCCGGTGGCGCTGGCCAACCGCTATGGCCATGCCGCGCAGCAGCGCGTGCACGACGCCGAGGCGGCCGCGCGCCAGGTGCTGATCGAGGAGTCCAAGGTCGCGCTGGCGCCGCTGGTGATGGTGGTGGACGACTCGCTGACGGTGCGCCGCGTGACGCAGCGCCTGCTCGAACGCGAGGGCTACCGCGTGCTGCTGGCCAAGGACGGTCTGGACGCGATGGAGCGTCTGGCGGGCGACGAGCTGCCGGCGGTGGTGCTGTCGGACATCGAGATGCCGCGCATGGACGGTTTCGACCTGGTGCGCAACCTGCGTGCCGACGCGCGCCTGGCGGGGCTTCCCGTGATCATGATCACGTCCCGCATCGCGCAGAAACACCGCGACTATGCACAACAGCTCGGAGTCGACGATTACCTGGGCAAGCCCTATGACGAGGAGCACCTGCTGGGTCTGATCGCCCGATACACTTCGCACCAATCCGCCGGAGCACCGGCGAGGGCGTAGCGTCCGGACTCCCCGGACATCGGTCGAAGCCGGCGCCAATCCCACACGCCACGCTGAGAACACCATGTCCGGGGTCGTCGACCATCTTGCCGAACTGACGGGCTTCCGTGATCGCGACGTCATGGACGTCACGCTAGTCACCGCGCTGCGCGATCTGCTCAGCGGCCCGGCAGCGGCGGTGGCGATCTACCGCGTCGTCGGCGAACCCGGCCAGCAGCGCTGGCTGACCCGCGCCCGGCTCCATGCCGGCGATGCCGTCGCCACGGCGGACTCTCTCTGGGTCGATCCCGACACGCTGCCCGCGCTGGGCGCCTTTCCGCGTCGGCTCGACTGCCTGACCCAGCGCAGCGTGCTGCAGCAGCGCGAAAACAACCTGTGGGTGACGCTGTTCCCGCTCGCGACCGAGCGCGAGATCGTCGGCGTGCTGGAACTGCACACCGCGCGCCGGCTGAAGGCCGACGCGCAGCGCATGGTGAGCAGCGTGCTGCGGATCTATCACAACTTCCAGGGCCTGCTGGACTACAGCGAGCGCGACACGCTGACCGGTCTGCTCAATCGCAAGACCTTCGACGAGAGCTTCCTGAAGGCCGTGTCGGAACTGCCAATGCGTTCGGCCGCGCCGGACGAGTCCGGCGACGACCGCCGCCATGCCGCGGTGCATCCGCGCTACTGGCTGGGCGTCATCGACATCGACCACTTCAAATCGATCAACGACCGCTTCGGCCATCTGATCGGCGACGAAGTGCTGCTGCTGCTCTCGCGCCTGATGCGCAGCAGCTTCCGCTTCAACGACCTGCTCTACCGTTTCGGCGGCGAGGAGTTCGTCGTGCTGATGCGCTGCGAGGACGAACCCGACGCGGCTCACGCGTTCGAGCGCTTCCGGCACAACACGGCGCACTACGCGTTCCCGCAGGTGGGGCGCATCACCGTCAGCATCGGCTTCACGCAGATCCGCGGCGGCGACTCGCCGGCCGCAGCCTTCGAGCGCGCCGACAAGGCGGTCTATCACGCCAAGGGCGCCGGGCGGAATCAGCTGCAGAGCTATGCCGCGCTCGTCGCGCAGGGCACGATGGTCGAGCCGAGCCATCTGAGCGACGTCGAGCTCTTCTGAGCTGCGACGCGGCGACGTCCTCCCAGGCCCGCCCGCGCCATCCGCCACCTTGTTTCCCGGCCGTCCCCGGGCAAGTCCTGACCCTGGCCGTACGCCCTCAGGCAACCGCCTTGCAGCGGGCCGGGCGCCGGCGTGGCGTTCGCCGCACGCGACCTGTGAGCGGGGACTTGCTTTTCCTGCGCGGCCCCTCTAGCGTTAGGCCCATGTGAGCGTCCCCCGCGAGGGGCGCCGCGTGACGCCCCGCTCGAAGGGCGCGAGAGAGAAGCGCGACGAGCCGTCGCGATGTCGAATGCAGTGGGGTGGATGCCAGTGCCGTTGTCATCGGTTGAGCGCAGGCATCCACGGGGTGGTATGCAAACGGGCCACGACGCCCGACCTTCCATGCGCTTGCTGACCTTTCCGGTGGCTGCAGGGCTGTTGCTGGCCGGCTGTGTCGCCTTCGTGGCCACTGCCTACGGCGAGTACCGCAGTCTGGGCGAACTGACGCGTCAGGAGGGCCTGCGCGCGCATGCGCTGCGCACGCAGCAGCTGATCTCCGACCTCAATGCACTGCTCATCGACCTGGAGACCGGCACTCGCGGCTTCCTGATCACGGGCGATGCCGTCTTCCTGCAGCCCTATGAGCGGGCGCGGCAGGATCTGGACGCGAGCTACAACCAGCTCAAGGAGGCGCTGGCGCGCTCGGGCGACGCGCAGGAAGCGGCCTTCACGCGGCTGGACCGCTTCATCGCCGAGCGCCGGCTGCAGGTCGAGAGCAACGTCGAGAACCGCTGGCGCCGCGGCGAATCGGCGCTGAAGGACCGTCAGGCCTATGTCGCGGGCAAGCAGTTGATGGATGAAATCCGGGGCGAGCTGGGCCGTTTGAAATCCTTGCAGCAACGCCGGATCGACGGCATCGAGTCGGCGGTCGCGCTGCAGACGCGGGAGACCACCTTGCTGGCGCAGGTGCTGCTGCTGGCCGGGGGACTGATGGTGGCGGCGGCGATGGGCGCGCTGTGGGTCGAACGCGAACGCCGCGACAGCGCCGAACGCGCGCTGCGCGAGAGCCATGCGCGGCTGGAAGGGGCGGTCGCTGAGCGCACCCGCGAGCTGAGCGAGGCGCTCGGCCGCATCCAGAGCTTCGCCGCGGAGCTGGATCGCAGCGTCGAGGCCGAGCGGCGCCGGCTCGCGCGCGAGGTCCATGACCATCTGGGCCAACTGGGGACGGCGGCCAAGATGCTGGCCCTGTCGATGGCGCGCAAGATCGCGCCGGCCAAGGAGCCCATGCATGACGAGATGCTCGCCATCGCCGACGAGGTCATCGGTGCCGCCCGCCGCATCTCCAACACCTTGCGGCCGCCGTTGCTGGACGATTTCGGCTTCGGTGCCGCGGTGCAGCATTACGTGCAGGGGCTGCAGCGGCAGAGCGAGCTGGTCGTGGACCTGGACCTCGCGCCGGACGACGCGCTCAGCAGTGAGCAACACAACCAGCTGTTCCGCCTGCTGCAGGAAGCTGCCACCAATGTGCTGCGGCATGCGCAGGCGCACCAGCTCTCCATCGAATCCCGCGTCGAGGACGGGGCCTACCGGCTGCGCATCGAGGATGACGGCGTCGGGCCTGGGGATGTGCGCGCCGATGCGTCCGGCTTGCGCAACATGCGGGAGCGCGCCGTGCTCGCCGGGGGGGAGTTGAGCTTCGGCCCGGCCCCCCGGCGCGGCACGCGGATCGAGGTCCGCGTGCCGCTGGCGGCCGCGGATCGGCAGGAGGACGGTGCCGGCGACGGCCCGGATCGGGAGAACGAGGAGGGCTGGAATGAGGTTTCTGATCGTTGACGACCATCCGATCATGCGGCTCGGGGTCAAGCAGTTGATCCAGGGCCAGTGGCCGCAGGCAGTGATCGACGAAGCGTCGACCATCGCCGAGGCGCTTCAGCAGGGTCAGGCGCACAAGCCCGACGCGCTGGTGCTGGACCTGTCCCTGCCCGACGCCAGCGGCACCGAGGGCGCGAGCCGCATGCTGCGGGCGCTCAAGGGCGTGCCGGTGCTGGTGCTGAGCCTGAACGCGGAGTCGGCCTACGCGGCGCGGCTGCTGCAGATGGGCGTGTCGGGCTACCTGCCCAAGGACAAGGCTTCGGAGGAGCTCACCGTCGCGCTGCAGCGGCTGCTGCAGGGGGGGCGTTACGTCACGGCGGCGATGGCGGACCACCTGCTGGGCTTGCTCAGCGGGGCCACGCCCAGCCAGCTTCCGCACGAGCAGTTGTCGGCGCAGGAGCACCGCGTGATGCTGCTGATCGCCGCGGGCAAGACGCCGGCGGAGATCGCCGACACCATGCACCTCTCGGCCAAGACGGTGGGGACCTACCGGGCGAGGATCCTGGAGAAGACCGGCTGGCGCAACAACACCGAACTGACCAAGTACTGCGTCCAGCACGGGCTCACCGACGTCCAGTGAGCGGGCCGCGGCTGTAGGCGATCGCCGGACAAATGCTGCGGACGGACCCCGACAGCAGCTTGCGCGGGGTGCCGCTGATGCGCGCGAGGGGCCTCGCGCAAGATGCCGGACAGGCGGTGACGACCGGTTGCCGCCGCGCTCCGGAGATCCCTTTCATGGATATTTTTCTCGTCGAGGACTCGTCGGCCATCCGCCGCCTCCTGGCACGGCGGCTCGAGGACATGCCCGGCGTGCGCGTCGTCGGCGAGGCGGATTCCGCGCCTCAGGCGATCGCGCTGATCGACTGGCTGCAGCCCGACACGGTGCTGCTGGACATGACGCTGCTGACGGGGACGGGGGTCGACGTGCTGCGCGCGCTGCGCCGCAAGGGCTTCAGCGGCCGCATCCTGATGCTGACGCACCATGCGATGGACGCCTATCGCGACATGTGCATGCAGGCTGGCGCAGACGGCTTCTACGACAAGGGCAGCGGCCTGGAATCGCTGTTCGGCGACCTCGACGAGCTGCTGCAGAGCGAGCGCGCCACGGGCCGGCAGTCGCGGCCCTCGCCGCTGCTGCGCGACACGGCCACGGGCTTGCTGGGCCAGGTGGCGCTGCTGGAGCGGCTCGACCAGGTGCTGCGCATGGTCAACGCGGAGGCCGGCAAGGTGGCCGTGACCGTCATCGTGCTCAAGGGGCTGGAAGCGCTGCTGCGCAGCCAGGGCGTGCAGGCGGCGGCGCCGGTGCTGGTCGAGATCGGCCGGCGGCTGTCGGGTTGCGCGGGTCCGGCGGATCTGCTGGCCCGGCATGCCAACGAGCAGTTCGCGCTCGTCGTCTCGCGCGCCGGCTCGCCGCAGGAGGCCGAGGCGATGGCGGAACGGATCCGGGAGTCGCTGGTCCATCCCTTCGACCTGGGCGGGCATCCGGTGCGGCTGGACAGCCATGTCGGGCTGGCGCTGTATCCCCGCGACGCGGTCTCGGCGCGCGGTCTGCTGATCCTGGCCGAGGCGCGCGCGCACGGCGCGCGACTTCCGGAGCGGGGCAGCGCCGTCGTGCACTGACCCGCCGCGGGCCGCGCTTCATTCGAAGGCGCGGTCCTTCACGACGGCGTAGCGGTCCATGGTCGCCATGCGCGCCGTCTCGTGACGCACGATCGGCTCGGGGTAGTCGCGGCCCAGCACGACGCCGCAGGCGGCCAGTTCGGCCGGCTTCGCGAGCCAGGGCGCGTGGATCAGCTTCGGCGGCAGTTTCGCGAGCTGCGGCAGGTAGCGCTTGATGAACTTCCCGTCCGGATCGAACTTCTCGCTCTGATTCACCGGATTGAAGATGCGGAAGTAGGGCTGCGCATCACAGCCGCTCGACGCGGCCCACTGCCAACCGCCGTTGTTGGCGGCCAGGTCGAAGTCGATCAGCTGCTTCGCGAAATAGGCTTCACCGCGGCGCCAGTCGATCCCGAGGTCCTTGATCAGGAAACTCGCGGTGACCATGCGCAACCGGTTGTGCATGTAGCCGGTTTCATTGATCTGATGCATGGCCGCGTCGACCAGCGGATAGCCGGTGCGGCCCTGGCACCAGGCCTCGAAGTCCGCGTCGGCATCAGGCCCGTCGGCCCACTGGATGCGGTCGTACTCGGAGCGGAACGCGCGCTCGGCCACGCGCGGATGGTGGTGCAGCACCTGGTGGTAGAAGTCGCGCCAGATCAGCTCGGACAGCCAGGTCCTGGCGCCCTCGCTGCCGCCGTCCGGTGCGTAGCCGCGCTGCCAGGCCTCGCGCGCCAGGCGCCGGATCGAGATCGTCCCGAAGCGCAGATGCGTGCTCAGATAGCTCGGGCCCTTCGCCGCCGGGAAGTCGCGCGTGTCGGCGTAGCGGTCGATGCGCTCGAGGAACTCGTCGAACAGGCGCCGCGCGCCCGCGCTGCCGCCCGTCAGCGCCGCGGACAAGCCGGCGGGCTCGAAACCGATGTCGCCCAGTGAGGGGATCGCGCGCGGCGCGATGCCGGCGCGGTTGGCGAGCGCCGTCAGATCGGCGAGCCGCGCCGCATGCCGCTCGACGGGATAGCTGCTCAGGAAGAAGGGCGTGATCTCGCGCAGCCACGCGTTCTTGTAGGGCGTGAAGACGCCGTAAGGCTTGCCCGAGCCGGTCAGGATCTCCGAGCGCTCGAAGACGACGTGGTCCTTGAAGCTCTCGACCTGCACGCCGCGCGCGATCAGCGCCTCGCCCACGGCGGCGTCGCGGCGCAGCGCGGCGGGCTCGTCGTCGTGGTTGAAGTACAGCGCGTCCACGCCCAGCCCCGCGGCCAGCGCCGGGATCTCCGCCTGCGCGGCGCCGTGGCGCACGATCAAGCCGGCGCCGGGCGCCAGCGCCGCCAGCTCGGCGTCCAGCGCCCGCAGCGCATCCAGGATGAATGCCACGCGGCGGTCGGCGCGCGGCAGCGCGTCGAGGATCTCGGTGTCCAGCACGAAGGCGCAGTAGACCCGTTCGTGCCGCCGGAGCGCGTGGTACAGCGCGGCGTGATCGTCCGCGCGCAGATCGCGCCGGAACCAGACAAGGGCGTTCATGGAGACGGAGTGTCGGTGAAATAGAATCCGCGCCTATGTCCAAGGAACGCATCGACCTCACCAATCAGTTCCTGATCGCCATGCCAGGCATGGTGGACGAGACCTTTGCCGGCTCCGTCGTGTATCTGTGCGAGCACAACGAGAAAGGCGCGCTGGGATTGGTCATCAACAAGCCGATCTCGCTCACGCTGGGCAACCTGTTCGAGAAGGTCGAGCTCGAACTGAACGACGAGGACATGGCCGCGCGGCCAGTGTTCTTCGGCGGCCCGGTCCAGACGGAGCGCGGCTTCGTGCTGCACGAGCCGCTGGACGAGCAGGGCAACCACTACAACGCGACGCTGGCCGTGCCGGGCGGGCTCGAAATGACCACCAGCCGCGACGTGCTGGAGGCGCTGTCCAGCGGCGCGGGTCCCAAGCGCGTGCTGGTCACGCTGGGCTACAGCGGCTGGGCCGCCGGCCAGCTCGAGGAGGAGATCGGCCGCAACGGCTGGATCACCGTCGACGCGACGCCCGAGATCATCTTCGACACGCCCATCGAGGAGCGCTACGACAAGGCGCTGGCGCTGCTGGGCATCGATCCGCGCATGCTCAGCCAGGAGGCCGGGCACGCATGAGAACCGTGAGCCCCCCAGTCGCTTCGCTCCTGCCCCCGAGGGGCGCTGCCCGCCTTGGGGCGGCCCGGCGGCGGGCATGACCGGTCGCGTCGCCATGAGCACGGCCGCGTCTCCTGCTTCTTTCGTTTCTCCTCTCGCATTCGACTTCGGTACCAAGCGTCTCGGCGTGGCGACCGGCAACCGGATGCTGGGCAGCGCGCGCGGATTGCGGACGATCACGGAGCAGGGCGATGCGCGCTGGGCCGCGATCGCGGCGCTGATCCAGGAGTGGCAGCCCGATGCGCTGGTCGTCGGCGTGCCGCGTCATCCCGATGGCGCCCCGCATGAGATGACCGCCCGCGCGCTCAAGTTCGCGGGCCAGCTGCGTGGCCGCTACCGGCTGCCGGTGGTCGAAGTCGACGAACGCTACACCAGCGCGCAAGCCCAGTCGGAGGGCGCGCGCGACCTCGATGCCGCGAGCGCGGCATTGATCCTCGAACAATTCTTCCGGGAACACCCATGAGCACATTGCACCTCGATGCGGAAGCGCTCTACGCCGACCTCGCGCGCGGCGTCCAGCGCCTGCTGCAACCCGACTGCGCGCTGGTCGGCATCTGGTC
>Ga0209257_1001923_pt1 | contig 22432 bp, 19 predicted proteins | sample AraplaCvi_mCL_r2_FD_184277 | JGI IMG/M metagenome (GOLD analysis project Ga0209257, IMG submission 184277) | Arabidopsis root microbial communities from North Carolina, USA - plate scrape MF_Cvi_mCL_r2 (SPAdes) (version 2) | ecosystem: Host-associated > Plants > Roots > Endosphere | place: USA...
ATTCGCCCTTCGGCAGCGACAGCTCGACCGGAACGCCTGCGATCCGGGTGACCTGGCCGCCGGCCGTCGCGCGCAGCCGCAGCTCCAGGGTCCGCGCGCCGGGGGGCGACACCGCGGCGAGCCGCAGGGTTCCGTCGGACGCCTTGTCGAGCGTGATGGCGGGCGGGGGCTCAGCCACGGGCGGCGCCGTGGCCGCGAGCATCGGCCGCCGCCAGGCCCAGTGCGACAGCCGCTCCACAGGCCCGCCCTCGGCGCGCAGCACCGCGTTGGTCCAGGCGCCGCTCATCTGCGGCGGGCTGTAGCGCCAGGCCCGGCCGGTGTCCTGGTCCACGTGGTAGCCCACGTAGCTGACCTGCGGATAGCGCGGGGTCCACGGGTCCTCGGCCCGGATGATCAGGGTCAGCGTCAGGCCGCAGGCCAGCAGTACGCCGCCGATCACCAGGCCCTTCTGCGCCCCGGTGTCCGGCTGGGCCAGCGGCCACAGCACCAGGCCGGCGGTGATCATCTGCACCGAGAACAGGGGCATCAGGTCCATGCCCTCATAGGCGAAGTGCGAGATGCCGCCCTGCCAGCCCAGCGCTGCGGCGGCCAGGAGCACCAGGAGGGCGATCGGCAGAAGCCCGTGCCTGGCGCTGAGCGCCGTGGCCGCCGCCCCGATGCAGGCCACCAGCAGCGGCCAGGCGATGACATAGGCCGCCCCGGGCGCGGCGACCTGCAGGACGATCGTGAGCAGCAGGCCCAGCGCCAGCGCGCCGGCCCAGGCGCCTTTGCGGCTGGCGGGGCGGTTGTAGACGAAGACGCCCAGGGCGGCGGCGGCCACGCCGCTGATCGCGCCGATCCAGTCGACCTGGCCGAAGGCGGAGCAGGCCAGGCCGAAGACCAGCGGCACGGCCGCCATCCAGCGCCGGCCGCGCGCCATGTCGCCGGCCGACAGCATCAGGAAGCCCAGCGACAGCATCATGATCGCCCATTCCCAGGGCGCCGACTGGGCCAGCAGGAAGCGCTGCTCGATGAAGCCGAACCCGGCCCCCGTCAGCAGGCGGGCGAACTGCAGCACCGCCACCGTGCCGATGCCGGCGAAGGCCAGCGCGCCCATGCCGCGCAGGATGTCGGTGGCGGGGAATTCGCCGGAATGGCGCGCCCAGCGCACGGCGAACGCCAGCAGCACGACCGCCGCCAGGATGATCACCCAGCCAAACCAGACCGGATAGGCGATCACCGTGTCCCCGAGCAGGTTCGAGTAGACCACCGTCGGCGCCCGGCCCGGCAGCTGCGAGGCGAACGCCGCCTCGCCGGTCGCAGCCAGCACCTGGGTCCCCATGTCCTGCAGCGAGCCGCGCTCCAGGTTGGCGGGCGTGGAGGTGGGGCTGTGGTAGTCGAACTGCCGGCCGATGATCGCGTAGTTCAGCCCCGCGATCCCGGCCTTCAGGGTCTCGGTGAGGTCGGTGTCGTTGGGCATCTTCTCGTAGATCAGCACCGACAGCGACGAGGACGCCGGCCGCTGGGCGGAGCGCGCGAAGAGGTCGATGAGCTGGCCGTTCCGCGGGCTGGTCTGGAACATGTTGACCCGCCCGGTAGAGCCCCGCGCCTCGGCGTTGATCACCAGCCCGATGCGCTTGGCCAGCGGATCGCGGCGGAAGAAGTGGTTGGCGCCCAGCAGGCCGGCTTCCTCGCCGTCGGTGAGGATCACCATCACGTCGCGCGCCGGCGTGCCGCGGGCTTTGATGGCGCGGACAGTCTCCAGGGCCGTCGCCACGCCGATGGCGTCGTCGGCCGCGCCGGGCGAGCCGGGCACGCTGTCGTAGTGGGCCATCACCGCCACCGCCGCGGCGTTGCGGTCGCGGCCGGGCAGGACGCCCACGATGTTGTCGACGGGGCCGGCGTAGATTCGGTCCGACGCCCCCTTCGGGGCCAGAATGCCGATCCCCGGCCTCACCTGGGGCGATAGCCCCAGCTCGGCCATGCGGCCGACCAGGCCGTCGCGGACGCGGGCGTTCTCCGGCGACCCGATCGGATGGGGCGTGGCGGCGATCAGGGTGACGTCGGCGAAGGCCCGCTCGGCCGAGAACTCGGTGGCCGGGGCGCCCGTGGGCTGGGACTCCAGAAGCAACTGGTCGCTGAAGGCGATCCACGACCCGAGCATGAGCGCGATCAGAAGCGCCAGGTACCGGCCCATACGCGTGCTCCCCCGAGTCTCGTTGGGACCACGCTAGAGTGTATCGCCGGAAACGAAAACGCCCGGCGGTGAGGCCGGGCGTTCCAAACTAGATGGTCGTGCCGGATCAGGCAGCGATGGTCTGGCCCATTTCCTGCGGATCGCGCAGCACGTAGCCGCGGCCCCAGACCGTCTCGATGTGGTGCTTGCCCTCGGCGGCGGCGGCCAGCTTCTTGCGGAGCTTGCAGATGAAGACGTCGATGATCTTCAGCTCGGGCTCGTCCATGCCGCCGTACAGGTGGTTCAGGAACATTTCCTTGGTGAGCGTCGTGCCCTTGCGGAGCGAGAGGAGCTCCAGCATCTGGTATTCCTTGCCCGTCAGGTGAACGCGGATGCCGTTCACTTCCACGGTCTTGGCGTCCAGGTTCACGACGATGTCGCCGGTCTTGATGACCGACTGGGCGTGACCCTTGGAACGACGCACCACCGCGTGGATGCGGGCGACCAGTTCGTCCTTGTGGAACGGCTTGGTCATGTAGTCGTCGGCGCCGCCCGAGAAGGTCTTCACCTTCGTCTCGATCTCGGCGGTGCCCGACAGGATCATGATGGGGGTATTGATCTTGCCGACGCGCAGGGTCCGCAGGACGTCCATGCCGCTCATGTCGGGCAGATTCAGGTCGAGAAGGATCAGGTCGTAGTCGTAGATCTTGCCCAGATCGACGCCTTCTTCACCCAGATCCGTCGTATAAACGTTGAAACCTTCCGACTTGAGCATCAATTCGATGCTCTGCGCGGTGGCGCTGTCGTCCTCGATCAACAATACGCGCATTGGCCTCTCCTGCCGCGTCCCCGCATTCCCCCACGAATTCTGGTGAATCCGCGTTATGCCTCGCCGTTAACCTGCCCTACCGTCCTTTAAGACAGGTTAATGGTTGCTGGTCCCGACACCCGAATCGTTAATCTGATTTCGGATTCCGACTCAAGCTGAGCCGGCCTCGCGCCGAGTCGCATCGCCGTTGAATCTTTCGTGATTGGACAGCCGGTGCGAACGCCGAGTGGGAACGCCTTGTGCCGTAGGGGGTTGTGACCGCAACGAAGCGGCCGGAGACCCCCATGACCGACCATCCCGAAACCCTGGCGCCGTACCGCATGCCGTGGCGCCGCGACCAGATGAAGCAGCTCGGGTCGCTAACCCCGATGCTTAGGTATGTTCCGAAGAATCCGCTGTTCCTGATCGGCGCTGCGGTCGTCGGCGTGGCCGGCGTGCTGGCCTGGCGCAACCGCGACCGGATCGCCAGCGCGGCCAGTCCGGTGATCGACGACGCCCGCGCCAAGGGCCAGGCCCTGATCGAAGACGCCAAGATCAAGGGCGAGGAACTGATCGAACAGGCCAAGACCACGGGCGAGGCCGTCGCCGCCAAGGCCCGGCGCGCGCGCCGCAAGCCCGCGAGCGACCTCGGCGCGACCGAGCTCCACTGACGGCCACCCGCGAGGCCGGCGTCGATGTGTTCCGACGTCGGTCGTGCGGCGTCCCGCCGCGGCAAAAATCGCCTATCCCGGCCTACGGTGAAGCCTGTTCTTCACACCCCCTTAAGCACGCCGGTTCAATGTCTCCAACGTAGTTGAGGGGCATGCGTGAAGAGCCTGGTGGCCGCGGTCGAGCGGCTTGATCCTTTGACGGTGTCCGGGCGGGTCGCCGCCGTGAACGGCCTGCTCATCGAGGCCCGCGGCGGGCTGTCCCGCCTGGCCGTCGGCGCGCGCGCCGAGATCGACCGCTTCGCCGAGAAGCCCGTGGCCGCCGAGGTCGTCGGCTTCCGCGAGAACCGCGCGCTGCTCATGCCGTTCGGCCCCGTCGAGGGCGTGGCCCCCGGCGCCGAGATCCGCATCCAGCCGCTGGGCTCGGCCGTCCGCCCCAGCAAGGCCTGGCTCGGCCGCATCATCGACGCCTTCGGCGAGCCCATCGACGGCAAGGGCCCGCTGCCCCAGGGCCTGGCGGCCTATCCGCTGCGCGCCGCGCCGCCTTCGGCCCATGCCCGCGCCCGCGTGGGCGAACGCCTGGACCTGGGCGTGCGGGCGATGAACGTCTTCACCACCTGCTGCCGCGGCCAGCGTCTCGGCGTCTTCGCCGGCTCGGGCGTCGGCAAGTCGGTGCTGCTCTCCATGCTGGCCAAGAACGCCGACTGCGACGCGGTCGTGGTGGGCCTGATCGGCGAGCGGGGCCGCGAGGTCCGCGAGTTCATCGAGGAGACCCTGGGCGAGGAAGGCCTGCGCCGCGCCATCGTCGTGGTCGCCACCTCGGACGAGCCGGCGCTGAAGCGCCGCCAGGCCGCCTACATGACCATGGCCATCGCCGAATACCTGCGCGACCAGGACATGGAAGTCCTCTGCCTGATGGACTCGGTGACCCGCTTCGCCATGGCCCAGCGCGAGATCGGCCTGGCCGCCGGCGAGCCGCCGACCACCAAGGGCTACACCCCCACCGTCTTCACCGAGCTGCCCAAGCTGCTGGAACGCGCCGGGCCCGGACCCATCCGACCGGACGGCACCAAGGCCGGTCCGATCACAGGCCTGTTCACCGTGCTGGTGGACGGCGACGACCACAACGAGCCGATCGCCGACGCGGTCCGAGGCATCCTGGACGGCCACATCGTCATGGAACGCGCCATCGCCGAACGCGGGCGCTTCCCGGCGATCAATGTGCTGAAGTCCATCAGCCGGACCATGCCGGGCTGCCAGACGCCGGACGAGCGCATGGTCGTGCGCCAGGCGCGCGAGGCGCTGTCGGCCTATTCGAACATGGAAGAGCTGATCCGCATCGGCGCCTATCGCGCCGGGGCCGATCCGCTGATCGATCGGGCCATCGCCCTCAATCCTTTCGTCGAGGCGTTCCTGTCCCAGGATCCCAACGACGCGACAGGCCTCGAAGACTCCTTCGCCGGCCTCGCCGATATCTTGAACGGAGCCGCCGCGTGAGTTGGGCAGAGTCACTTATCAAGCTCTCCACCTATGAAGCGGAGGTCCTGCAGAAGCGGCTCGCCGAGATCGTGGATCGCCGCGTGGCGGTCGAGCTGCGGCTGGCGATGCTGGAGGCCGAGGGCGAGGCTGAGGCCATGTTCTCCGCCCAGGAGGCCGCCGCGGGCATCTACCGCGCCGGGTTCTTCGAGGGCCTGAAGGTGCGTAAGGCCAGGATCCAGTCCGAGATCGATGTGATCCTCATCGAGGAGCAGGGCGCCCGCGACGCCCTCGCCGAGGCCTTCGAGACCCAGAAGAAGTACGAGCACATCGCCCAGAACCTGAAGGTCGAGGCGCGCAAGGTCCAGGGCCGGCTCGACTCGGCCGCGCTCGACGAACTGGGCCTGCGCAAGAAGGCCAGCTAAGCCGCCCGGGCGCCGACGAGCGTCCGCTTGCGCGGCCCGCCCGCCAGGCCGTCCAGCGTCGCCAGGATCCGCGCCACCGCCGGAGAGGCTGCGTCCGCCTGCCGGTAGGCGACCCCCACCTCGCGGCGCAGGCTCAGGTCCGAAATCGGCCGGATCACCGCCGTGGTGTTGGCCGGCGCCACGCCTTCAGGGATCACCGTCGCGCCGATCCCCGCCTCCACCAGCGCCAGGGCCCATTCCTCGGTCGTGGCCACCGCGGCGACGTCCGGCTTAAAGCCGAGGTCGGCCGTGGCGGCGGCGTTCTCGCAATTGCACCGGGCGATCAGCGGCAGTCCCTCAAGGTCGGCGAGCGTCAGCGCCGCCTTGAACCGCAGGTCGTGGCGCGGGGGGAGGGCGACGACATAGGCCTCGGACCACAGGGGGACGAAGGCTTCGGCCTCACCAGCCATGGCGCGCGCGACGATCCGGGCGTCGCAAGGCTGGTCAGCCTCGACCAGCGAGAGCCGCACCTCGGGGCCCTCGGTCAGCGGCTTCAGGATCTCGAGCGTGCGCGGGATGTCCAGGCTGCGCATCAGGCCCAGGGTCACGCGCGCCGCGGCCTGCGGCTCGAACAGCGCCTTGAGCGACAGGGCGTCCTCGACCAGGCGCCGGGCCCGGACATAGAGCGCGTCCGCCGCCGCGGTCGCCGCGACGCCCTTGCGGTGGCGGACGAAGAGGATCGTCTCCAAGTCGCGTTCCAGCGCGGCAAGCGCCGCCGAGATCGAGGGCTGGGAGATGAAGCACCGCCGCGCCGCCGCTGTGACGCTGCCGGTCTCGTAGACCGCCAGGAAGTAGCGAAGCTCACGCAATTCCATAGTTGTCGCCTATGACAGAGGCCAGATATCGATATTTTACATATATCATCGTCAGCGCAAGGGTGCGGGCGTTCAGGAGAACCCTCATGCCCTTGCACAGCCTCTCGCTTTCCCTCGCCGCCCTGGCCGCCGGCGTTTCGATCGCCGCCTGCTCGGCGCCGCCCGCCGCCGCCGAGCTCGCGCCGCCGCCGGCGCCGCCAGCCGCCCATCCGCCGACGACCATGACCATCAGCGCCCTGCCGTCGGGCTCCACCCAGTCGTCGGCCGCCATGGCCTACGAGGGCGGGCGCGGCGACGACCGGCGCACCTTCGTGGCCGGCGCCATCCTGGTCGACCACCCCAAGGGCCGGCTGCTGTTCGACGCCGGCTACGGCCGCGATCTGGTCCAGCACTTCAAGACCGCGCCCAAGATCATGCAGGCGTCGGTGAAGCCGCAGCTGGACCGGCCGGTGGTCGAGCAACTCGAAGCCGGCGGCGTTCCGCCGGCCAGCCTCAAGGCCGTCGTCCTCACCCACGCTCACTGGGATCACGTGAGCGGGCTCGGGGACATGCCCGGCGTCCCGGTCTGGGTGACCCGTGAGGAGATGGACTTCGTCAAAAGCGGCGACGACGCGGCGACGCTGGCGCGCGATCTCGGCACCAAGACCTATCGCACCTACGACTTCCCGGACGGCGCCTATCTGGGCTTCCCCAAGAGCTGGGACGTGTTCGACGACGGTAGCGTGGTGCTGGTCCCGGCGCCGGGTCACACGCCGGGCTCCATCGCGGCCTTCGTCAACACGCCGGACGGTCGTCACTACGCGCTGATCGGCGATACGGCCTGGCAGGTGGAAGGCGTCGATCTGCCGGCGCAGAAACCCCTGCTCACCCGCTTCGCCGACAAGGATCCCGCCGAGACGCTGGCCATGCTGCAGCGGCTGCATGCGGCAAGGCGGGCCGTGCCTGGACTGGTCGTCGTCCCGGCGCACGATAGCCGGGTGTGGGCGACGCTCCCGAAGTTCGGGGCCGCGAAGTAGCGGCTATTTGCCCTGGCGGGCGCGTTCGGCTTCCACGTCCTGGCGCAGGACGTGGAGGTCCTCGCTGATCTTGAAGATCGTGACGTAGAACTCGCAGAAGGCGCGCCAGAGCAGCACCGCGATGAACACGCCCAGCATGCCGACGCCCAGGACGCCCACGGCCAGCAGGATGCCCCAGCCGCCCTCGCGGATGGCCACGCCCACCGACGCGCCCAGCACGCCGAACGCCATCACCCCGATGATCCCCAGGCCCGCCCAGTAGACCAAGTGGACGACGCTGCCGGTGATCAGTCGTTCGAAAGTCAGCAGGTCCCACAGGAATTGCCCGCTCGGGCCCTGGGGCCGCTGTAGAGGTCGCCGCATCCGAAATCCGAGACTCAAGGCCGGGCGAAGCGCCGGTCAGGCCCGAACCGCTATCAGCCGATGGCGCGGCCTGCAACGTCGGTCAGATCGCGCCGGCGGTCTTCAGGCGGGGCGAGGGGCGATTAGCCGCGTTCCGCCGGGCCAAGGGAGCGATTGGTTGTTGCCCGGGAGCAGACGGCTTGCGATTCCAGGGCGGCGCAGGGTTCCATCGGCGCCTGGGCCGCGCCCTGCCTCGACTCAACCAGGTTCACGCAAACCTTGGATCAGCCGGCTGACCTTCGCGATGCGGTGCGCCGGGACTGGATCCGGGCCGAGCAGGCCCGTGCGATGTACCGGAATTCCCCGGTGGGGATCACCGCCGGCGCCGTCGCCGCCTGCATCCTGGCCATCGCCCTGGAGCAGGCCGGGCGCCTGGAGACCGAGCGCATGGCGCTCTTCTCCGCGATGACCATCGGCTGCGTCGCCCTCCATCTGGCCCTATGCGCGCTGTTCTGGCGCCGCGCCCCGCCCGACGCCGAGTGGCGGCCGTGGATGGCGGCGTTCACGGTCATGGCCGCGCTCGAAGGGCTGACCTGGATACCCGGCGCCATCTGGATGACCTCGCCGAACGACATGATGCAGGAGCTGATCGTCGTGCTGGTGTCCGGCATGATCGTGCTGGGCGCCCTGCCGGTGTTCAGCAGCTATCTGCCGACCTACCTCGTCTTCGCCGTTCCCGTCGTGGTTCCGCACGTGGTGTTCGGGCTGACCTATCGCTACCCGTTCCACGAGCTGCTGGCGGCCCTGTCGCTCACGTTCCTGGTGGCGGTGCCGGTGATGGCGCGGGTGCTCAACGGACAATCCGCCGAAGGTCTGCGGCTGCGGTTCGAGAACATGTCGTTGATCGAGGACCTGCGCCTGCAGAGCGCGCGGGCGGACCAGGCCAATCGCGCGAAGTCCAGCTTCCTGGCCTCGGCGAGCCACGACCTGCGGCAACCGATCCATGCCCTGGGACTTTTCGTGGGCGCGCTGCGCGGGCACGCCATGAGCCCCGAGGCCGAGCAGCTGGTGGACCACATCACCGGTTCGGTCCACGCCATGGACGACCTGTTCGCCGCCCTGCTCGACATCTCCAAGCTGGACGCCGGCGTGGTCGAGGCCCAGCTCGGCGCCACGCCGCTCGGCCCGCTCCTGGACCGGCTGTGCCGCGACTATGCCGACCCGGCGGCTTCCAAGGGGATCGAGGTGCGGCGCGTCGGCTGCTCCGGCGCCGTGGTCAGCGACCCAATCCTGCTGGAACGCGTCCTGCGCAACCTGATCTCCAACGCGGTCAACTATACCGACGCCGGACGCATCCTCGTGGGCTGCCGCCGCGGCCGCGGCACGATCACGGTGGAGGTGTGGGACACCGGTCGCGGCATCGCGCCGGAGCAGTCCGAGCAGGTCTTCCAGGAGTTCTACCAGATCGACAATCCGGAGCGGGACCGCTCCAAGGGCCTCGGCCTGGGCCTCGCCATCGTGCGGCGTATCGCGCCCCTGATCGGCGGCGTCCTCACTCTGCGCTCAGAGCCCGGGCGCGGCAGCGTGTTCCGGCTGGCCCTGCCGCGCGCCGGCGCCGGAGACCTGCCTGCGGCAGGCGACGCGCCGCCGGCGCTGGGGGCGATGCGCACCGGCCTGATCCTGGTGATCGACGACGAGGTCGCCATCCAGCAGGCCATGTCGACCCTGCTGACCGGCTGGGGCCACCCCGTCTTCGTGGCCGGGTCGGCGACGGCCATGCAGGCCCAGCTCATCGACTGTTACGACAAGCCCGACCTGATCATCTGCGACTATCGCCTGCGCGGCGACGAGACGGGGATCATGGCGATCCGGCGGCTCGCCGAAGCCTACAACGACGACATTCCCGCCATGCTCATCACCGGCGACACGGCGCCGGACCGGATCAGCGAGGCCCAGGCCAGCGGCTATCTGCTGCTGCACAAGCCGCTGTCCAACAGCCGGCTGCGCGCCGCCATCGGCCAACTGATGCGCAGTCACGAGACGGCCGACAGCGCGGCCGTCGGGGCCCCGGTCTAGGCCTGGTGAGCCTGGGCGAGGCGGGCCGCCTGGGCGCGGGTGACGACGCCCAGGATCTTGAAGATGACCGTGATGTGCGCCTTGACCGTCCCCTCGGTCACGCCGAGCGCATGGGCGATGTCCTTGTTCGACGCCTCCGCGCAGATCAGGCCCAGCACCTCGCGCTGGCGCTCGGTCAGGGCCGCCAGGTTGCCGCCCGGCGCGCCGGCCGGCGCCGTCGGCTGGGCGACCGCCTTCACGACGAACGGCGGCACATAGACCTCGCCGGACAGGACCAGCCTGATGGCCGCCAGCAGGGTGGCGGCGTTGGCGGACTTGGGCACATAGCCCAGCGCGCCGAGGGCCAGGGCCTGGCGGACATCGGCCGCGGCCTCGGAGGATGAGACGACCATCACCGGCAGGCCCGGATAGCGGGCGACGAAGGTCTCCGGCGCCGACAGGCCCGCGGCGTCCGGCATCACCAGGTCCATCAGCACCATGGCGATATCCGGGTTCGCCGCGGCGATGGCCAGGGCCGAAGCGCAGTCGTGCGCCTGCAGGACGACGCCCTCCGGCTCGGCGAGGCGCAGGACCGCCGCGACGCCTTCGCGCACTACGGCATGGTCATCGACAATCAGGTATTTCACAGCTGGACCATTTGGCGTTCCGCAGGCCCGCGCAAGTCCAAGCGGGTCATATGACCTGTCGGCGGCCGCCTAGATCGCGCCGACGGTCTTCAGGCGGGCGCGGGGGTGGATTTCGTTCTGGCTCATCACCGGCGTTTGGCCGCGGAAGCGCTCGATGATCGAGCGGACGTAGGGCCGGATGGTCGGGCTGGTGAGCAGGACGGGCGAGTCGCCGGCCAGGGCCGCCCGCTCGAAGGTCTCGCGCACGCCACGGATGAAGTCCTGCAGCCGCGATGGGGCCAGGGCCAGCTGCTTGTCGTCGCCCGAGCCCACCAGGGCGTCGGCGAAGGCGTTCTCCCAGTCGGCCGACAGGGTGACGATCGGCAGGGCGCCGTCGTCGCCGCGGTAGGCGTAGCAGAGCTGGCGGGCCAGGCGGCCGCGGACCTGCTCGACCAGCAGGGTGATGGAGCTGGTGTGCGGGGCGGCCTCGCCGATGCCTTCCAGGATGGCGCCCAGGTCGCGGATCGAGATGCGCTCGCGCAGCAGCGCCTGCAGCACGTGCTGGACGGTGGTGGCCGTGACTACGCTGGGGATCAGGTCCTCGCTGAGCTTCTTCTGCTCGGCGGGCAGGTCCTTGATCAGCTTCTGGACCTCCGCGTAAGTGAGCAGGTCCGGCATGTTCTCCTTGAGCACCTCGGTCAGGTGCGTGGTCAGCACCGTGGCCGGGTCGACGATGGTGTAGCCGCGGAAGGTGGCTTCTTCGCGCAGGCCGTCGTCGATCCAGGTGGCGGGCAGGCCGAACGCCGGCTCCTTCATGTGCTCGCCGGGCAGCTCGACCTGGGCGCCGCGCGGGTCCATGGCCATCAGCTGGCCGATGCGCACCTCGCCGGACCCGGCTTCCATCTCCTTGATGCGCAGGCAGTAGCCCTGGGAGGGCAGGCGCATGTTGTCCAGGATGCGGACACTGGGCATGACGAAGCCGAAGTCGGTGGCCAGCGTGCGGCGCAGCGCCTTGATCTGGTCGGTGAGCCGGCGGCCCTCCAGGTCGTTGATCAGCGGCAGCAGGCCGTAACCCAGCTCGATCTTGATCTCGTCGATGGCGAGCGTCTGGGAGATCGGCTCGTCCTCGGCCTCAGCGGGCGCGGGCGCGATGTCGACGACCTCGTCCTGGGGCTTGGCGTGCGAGCGTCTCCAGGCGAGCACGCCGGCGCCCACAGCCAGGGCCGCGAACGGGATGATCGGCATGCCGGGGATGATGGCCAGCCCGCCGGCGGCGGCGGCCACCATGCCCAGGCTGACGGGGTTGGTGGCGAGCTGGGTGACCAGGGCCTTGTCGGCCGCGCCCTCGACGCCGGCCTTCGACACCAGGAAGCCGGCGGCGATCGAGATGATCAGCGCTGGGATCTGGCTGACCAGGCCGTCGCCGACCGACATGATGGTGTAGGTCGAGAACGCCTGGCCGATCGGCACCTTGTGCTGGATTACCCCGATCAGGATGCCGCCGATGACGTTGATGGCCAGGATGATCAGGCCGGCGACCGCGTCGCCGCGCACGAACTTCGAGGCGCCGTCCATGGCGCCGAAGAAGGTCGACTCCTGCTCCAGCTCCTTGCGGCGCTTCTTGGCCTCGTCCTGGTCGATCAGGCCGCTCGACAGGTCGGCGTCGATGGCCATCTGCTTGCCGGGCATAGAGTCCAGGGTGAAGCGGGCGGCCACTTCGGCGATCCGGCCCGAACCCTTGGTGATGACGACGAAGTTCACGACCACCAGGATCGCGAACACGATCACCCCGATGATGAAGTTGCCGCCCATCATCAGCTTGCCGAACGTCTCGATGACGTGGCCGGCGCCGTGGGCGCCCTCGTGGCCGTGGCTGAGGATCAGCCGGGTCGTCGTGATGTTCAGCGCCAGCCGGTAGAGCGTCGCCACCAGCAGGACGGTGGGGAAGGCCGTGAAATCCAGGATCCGCTTCATCAGGATCGCGGTCATCAGGATCAGGATCGACATGGCGATCGAGATCGAGAGGAACATGTCCAGCATGAACGCCGGGATCGGCAGGATCATCAGCAGGACGACGCCGATGACGCCGAGCGCCAGCGCGACTTCGCCGCGCAGCACCCAGCCCATCATCTCCCTGCCGGAGGGGGCGTTCGCCATGCGCGAGGAGAAGCCGGTGTCGGCCATCAGCCTTGGTGCTCCGGGAGGCGGTCGTCGTTGGGACCCCAATCGGGGACCCTCAACGCGTTATCGGCGCGGGCGGGCGCCGATATGGTTAACAACGATGACCGGCGGCTCCGGCTCGGTCCGGCAGGACGTCGCATCGAGGGCCGCTGGAAACGCACGTCAGGCCGCGCTCGCGCCCATCTGCGGGGCGGGCACCGAGACGCCGGCCTCGGTGTATTCCTTCAGCTTGTTGCGCAGCGTGCGGATCGAGATGCCCAGGATATTGGCCGCGTGCGTGCGGTTGCCGAAGCAGTGCTCCAGGGTGTCGATGATCAACTGCTGCTCCATCTCGGCGACCGTCTGGCCGACGAACGAGCGGGTGGCCACCTCGGCGGCCGAGGCGGCGGCCTGGGCGGTGCGGGCGTGCGCGTCGGCCGGGCCCAGGGGCTGGCCGTCGGGCAGGCGGATGGCGTTCTCGTCGATCTCCGGGCCGACCGCGAGCAGCACCGCGCGGTGCATGGCGTTCTCCAGCTCGCGGACGTTGCCGGGCCAGCGGTGGGCGGCCAGGCGGCGCTTGGCCTCGGCCGACAGCGGCTTTTCGGCGACGCCGTTGGCGGCGGCGTACTTCTTCACGAAGAACTCGGCCATGGCGAGCACGTCGCCCGGACGGTCGCGCAGCGACGGGATGCGCAGGTTCACGACGTTCAGGCGGTAGAGCAGGTCCTCGCGGAACGTGCCGTCCTTCACCGCCTGGGTCAGGTCGCGGTTGGAGGTGGCCAGGATGCGGATGTCCACCTTCACCGGCTTGGAGCCGCCCACGCGGTCGATCTCGCGCTCCTGGATGGCGCGCAGCAGCTTGGCCTGCAGGCGGGCGTCCATCTCGCTGATTTCGTCCAGCAGCAGGGTGCCGCCGTTGGCTTCCTCGAACTTGCCGATGCGGCGGGCCATGGCGCCGGTGAAGGCGCCCTTCTCGTGGCCGAACAGCTCGCTCTCGAGCAGGTTTTCCGGAATCGCGGCGCAGTTCACCGAGATGAAGGTCCGGTTGGCGCGGCGCGACTTCTGGTGGACGTAGCGGGCGATGACTTCCTTACCGACGCCGCTCTCCCCGGTGATCAGGATCGAGGCCTCGGACGGCGCCACCTGGTCGGCCAGGGTGATCACCGCCTGCATCGAGGGGTCGCGCACCACCATCGGGCGGTTGTCGTCGCTGACCGCAGCCAGCACCGCGGCGATCAGCGTCGCGTCCGGCGGCAGGGGGATGAATTCCTTGGCCCCGGCCCGGATGGCGTCGGCGGCCCGCTTGGGATCGGCGGCGATGCCGCAGGCCACCACGGGAACGTGGATCCGTTCCAGCTGGTTGGCGGCGATCAGGCCGGCGATGTCGAGGTCGTAGTCGACCATCAGCAGGTCGGCCCCCTGGCCGGCCCGCAGGGCGTGCGTAGCCGCCTCGATGCTCTCCACGTGGCTGACCTTCGCGCCCGCGCTCATCGCCATCTTCACGGCGGTGGAGAGCTGTCCGCTCAGTTTTCCGACGACCAGAAGCCGCATTTCCCTACTCCTTCAGACGCACGAGGCTCAGGCCTGCGCGTCGCCGTCCTTGATGATTTCCGTCATGGTCACGCCCAGCCGCTCGTCGACGATGACGACCTCGCCGCGGGCCACCAGGCGGTTGTTCACGTAGATGTCGATCGCCTCGCCGACCTTGCGGTCCAGCTCCAGCACCGAGCCCTGGGAGAGCTGCAGCAGTTGGGCCACCGACATGGAAGAGCGGCCGAGGACGGCCGAGATCGCCACCGGCACGTCGAAGACGGGCGCCAGGTCGCCGGCGGTGCGCTCCTCGCCCAGCAGTCCCGCCAGGACGTTGTCGGCGTCGCTGTCCGGTGCGAATTCGTCGAGTTTCAGGTCGTCTTCGGCCATGGGTCTAGCTTTCGCTGCCGGGGATCAGAGGTTCGGCGTGCAGCCCTTCGGCGGCGAGCGCCGCCTCGAGGGCCAGGGTGACGCGGCCGGCGGCCTGGGCGGGATCGAAGGCCGCCTGGCCGTCGCCGAAGTCGAGGGTGAAGGCGTGGCGCCCGAAGGCGCCGTCCGGCTTGACCACCACCGCGCCCTCGAAGCCGAGGCCGCGGGCGGTGTCTTCCAGGATGCTCTGCAGGTCGGCCGCCAGCGCCGGGTCGGCCGACACTACCAGCCGCGGCTGGGCGTCGATCTCGCGGGCCAGGGATTCCAGGGCGGCCAGGACCGGCGCCTGGGGGAACTTGTCGAGGGCGGAGTCGGCGATGCCGCGAGCGCAGGCCAGGGCCAGCGCGGCCGAACCCTGGCGGTGCTCGTGGGCCACCTCGGCCAGCCGGGGGAGGGCCTGGTTGCAGGCCGCCGCGATCTGGCTGAGCGCGTTGGCCTGCTGGGCCGCGATGCTGGCCATGGCCGCGCGCTCGCCCTCGGCCTGGGCCGCGGCGCGGATCTGCTCGACCTCTTCGGCCGGGAACAGGCGCTTGGGCCGCTGCGGGGCGTAGGCGACCGAGCCCTTGGCGTCGAACTCGGTGTCGAAGCTGAATTTCTGGTGCGCTTCGGACATCAGTAGATCAGCTCATCGTCGGAGCCGGAGCCGGCCAGCATGATCTCGCCCTTGTTGGCGAGGTCCTTGGCGACTTGGACGATGGCCATCTGGGCCTGGTCGACGTCGCGCAGGCGGACGGGGCCCATGCTTTCCATGTCCTCGCGCATGATCTTCGCGGCGCGTTCCGACATGTTGGAGAAGAACATCTCGCGCAGGCTGTCCGAGGCGCCCTTCATGCCCAGGGCCAGCTGGTCCTTCTCGACGCTGCGCAGCAGGGTCTGCACGCCGCCCGGGTCCAGCTTCGAGAGGTCCTCGAACACGAACATCAGGGCGCGGATGCGCTCGGCCGCCTCGCGGTTGCGCTCTTCCAGGGCGGTAATGAAGCGGGTCTCGGTCTGGCGGTCGAAGGCGTTGAAGATGTCGGCCATCATCTCGTGGCTGTCGCGCTTGGACGTGCGCGCCAGGTTCGACATGAATTCGTTGCGCAGCGTCTGCTCGATCTTGTCCAGGATCTCGCGCTGCACCGGCTCCATCCGCAGCATGCGCATGACGCATTCCAGGGCGAAGTCCTCGGGCAGCGAGGCCAGCACGCGCGCGGCGTGCTCGGACTTGATCTTCGACAGCACCACCGCGACGGTCTGCGGATATTCGTTCTTCAGGTAGTTCGCGAGCACGGCCTCGTTCACGTTGCCGAGCTTGTCCCACATGGTCCGGCCGGCCGGACCACGGATCTCCTCCATCAGCGCGTCGACCTTCTCGGGCGGCATGATGGAGGCGAGCAGTTTCTGGGTCTGTTCGAACGAGCCCATGATCGCGCCGGTGCCGGCTGCGCCGGACACGAACTCGACCAGCAGGTCCTCGACGACGCTGGCGGCCACGTTGCCGAGGCTGGCCATCGCCTGGGAGATCTCCTTGATCTCCTCCTCGTCCAGCGCCTGCCACACCTGGGCGTGCTCTTCGCCCAGGGCCAGCAGGATGACTGCGCACTTCTCGGCGCCGTTCAGGCGGGTGGGGTCGACGATGTTCTTGTTGCTGCGGGGGGCCATCAGTTGGTCTCATGCAGCCAGGAGCGGAGGATCGAGACGGACTCGTCGGGGTGGCGCTCGACGAACTCGGACACCTTCCGGACAGCGCTGGCGCGAACCTGGCCGTCCACGCGGGCCATGTCGATCCGGGCGTTGGCGTCGCCGTCGCCGCCGGGGCCGGGGAGGGCCAGCTGGCTGCCATCGGCGCTGATTTGCATCTGCTGGCCGTCGGGCGTGACCATCACGCGGGTGATCTGGCCGGCGGGACCCACCAGCGAGTTCCCGCCCCCGCCCATGGCGCCGCCCTTCTTGCCGCCACCGCCGCCCAGCAGCGGGCGGGCGACGAAGAAGATCATCAGGATGCCGACCAGGGCCAGCACGCCCAGTTCGACGGCGCGCATAATGTCGTTCTTGTCGAAACCCATCAGCGGGCTGGCGGACACCACGCCCTCGCCGTCCTCGACGGTCGGGAACTTGACGTTGATCACGCTCACCTGGTCGCCGCGCTCCTGGCTGTAGCCCACGGCGGTGCGGACGAGCTGCTCGATGCGCTGCATCTCCTCGGCCGAGCGGGGCGTGTAGGCGCCGGGCTTGCCGTCCTTGCCGACCGCGGTGGCGCCGTCGACGGCGACCGCGACCGACAGCCGCTTCACGGTGCCGGGCTCCTGCACTTCGGTGCGGACGGTCTTGGAGATCTCGTAGTTGGTCGTGGAGTCGGTGCGCCCGCTGCTGGAGGTGTTGGCTTCCTCCTCGCCGCCGGGGCCGCCCGGGATGTTGGCCGCCACCGACGCCTGGCCGGAGCCGGACTGGTCCTTCTCGCGGGAATTCTCCTCCTGCGTCGATTCCGAGCGGATGACCTGGCCGTCGGGGTCGAAGGTCTCCTGCTGGACGGTGACGCGGGCCAGCTCCAGGTCGGCGGTGACGTTCACCCGCGCCTTGCCGGCGCCGACCATGCCTTCGACCAGGTTCTTCACCTGCTTGGCGATGCGCTGCTCGACCTCGGACTTGCGGCCGTCGGCCTCGGCGGCCATGCCGGTCTCGCCGCCCGACAGGGTCTTGGCGTGCTGGTCGACGACGGTGACACGGTCGGGCTTCATGTTGGGGACGGCGCCGGCCACCAGGTTCTGCATGGCGCGGACCTGCTCGGGGCTGGGCTCGCGGCCGCCGACGCCGATGGTGATCGAGGCCGAGGGTTGCTCGGCGGCTTCCTCGAAGATCTGGCGCTTCGGCAGCACCAGGTGGACCCGGGCCGAGGTGATGCCGTCGAGGGACAGGATGGTGCGCGACAGCTCGCCTTCCAGGGCGCGCTGGCGGTTCAGCTGCTGGACGAAGTCGGTTTGCCCCAGGGCGTTGGCTTCGTCGAAGATCTCATAGCCCACCGAGCCCGCGGTCGGCAGGCCCTTGGACGACAGCATCAGGCGGGTGGAGGCGACCTCGTCGCGCGGCACCATGATGGTCGAGCCGTCGCCCTTGACCTCATACTTGACGCCGGCCTGGTCCAGGGCGGCGGTAATCGAGCCGGCTTCCTTCAGGTCCAGGTTGGAATAGAGCAGGGCCTTGGGCTGGCCCAGGTTCATGAAGACGGCCGCGAGGACAGCGGCGAGGCCGGCGCCGATGCCCAGGATGGCGGCCAGACGGCCGATCCCGAACCTCTGCAGCATGCCAACGAACTGGTTCAACCCGTCGCCCCTTCCATCGCGAAGGGGCGCTTGTGAAAGCGGTTCTCCCCCTCAGGTAGGCAGGATTTACCCAGTCCTTGGTTAAAGGGCCGTTTAAGCGGAGCTGTAGCGCGACGGGGCAGGCTGTCGCAGGCGGCGTTTTTTTCCTGGCGGCAGGCCCACGCGCCGGAGCGCGTCGCGCCCTAGCGGCTCCAGGGCTCCAGCGCGCCGTTCATGGCCAGCAGCACCGAGAACGCGGTGTAGATCAGCACGGTCATCGTGAAGAACACCTTCCGCGTCGCCGACCAGGAATCCACCCGGCGGCCGCCCTGCCAGATCGCCGGCACCGCGGCGATGGTGATCAGGCTGAGGGCGGCGGCCACGAGGGCGCAGGTGGAGGCGGTGATGACCAGCGGCCCCGGCCATCCGTACATGATCGAGGGCAGGTTCGTGGCCCCGGCGCCCCAGACGCCGAACAGGGCGATGGCCGCGATCCAGAGCCCTGCCTGGATGTTCTGGACCAGGGCCGCGCGGGCCTGGATCTGGTTCTGTCGCAGCTCACGACGGCTACGCAGCGCCAGGCCGACCAGGGTGATCACCGCCGTCAGACCCGCCAGTACGGTCATGAAGGCGATCGTGCTCAGCCGCTCGGTGAACCCGGCGCGCTGCAGGCTCTCGGTGTTGACGTCCGGCCGGAAGCTGATGGCCTGGCCGCCGTCCATGTGGAACGCCAGCCGGTCGTCTCCGGTGGTCGAGATGAAGCGGCCGTCGCTGACGGGTCCTTCCGGGACCCAGGCGCGCGTCTCGCCCATGCGGCTGGTGATGAGCCGTCCGCCCGGCGTCACGGTGACTTGGGCGGCGCCAGCGATCAGGCCGACGAAGCCCTCCAGCCCTCCATAGGTCCGCCGGGTCGAGAGGTAGTCGCCACTGAACACCTCTTCGGCTTTCACCAGGTCGGCCGAACCAGGCCGCGGGAAGGTGGCTGGCGGGGCATAGAACTGCCGCACGACCGCGTCGGGCAGCATGTCGGCGAGTTTGGCGCCGCCCTCGCCGTTGGTGGTGACGAACACGCCCAGGCCGAGTTCCGGGACCACCACCATGGCGGAGTGGAACGCCAGGGTGTCGCCGAGGTGGCCGTAGCCGCGATAGCCGCCGGGCAGGTCGAAGACCATGAACCCATGCGCCCAGCCGTTGATCCCCGGGGGCGTCAACCGCATGGGCGAGCGGAACGCCCGCGCCGCCCGGGGTCCGAACACGGTGACCCCGTCCCAGCTGCCGTTGTTCAGCAGCATCAGCATGTAGCGGGACATGTCCGCCGCGGTGGACGAGGCCGAGCCGGCCGGAGCGATCTGGCCGATGTACTCGTAGTCGTTGGGGAAGAAGCCGTTGTGACGCCAACCGTAGCCGACGGCCACATCGTCCCGCAGCCGCTCGGGCATGGCGGCGGGCAAGCCGCGCCGCTCGGCCCGCGGCTCGCGGAAGGTGGTGCTGTTCATGCCCAGCGGCAGGGTGATCTCGTCCTCCACACGCCGCTCGAAGGTCTTGCCCGAGACGAAGGCCGCCGCCTCGCCGGCCAGGGCCGCGCCGTAGTTCGAATAGCTGGAGATCACGCCGAGGCGACGCTCGCGGCTGGGCCGCTCCTGCCGCAGGTAGAGGTCGAGGGGGCGCACGCGCCGCGGGTCGTTCTCGAAGAGCTGGCCCAGCGCCCGGTCCTCGAAGCCCGAGGTATGGTTGAGCAGAGAGCCCACCGTCACGTCGCGCGAGCGGCCGGGCAGGCGCACCTTCTCCGGCAGGTAGAGGTTGATTGGGCGGTCGAGGCGGATACGGCCGGCCTCCACCTCCTTCATCAGCAGGATCCAGGTGAAGGTCTTCGAGATCGAGCCGATGCGAAACAGCGTCCTGTCGGGATCGACGGCCCGGCGCGGAGCGAGGTCGGCGAAGCCGTAGCCCTTCTTCAGCACCACCTGACCGTTCTGCACCACCGAGACGGCCGCGCCCGCGACATGCTCGCGGGCCATGGCGTCGGCGATCCAACCGTCGAGGAAGGCCTCGACCTGGGTCGGATCGGCCGGCTGACCGGCCGCCAGCCGCGCGCCACCAGGATGGCGGGCCGGGGTGACGGGCACGTCCGCCGTCGCAGTGGGCGCCGAGGGCCTGGCCGGCGCGGGCTGGGCCGGCCGAATCCGCGCGTAGGGGATAGGCGCCTTGGGAAGGGACGCGGCGGGTCCGGTGGTGACGGGCGGCTCCTGCGCAAGGGCCGGCAGCCCCGCCAGGAGGGCCAGCGCCGTCAGCATCGCCGCACCGAGGCTTCGTATCGTCAAGCGCCACTCCACCTTTGAATTCCCAACCCTATCACCTCGGTTGAGTCGCAACGCCCGTCTCGTCCGCAGGCCGATCGGGCGGTGGATAAAGGCCGGCGGCTAGTTGCCGCCCCGCGGGTTGTCGAACGCATAGAGCGGCAGCATCGGGCGCAACTGAGGGCCCACCCAGATCTGCGGCTCGGACGGCGGGGTCAGCTTCTCGGCGATCTCGCGCACGCGCACGCATTCCCGCACCGCGCCGGCCAGGCTCCCGAAGTCCCTCGCGCCCGGCATGGACGACAGGAAGCAGTCGTCGAAATAGGGGTACTTGATGTCCTGGCCGCAACCGAACGACGTGCGGTCGGGCCGGGCGGCGGTCAGCACCATGCGGTTGGGCTGGGCCAGGGTCGGCACGAACACGCCGGAGAAGCAGGCCGAGATCACCACCACGGTCGGCCGCTTGCCGCAGGTGCGGTCCAGCATGTCGGCCAGCACGCCCGGGCGCAGCAGGCCCTGGTCCAGCTGGGCGCCCTGCGGCGCGCCGTGCGAGGTCATGTAGAACATGCAGCCGCCGGCCGTGCGGCCGGAGAGGTCGCTGAGCGCGCCGTAGATGCCGCGCAGCTCGCTCTTCTGGGGATTGGTGTCCTTGTAGCGTTCGGGGCGCACCGAGAACTGGCGGATGTTCTCCGCCTGGAAACCGGCCCGGGCCAGGGCGGCGCTGACATCGCGCCGGGCGTTGTCGAAGCCTTCCGAGGGGCCGCCGTCATGCGCATGCCAGTCGCCCGCCACGACGACCGCGGACCAGTCGGAGAACGCCGAGGCCGCCTGCGCCCCGCCCGCCGCCGCCAGCCAGAAGGCCGCGATGAAAGCGAGGAGGCGGGCCATCCGAAGCGCCTACTTCTTGTAGTTGGCGAAGGGGGTGGGGATCGCCGTGCCGGTGGCCTTGGCCAGCAGCCGACCCTCCGCATCGTAGAGCTCGCCCTCGGTGAAGGCGACCTGCCGGCCCCACTTCACCACCTTGCCGATCCCCTTGATCTTCCCCGGCTGACCGGGGCGGAAGAAGCTGGTCTTCATCTCCAGGGTGGGCGCGACGGCGGTCATGCCCGAGGCCACCATGCAGGCGACGCTCATGGCCTCGTCCAGCATGGCGCAGAGATAGCCGCCCTGGATCTGTTTCATCGGGTTCAGCAGCAGTTCGGCCTTGGCGTCGAACTCGACCTCGACGGACTTGGTGGCCTGGCTGACGCCGACCATGCGGAAGCCCAGGGTCTGGGAGCCCGTCGGCTGGTTCTTGGTGCGCAGGAACCGCTGGAGGATGGCCTCGTCGGTCAGGGCCTCCGGTTCGGGCGCCGCCACGTCGCTCATGCGGCTATTTCTTCCGGAACTGGTCGAGGGAGACGATCGTGGCCTCGCCCTTCGGCGCCGGCTCGTCGGGCTTGGCGTCGGCCTTGGCTTCCGGAACCGCCTTGGCCTCCGCCGGGGCGGCGGGCGGCGGCTCGAACTGCAGCAGGAACTGCACCGAGGGATCGTAGAAGCGGGTGATCGCCGCATAGGGGATCGACAGGCGCTTGGGCTGACCGCCGAACTGCAGCGTGACCGAGAAGAAGGTCTCGCCGGGCGCCAGGTCCCAGTACTGGTGCTGCAGGACGATGGTCATCTCGTCGGGGTACTTGGACAGCAGGTCCACCGGGCCGGAGACCCCGGCCGCGTCTGTCTTGAACGTGATGTAGAAATGGTGCGAGCCCGGCAGCCCCTCGGGCGCGGCGGCGCGCTTCAGCGCAGCCTTGGCCACACCCCGCAGCGCGTCCTGCGCGAGGGCCTCATAGTTCATGAGATCCTGGACCGGCGGATCCTGGGCCAACACGCAATACTCCGAAGCGGAACGAACCCTCCGAAGGTAGCGTCTGGCGGCCTGTACGCAAGGCTAGAAGGGCAAAGTCTCCGGCTTCTCCGCGAAGGCGGACGAAGTTCCCGCTCAGGCTGTGGGCGGCCGCATCCGACAAGCGAAAGTAGAGGCGCTTTGAAAGGGGAATAAGGTGGCTTCTGTTGGCAGGCGCCTCGCCGTCCTTTGCTTGGAAACGGGAGGCGCGTTCAACCGAGTAAGGTGGGAGGCTTCTGTTGGCAGGCGCCTCCCGGGCCCCGCCTAAGGATCTGAACCCCTAGGACTTAGGTCGGATTTCTACCGAACCGCATTACGCGGCCAGGCGGACTTCCTCAGCGAAGTTATCGTTCGCATTTAGTTTAAGACCCGGAACGGTGGGTCAAGCCGAGAGAAAGCAACGCCTTTACACGTCTGTCGATGCTGATCGG
>Ga0209257_1001925_pt1 | contig 22418 bp, 19 predicted proteins | sample AraplaCvi_mCL_r2_FD_184277 | JGI IMG/M metagenome (GOLD analysis project Ga0209257, IMG submission 184277) | Arabidopsis root microbial communities from North Carolina, USA - plate scrape MF_Cvi_mCL_r2 (SPAdes) (version 2) | ecosystem: Host-associated > Plants > Roots > Endosphere | place: USA...
TGTCCAGGGCCTGAGTAGAATGGAGAAATCCAAAAGCGCAATTTCTGAGAAAGCCTTTCACGAGCGCATTACAGAGGCATCAAGCTCTCGCTCCTACGGCGGTCACTCCTATGCGCCACAGCTTGAGTTCGCATTTCTGCCACAGCCCGTTGAGCAGCACGCTGTGCACGGAGCGGCCCTACGCCGTGATGAGATTTTCCATAGCTTCCATAACCTGGGCTTGGCGAAGTTCAAGCAAGGTTACGAAGACTGGGATGACAAGTTGTTCACAGGACTGAAGTCCGGAGATACGTCTTGGCGCGTTTTTGACGACGGGCTCGTCCTTTTGGAAACTGACGCAAGTGTGCCAGTCGAGGGGCGTACGGCTGGTCTCTATTTCGTGTCTCCGACCAACCTATCAAAGCTAATTATGTCCTGCTTCGAGGTGTCCGGATTCAACAGCGGATGGTATCGCATTACCTTGAAGAATTTAGACATGGCGAAGATAGAGGAGCCGCCAGCGACTGCCCCCAGCAGCTATTCGATGCCTATGCGCCGTGAAAAGATCGTTAGTGAGTCACGACTTTTCATCCCTGCCACACGGCCCATCGTGGAGCAATGGATACAGGAAAGCATCGTAAGAATGGCCAGAAGTTTGGCTTATTGATCAGTGACACCCGTGCCTCTGTCATTTTGAGCCAAGGGGGACTTTTAATCGTCAACGTGCCACAGGCGCCCAACAGTGCTTCTGGGTAATTCCAGTTGCCGGCAGACCTCTGCCTGAGAAAGACCTTCTGCCTTTAGTTTGCGTACTGCCTCGAGCCTTTCTGCGGCTGCGATTCTCTGTGGTGTGGTGATCTTCTGCGGCTCGGCAGGCAGCGCTTCATCAAGAACTCCTAACCGCATGAGTTCTATCATCGATTCATTCAAGACAGAGCGTGCTGTCTTCCCCTCATCGGCTGCGGCCACCAGAGTGAGCAGCGACAAAGGCGTTAGGCCCAGCGCATGCGCCAGATCCGCACTCAGATCAATAGTCGGTGTCGTCGTCGCAGCCTCCAAGCGGCTTATGTGAGCCTGGTCAGCTTGATGCTGGAGGTCTGCTTGCGATAAGCCATTTCGAATCCTCAGCCACTGTAGCGTCGCCGCATAAGCCTTCCGCAGGGACATCCAACCTACCTCTCCAAAAAAGAGACGGTATGACGCGTTTGATAGATCCCACACAAATGCATATAATCATATCGATGGGATTCCTGGCTTGTTGCCCGGTATTTTACGTGTTCGCAGAGCCTGATTTTTGGGTTTGCACCATGAGGATCATCAATTTATGGGTAATTCTTCGGAGCATGAGTTGCTCCGCGAGGGTGAGATATCGTCCTTTGGAACAGAGCTACCTCAAGCCGAAATAGAGGCATTGGTGTCGGATCGTTTCGGTCGGAAACCGTACTGTTTGGTCGAGGATTGGCTGATCTTTCATGTGGACGAGCCTCCTGAATCGCTCGCCAAGGTGCGCGCCATAGGCCTGCAGACAATGTTCCTTTATTCCCATTGCGTGACCTACGACAGCCAGGGCCGGTTCCCTCCAGGGGGCTGGGTACGCTCGACCCTGTGTAAGTCGTTCGACGGCGTTTGCCTGTTCGAGACCCGGAATACGGTGTACGCCTTGGTAGGCAAAGGGCGCGAGATGACCGCATCGCTCAAGACAATATTCGGCTTATGTTAATCGCAGGCGCTAAGCAGGCCTGCTCCACACGAGATGCACGATGTTCAGGATTAGCATGCAAGACCAGGCCGGCCCGGTGGGTATGTTCGGGGACGGTCTCGCTCACTTCCACGCCATGTCGCGATCCTTGGTTACTCATTGGTATCACGTCAGTCTCAAGCGCCGGCATGAGGGACGGTTCGTAGCTTATGAAGAGATGCTGAACGATGAGCCTCGCTTGGTGGAGCTGCTGGTCTCCCAAGACGAGAGCATGGTCATTCAAGATGTCCAGGTCGTTACCCCGGCATGGATGAACAAAGGGTCAGGCTGGAAGATGGAAAAGCTGAAATCGCTTTCCATGGGGTTCAACCAGGCAGAAGTGCCGATCTGTGTTCTGCACGTCGAGAGTGGTGATGTGTACGTCAATACCCATCAGCGCGACCTCGATGTCGATGCCTTGGTTGGGGTCAGGGAGCTATATCGGCGCAGTGCTGCAACCACCGGCGTAGCCTCAGCGTCGGAGGCTCTGTAGCTATGGACGACATCAATACCGTCGCAGTCGATTTACACGAAAAGCGCTACTCGGACTTCGACCTTCTTCGCATCGCCAAAGCAGTGAATCAGGACTACGACGGGCTGGTCACGGCCTACCTGGTGAATGTCCATATCCATGCATGCAGTGCCGTTGGCGTTGTGTTCAGTCACATTTGCCCTGCGCCGTACCAGCGATTTGCAGATGGTAGGCTGATTCGGACATCGGACATTCAGTCCGTAACGAAGGAAGGCAGGTTTTGGGTGATCAATACGGTCAACTCGAAGTACGTCATTGCGACGTTCAGGCGGGACGTCGGACGGCATAGCTTGCGTGAGTTCATGCGCATAGCAGGCGACACGTATCTACCAACGCCTGATCGCCTCCAGTAAGCCCTTCGTTACTACCGGGCGGCTCATCGCTCAACGAGCCTAGATTTCCAATAGGCGCAATGCAGGCTTAGAGAAAATTATCCTTGGGCGACATTTATGTCGAATATGCGACAGCGTGAAATGCCCGCCCTTGAAACGGTTTTTCAAAACCGGAGATGTATATTTTGAACTCAAAAGAAAAGCAGCTGTGGCTGTGCCTCGCTGTTTTTCACTCTGGAAATTAGGTTGTTTTGCCGGTAGCTTTTTATTTGATCCGTTCGACCTAAAGGGTTTTTTGAGCTCATCTTCAAGTCTATGACATCGGTTTGGGATTGCCCTTCTGACCTTAACCCAACTCGTCTGTTTGGGGCCGTAGGCCCCGGCTCGTTTTTGCCATCAAAAACCAAGTATTTAATCCTACTTTTTCGTGGGGTATCCGGGATTTGGTATGATCAGTGAGCGAGAAAATCCAGCGATCAGCCAGAGGCAAAGCTCCGTCAATTCAACATGCGCGGACGGGGAGGAGAATCGCCACAAGGCAGACTCAAGGTAGATAAATATTCCCGACGCAGCCTTGCTAATCGCCGCATTGAGTAAATGTGCAGGGTTCGGTTGAGAAGGCTGTCGACCACGTCGTACCCTGAATGGATATCCAGCCCGCATAAGGAAAATCCATGCTTCTAAAACGCTTTCAAATACTCACCCCTATCGCGATTTTCAGCGCGATATCCATAACGTTCTGGATCATCCAGTTCCGCTTTTTCGACGTTATAGGCTGGAATTACAATGTCTGCCATGCGTTGTTCGGGTTCACATTCCCACTCGCGCTCAGCTACTTCGGATTCCCCCCCACCAAGCTGCAGCGACCCAAGTTGTCTCAAGTCATTCGCAATGTGCTGAAAATTCCACTTCTGTTGTGGCCTTCTTCATTCGCCAGGCTTTTGTTCCGCTCCATTGTCAGAGACGTTAACGAGGGGATCCCTTGGACTCCTTGGATCGGCGTAGTGATCACGCTGTTTTTTTCCGTCGGAAATGAAATGTATGTTGATCCTGCCACCAACGGAATTCCGTTCATAAATGCGTATGATCATTTCGTGGCCGATGTGCTGGGGATGGCTCTATTTCTCCTCGTAGCTTCTTTCATCCTACGAAACAGGCTGCGTTCAATCGCCGTGTTTCCCATCCGGGCGGCGAGCGATTGATGTTACCTGCCCAAGTCAGCATCCTTCCGCGAGTCTGAATATCTAATATCCTGCCGTTCAACGTAGAATTCGCGCCCCGTCCTCTGCGACTAACCCAGCTGTATGAGCGTCGCTTTCGCCGACAGCTGGGTAAAATTTGCAATCAGGAATGAGCTTGATGCTTTTAGGATTTCGCAATGAGTAGGGCACGCCTGGATATCGCCCAAGAGGGGAAGTTGTGGGAGATGGCCCTGGAGCATTTGGGCTCAGACGGCCTGCTCCAAGTGGTAATAGATATGTGGAGCCGTTCCGCCCCTCCGCCTAGACCACTCGTTGAACATCTGTCCACCAATGAGGTCAGCCAGGAAATCTTGAATATTCTTAAAATTGCCCAGCAGAGGGTAGGTGCTGTCGTACCAGGTCGGATGCAGGATGCGAACACAGTCACGCTGTATGCTCGTCACGCTAGCAACCTAGCTGATGGACTCATTACCATCCTGCCAAAGGCGCAGCTTTCGCGAGCCTTACGGGGCTCCTGTATTGAAATCGAACTGGGGATTTGACGTCTAGGCAGGCTCCCCTACGATACCGGTCGGCAACAATCCTAATGGAACTTGTCGAGATAATTAGCGCCCCTTTGAGATCTTCCATGAGCTCTGATTTAACTGAAGAAGAAATGCGTCGTGCATTGTTTGGTGCGACTGAGCCCGAAGAGGTTCCTGCGCCTCCAACGCCACAGCCTGCGCCAGAGGTTGTTTTTACCAAGCCGGTATCAACGCCTTCGCCCAAGAAGAAAGCGGCGAAATCATTTACGCCTAGGCTCAGGGTCACGCTTCGAGTTGGAAACGAATTTGAGGGGAAGATGCACGAGCTGATCCATGAGGCCGACACGCTGAGTTCGTTGCTTGCTGAGCAAGATGCTGTGAAGGCCGCCAGGCAGAAGTACAAGTACGTGGAGGTGGTCTCAATCAAATCGATGTAGATGGAGCTCATTGGCTCCTCAAACCGATCACCTTGCGAGGCCTTCAGCTTGGGCGCATTACCCCAGATCTCGATATCATGACCTCAAGCGCGATGATTATGCCTGCCAAGGCTAGGCCGCTGCACCGCTAATCCCATCTACAATTTTCCGCCGTCAAGGGAGCTGGAAATGCTAGGACTGAAGGTTGAGATTTGGGAGCATTGGGAAGAACTCTGCTGCTACTTCATGGAGCAAATAGCCCACAAGCACGACCCGAAGATCAAGTATCAATGCTATGGACACAAAGGCCAAAGTCAGTTTGGGATTGATCTAGTCCCCAAAAATTCGGATTTACCACTGGTAGGCCAGTGCAAGTTGCGCGAAACCTCGTTCACTTGGAAGCAGGTGCTCGAGGAGTTGGACAAAACTGATGGGTACGCAGGAAAAATCAAAGGCTACGTGATTTTTACAACTGCCCACAAGCACACCACCATCCAGGATCAGCAAAACAGTGGCTCTGTCTATCGGCATGAGCGTCCGGACGGAAGCTCCTTTGCCGTTCATGTGAAACATTGGTCTGATTACGCTGCAGATGATCTCAAGTCCATCCCTCAGGGCGTACTGCAGCGTATCTTCCCCAACGTGTACAGTTTGGCAGCTGTCCCACAACCAGCTTCCAATGACGACTATATGTTATCGCTCGCCGCGCTGCGCAGCTACGTTCCCACCTGCCTCTCCGCGTCTGATCTGCATTGGTTGGAGCAGTACGACTTCACCTTAGGATGGATCCCGGAGCAAGCTTTTGATGCATTTCGAAATCTCCACAGTGACGTCGTGCAAGTAGAGGACGCGATTCGCCTCAACATTAATAGCTGGTTACACCAGGCAGGCTCGGAAGAGATCAAAGCTTCTCTCTTGGCAGGGAAAGACTTCTATGACGCGTTAAAGGTGTTTGTTAACGGCGTTCAAGGCCAAATCGTTGGTGATAATCTTCCCGACGGCACCTCAATTTTGACAGTCACCGACTTGCCAAGCTGGCAGAAGCACGCAAGACAATTCTCGAGCGATGCTCGATACCTCGCCAACGTTTACAGGATGTCGGTTTTGGGCGAGCGTGTTCGGTATTAGTCTCTATCCTTGCGACTTTTTTAGTCTCAATCTTCATCGACTACAAGGCAGAACGGTCGGCGAACGTCTCGCAAAGCAGGCTCTGCATCATCACCGAAGCAGGGCCTTGCCCTGATGCCAGCTGCTGTCTAGCTCCAGGCCAGAATCAGGAGGTTTTTCATGATTCTGACCCTCGCTCAATGAGCCGTGCTAGCTCGCTCTCGATCCAAACTCGGCAATCCATTTCTGCAGGGCTGTTACGTCGGCTTCAAAGACATCCAGCTCGAGCGCGCTGCTGGGCAACTCGTCCGACTGGGCATGTTCAAACACGGAGTAACGTGTCATCAGGTCATCAATGAATACGCAGTCGTCATTTGTTACCTTGGCGACCTTGTGTAGTTTGCCTTGAGTGTTGATTGCACGTCTGAAGCGGCCTACGACGTCCGCCAGCAAAATGTACTCAATCGTCTTTTCTACGATGATCCTGAAGTCACTGCAAGCGCTCTTGGCGAGCGACTCATAAGCCTCGACTTCCGCCTTCTCCTGGTGTTTTTTCAACCGCGCAATCGTATTGTCGATCAACCCACGGACAGCACTTTCTGGTCTCAGGTCTCGAGCGCTCGCAGTGGAGACGATACCAGCAGTCTTCGCCATCCTTTGAAGTGACGTGAGTGTCGGCTTAATTGAGGGCGTCCCTGGAGTCTGCTCCCATTTCTTGGTAACAGCTTCTACTTGGGCTACAAGGGACAGTCGGTGGGTGAATATGATGACCTGCCTAGTCTGTGACAAAGATACAAGACGTTCGACAACCTTCTCTTCAAAGTCTTGGTCGAGTGAGGAAATCGGGTCATCGAAAATGAACGGAGCCAACTGGTTTGATCCTGTCGTGTCCGCAAGGAACGCGGCGAGTGCGGCGATCCTGGTTTCACCCTCGCTCAAGATATATTCCAAACCGTGAGAGCCATGCGCGCCAACGAGATTCAAACCAAAGGTGATCTTGCCTTTGCCGCCCGACTTGCTTAGGGGAGCTATTGGAATGCGGTGGCCACCCAGTAGCTTCAATTCTTCGATGAATCGAGCTTGGTAGCCGGCATCCAACTCAGTTTTGGCCAATTCGTTTTTTTTGGTAGTCAGGGCGTTGGTGGCGGCTGAGCGTGAAGCCTTCTCTAGTGCTGCAACTGCTATCAGCCTAGCCCTTTCAGCGCTAATTGAGGTCTTGTTTTGTGAGAGCCACTGCTTGGCTTGAAGGTGCTGAACTCGGTCATGCATTGTTTGGCGATGCTCATCCTTCAATAGGGCCGACAGGCTCTCTTCTTCTGCAATCAGGTCTGCTGACTTGGTTGTTACCGCCTGGTTGATGCTCGTCCAGTCGAAAGCCGGCGAGGTGCTCACAGGGCTTCCCAATGCGATTTGATCGCGCCTCGCTTTGAGCATGCCAAGCCAGGAGATCGCATCCGTTTCCTCGAAGCCTAAGGTGGACATGTGAACGATCCAGCTTGTTTCTCCAGGAAGAGCTGGCAACAGAGTTTTCTGATCAATAAAACTTTTTTCGGCCTTCTTGGCGGCTGTCTCAAGGCCATCAGTGACGAACTTTTCAAACCCTGACAGCCGGACTTTGGCATCCTCATCAAGGCTTTGGTGGCAAAGTACGCAGCGTGAGTCAGCCGCGATATTGGGAAACTGGGATTCTGTGTAGGCCGTGCCGTTGGAGTATGCGCGTGCGTATTCCCACATATCCTGCCAGGTCGCAGAGCCAACACCGTCGAGCTCGGCTTTACCGAAAATCGCTGCCGCTGCCTCTTCGCTCGAGTTCCTGGCCTTAACAGCGGCGTTTTTCAGGGTCTCTAGCGTACCTGCCGACGCATCGCTCAATCCCTGTTGAAGAGTCGACATTGCTGTTTCAATACTCTTCAGCGCAGTTTTTTCTTTGTTAATGCTCAGCAGCCGGCCTGCAATGTCTTTCTCTGCGAGTAGGGCCTCCTTCTCAATGCGCTCCCGATCAAGCAGATCTGTATACAGACATTCCTTATCAATACTGGCGGTCGTGGTCGTACTCTTCAGGCCCTGAAGCCATTTTGCTTCGGCGGTGTGACCTAGCGTTTCTGGGATGGCGGGTAACGCTTTGCTGAGTAGTGCCTTCTCTCTTGAAAGCTCCGCGCTAACAGCGTCCGCTGTTACGATCAGTGCGGATACAAACTTCATCCGGCTGGGCTCATAGCATGCTTCAGTCCTGGTCATGTACTGCTGGGCAGCCTTGCTGTCGAACACCTGTGCATGTCGTAGAGCTTTGTGAGGCCCGCTTGGGACGTCCCAGTGAACATCCGCCGGCTTACCGTCTATTGACACCTTGAAATGAGCGCGGCAGGGCGTAGGCATTGGATCAAAGACATTACCGCGTATTTCGTCCTTGGATCGTGATCCACAGATCTCCTTTAGCAGCCGCGCAAAACCGCTCTTGCCGGTTCCATTCTGTCCGTAGATCACCGAGAGATTGCTTTTGCCGAATGGAAGATTGGCACCAGCTTTGATGGCGTTCAGCCCGTGCACATCAAGGATTTCTTCGATTCGAAGCAAAGGTCTATTGGCGACCTGCGATAAGGTGCCAGGGGTTACCGTCAGAAATCCTGGATCAGCTTCACCCTTGGCTTCGAGCTTGCACAACCTGGCCAACGAGCTAATTTCGTGCTGGTTTAGCTGCCGCTTCGAGTCGATGATCATACGAGCCGCTGTCTGCAACCACTTAGGGCGTGTGCTCAGCCATGTCTCAAAATCATCAGCTACTACCGGCCCGGCTTCAATCTTGGTCATGGCGCGCTCATCTCAAATAGAGGGATCCTTGAGCGTAGACGCGAACTGGCTTTTTAGTATTGTTTGGCCACCATAATGATTGCAAGATGCGGCCTTATGCGTCCAAGGTAACTCTCCGCGCGCATAGCATTTGCTATGTATAGCTTCCTTACCAAAGCTACATTTTCGCTAGCTAGTAGTGCGATTGGTATGAGCTTTGGGCCCAGATGACCGATACCCAGCGCGCTCGCCTCGAGGTAACGGGCGCGATGGGCTGTACAGGTGACCGCCTGCAACGGTAAGCCCCTTTTGCCGCCTCAGGACAACTCTAGCTGCCATTCATAAAAACCAAGGCTAGGGATAGACAATCGCCCCGTGCGTTGTGTACTATTGATGTGTAGGCGCTTGGGCTAAATCGTCAGCAGGTTAATAGCACCACTGAAGATCCAAGGGCAATGAAGCATGTGACAAGGCCACCCCTAAAGGGTGGCCTTTTCCTTATCTGACAGGCTGAAAGTCTGATGTTTCGAGGGCAGGTGCAAGGTTTCTCCCTCCTGGTTCAGTCTTTTCGCGACAATTTTCCCGCCCCCCCCTGTGCTATCTGGCTTCCAGCATCGTCTGCTAAAGCGCTCTCGATTCTAGTCTTTTCAATTCCCATTCTGTACGTTCATCTCGCCTTCAGAACAGATGCCCGCGATTGGGTGACAGCCTCTCGCTCAGCCAGTGATGAGCCTGAGGTGTGGGTCTCGTAAATTACCTCGGTCTCCCCTCAAAAGCCCCATCCCCCCGAGCAGAAATGTGATATTAAAGCGCGCCTATGACCAGTACCCCGTAACCGTATCGGGCAATAACCGACGCCTATCTCAGTGCACGCCAGCAAAGAGTTCGCGCTGATATCGCAGTGGAAGCAACCATGTACAACCCGACGCCGCTCAACATTCTCAGTTCGCTGGACTCAATTTCGGTTGCCCGACTGTCCTCCTACAGACGTTTCTTTAACCCGGCATCTGACTCGGAACTGTACGGCCTGTACTGTTGGAACGAGGTTCTGTCTACGAACTTCATGCGCCTGACTGGTATCGTGGAAGTGGCGCTGCGAAATCGCTTCCACCTTGCACTTAGCCGATACGCGATGGCCCAGCATCCCTCGAGGATCATCGGCAACGCTGACGCAAACAATTGGTACGAAGTCTTGAAGCTCAGTGGGAAGAGTTCGGCGAAGGTGATGGCAGTCACTCATGACAAGTCGTGGAACAAGGCTCAAAATTGCCATTCCTTTACCCGGAAACACCATCCCGTAAGTCCAAACCAAGTGATCGCGAACATGACCTTCGGCTTCTGGGCGCCTCTGCTGGATCTCAGGCTGTCTTGGGACAGTATCATCCCGATGATCTTTCCTCATCATCGTTACGCGAGTAACGCGGGCCATTGGAACAACCAGAAAAACGTTGGCACTGTTTACGCCCGGCTTGAGACCGTCAGATCCCTGCGCAATCGGGTTGCCCATTTCGAGCCCCTGTGGAAAATTCCGGACATCAAGGAAGAGAAAAAAGAGGCAAAAGGCGTGACCGTAAATGTCGAGTTTCCGGCTCCCACGAATGAGGCGGAAGTGCTGGCCCGGTTGAACATGCTTTACCGCCGAATAACCCAGACGCTCCATTGGCTGTCGAGCGACAGAGCCAGTGACCATGTGCAGTCAGAGTTTCATCAGAAGACTCTGTACCTGATGACCCAAGAGGCCTTAGACGGCTTTAAGCGTGGCTACACCCATTCGGACGTCAAGCTCAGCAGCTTTACTAAGTCCTGGGGTCTCAAGCTGGTGCTCAAAGATCGCAAGCCAATCCAAATCTCCCATCAGCAAAAGGTTATAGGCAACTTCTATCCTACTCCTTGACGCTTTCCGGTCTTCGCTGCAAACGCCTTTCCAGAGAGCGCTGGTCTGCTCATGAACATATTGCTAGGGCATGGCAAAGAAAGAAGCTAGCAAGCGCCTTTCCCTCGGTATGTCGGTTAGTGGGTATTTTTGGTTTGTGGGCAAAACTGCAAGCGGAGCGCGCCGGCCCACGATGGGCCAAAGGCGAGAAGATGGAAGCCCGATAGGGCCGTAACCTGGTGCAGCCAGGTTGCGGTTCACGACAGCTGTCCCCTAGCAGGGGGCGAGCCCATAACTCTCCGTTGTGCGATGGTTTCCGCCTACTGGAGGAACTCTCACCCATCCACAAAAAAGTTATGGCTCTGGGTTGAAGCAGCATTTCTTATACTTCTTATTAGAGCCACACGGGCACGGAGCATTTCGGCTAACGTTCTTGGCCGCCCCGTTCCCTGGTATTGCTCTCTGAGAAATGTTGTCTAGTATGTTGTAGGTTTTCATGATTTGTTGAGCAGTCGTTCGCTCATCGCCAGTAAGCGGAACAGATGCATCTATAGCAAAAATTGTCTCAGAGCCCCCTTGATGGCCTTTGGTGTCGGCTCCAAGAACTACGATTTCTTTTGCTTTCTGGAACTTGTACCGCGCTACACATGCGTATAGCTGCATGTAGGCAGTTCGCTCATGTCTATATTCATCATAGGAGTTGAATCTATGACTCCAGGGGAAAAATACGAAGACGTACACTCGGCCTGGATTACAGATAGAGTAAGTCGTTCGTGCTGAGCGTGTTCCGCTGGGAACTGTATGGAATTTGTCAAATAGGGCAGTTGCAAGGAGGCTACTCGACAGAAGGTTTTCCGACGCCAACACCTGCACAGCATTTGCATGCATTATGAACGGTAAGTCACTTGCTTCACCTACCTGTGCATCCACAATCCCGTCCGCGAAGCGGGAAATGATTTCATTCCATAGCTTTGCTTCTTTTCTTTGTTGATACCTCAAGGCATATATTACCGTTTTCCTGTAATGATTCCATTCTCCTTCGGGTATCATTAGGAAATTGCCTTTGTTTTGAGGTGGGTTGGTAATTTTTCCGAACCCGTTGCCACCATCCTCTTGAAGATAGCATGCAAGTGTTTCCTCTTCTCCAGCGCTGATCAGGAGGTCTTTGTTGCGGATTGCATCCTCTTTAACCTCGAGGTATCGGATGAAGTCTGCAGGTGTGCAAAGCTCTTCTAGGAGAAGTTTTATACCCCCTTCATCTAGCACGTGAACGAAGGTTTTGCTTATGTCTACATCGCCGACGAAGAACGGTTTATCGAGCAACTGTTCTTCATTCGCTCCATAAAGGTAGCCGAGCGAACCACGGCTGCCGGGCCTTATGGCGTCGAAATGCTGCTTGGCATGTTTACCTATTCCTCGGGTTACCGCTATCAGGTGTATTTTGAGATCAGTCCTACTCAAGTCAAAAGGGAATGGCTCATCAAGTTTACTATTGAGGAAGATCTTGTCCGGGTGATTCCTAATGCAACTTTCTGCTCCATGCAGTTGTTTTGCAGATTCCTTGACTGCGGCTCTGTACCATCGGCTCCAAGCAAGTTTGGGGTCATTCTGCTCTTGGAACTTAACGTGCCCCTTGTCGGAAAATAGTATAACCGTGTTATTGAAGTACACGGTGAGATCGGTAAGCTCTTTTCCTTTTCCTAACGACCGATACAGGCTGGGGTAGCACCACAGGCTAAAAAATGTATTTGAAGTAATCGTGGCAAGAATCTTCTCGCTTTCATTTACACTTGCTTCCTTGTTGATTGGCTTTAACAATCTGCATATCCTTTCTGCCAATATTAGCGGTTGTGAGTTGCTAGCTTTTATGGATATTCATAATTATCTTGGCCTTCGTCTCTGTTGCATATTTGAGGTAGTAGGCTGCATTGTTTTGCTGCTCTAAAAGTTGGCTATGCTTTTCCTGGTCACCTGCGTGTCTGGATTCTTGGATTTTAATTTGCAGGTATTTTATTTCTGCCTGGAGCATGGATATGTTTTTATTCATAAGTTCTAGCTGTACGTTCATTTCGACCCCTTTGTTTTGCCAAGTCACCTACGTCTCGATCTCGAGTGACCGCTGACGTGCTGCGATCTCACGCTTACCGGCCAATTTCGGGTGTAGCGTAGGTGACAGCTTCGAATGTGGCCGCTGACGTGCTGAAGCGTCAACCACTCGGCGATGAACGACATCGCCTGGGTATGGCGCCGATAAACCTTGGCATGTGCTGCTGCAGATAAACGGCAAGGGAGTCTTCTGCCACCTCGAAGTTGTAGACGCGCCAGTAGGCCTCGATGAGATCCTTGTTCCGGCGAAGGTAGTAGCGCCATAGCCAGCCAGGGTACGGCGTCTCGCACTGGAACTTGGCTAAGGCCGGGGCCTCATCCAGCGAAGCTTTAAACCCTTCTGTCTAGGCCAGGAGCAGTAGCAGGGCCACCCCAACGATGATCATGAATATCTTGTCGTAGATGAGCGAGTAGATCGCTGCCGGCGAGGCCCAGTCCCACATGATCCAGCCGAACAGAAAGGCAGGAAGAAGAGCGGAATCAGGAACAGGCCGATTGCCAAATTAATCCGGGCGCCAATAATCTCTGGCAACTTCGACCAAACGCTCGGCACGAGTATCCTCCCAGGAGCCTGGCTGATCAGGTGTATCTCGATGGGAGCTCAGCGGCTCATGCTCAGGGAATGAACGTCGCATGGAGGTCTTCAGGAGGAATACGGAAGGCCAGAAGTAGGCCGGAGATGGAGCGAGTAGGCTGAGCGCATCTGTTCTGGCTGCGGGCAAAGCGCGGAGCGCCTGCAGGATTCACTTGGGGGAAACGTAGTAGCGAACCGATGACTCCAAGAAGCGCTTGTTGAGATACTCCGGCGTGAGCCTGCCGGCCTTTTGGAGTTTGGCAAGGAGCTTCTCGTCAAGAAGCACGAGTTCCGGGCTCACTGGCAGTGCTGGGAAACCTTGCTCGTAAAGTGCAACGTTTGAGTCGGGAAGAATGAATTTCTCCCCCATCGTCGTAAAAGGCACCCATGCAGTGTCCTTCAAGAGCTCGCGCCCCCTGATGAAAAACTGTGTGAGCGCCATACCTACAATCATGCGAGCTGTAGCATGTGGATCACCAGTTCCGTTGAAGATTCGGACGGTGTCATTCACCTGCTCAACCTCATCTTTTTCAAGCTGTGCTTGCGAGGGTATGCATGGCGGCGGCTCCATGATCGAGTCGTAGAGCGGCCTTTCTTTGGCTACGCAGTAAGCCCGTGCTGCCAACATGACGAAATACTCGGTGACGATGGGGGATCTCTCGATGCTCCCGTTCTTTCGTAAGCCATCTATCTGCTTTAGGTAATTGTCTTCAGTCGACTTGATCATCCCCTGTTCAGCCTGCTGATCCCATAGCCTGGCTACGACAAAGGCACTCTTGGGCGAGCGCTCTATGGGGGCGCCACCCTGCTTTCTGTGTATGGTGAGGAGATTGTCGTCCTTTAGCCATTCTTTCAGGTGTGCCTGGGGGATCACGTGCTGATTGACTGTGATCCTGTTCGGATTTTTGACGCGATTGCCGTTTTCATCAAGAGTTTCGCTGGGAGCTTCGTGAGGAGAGTGGTCTTTTTGGTACATGCTATGGGCCCATTATTTTTTCGGAGCCGGCGTGCAGCTATCCGCCCGCCGCATTGTGATTAAAGCGCGCCATGCTTCTGCAGCAGGGCATCGAGTACGTTCCATGCGTTGTTGGTAAGGCTTTTCCACTGCGCCAGGGAAAGGTTGTGTAGATTCGAGCGGATGAACTGCATTTGTTGACGTCGACCATCCCTGTTGCACTTGGTGTACGTCTCCAGCTTTTGTGGGTTGAGCTCGACGTGTTGGTAGCTCAAGAGCATCGTATTTAGCTGACGCTGTTGGTACATGATGCGAGTCAAAGGTACCTGCTCATCGGTCTCGATCTCGCGTCCATTCACAAGGTCGAGATCTTTGACGTCTGGAACTCTGAGGTCATGCTTTTCGCGGGTGCAGTAGCTCCAAGCAAAGTGCAGCGCGCACATGTTGAGAAGGGCATCCTCCTTCACGCTGTGCTCCACGCCGTTCAATTTTTCCCAATCGAGTACCCAGGTGGCTTGAAAGTAGAAGCGCTCCAGATGCTGTCGTTTCAAGGTGCGCCAGGCTTCTTCGCCGGGGAACCTGTTCTGGGAGAGCTGCATTAACAGCCAGTCTTTGAAGGCTGCTTTTTCAAGGTAAACAGGAATGTGATGGTTCCCTTTCTGCTTAAGGCCACGGGTTAGCCTAGAAAGGCTCTGGGTGGCTATCTGCTCCAAACGTTCGTATTCGAGAAGCTCCCAGTGAGAGCGATTCACCATGCTGGCAAGCAGCAGCTCTGCAGAGAGCGAATCTTTTTTCGGGGTTGCTGCAGCCTCAAGCAGAGGCCGTAGGGCGCCGCTAGAAAGCTCGGTAATACGTTTATGTGCCTTGATGGCGGCAGCTTCGATCCAGTTATCAGGAACGCCGTCCAGAGGCTTGATCAGAAGTTGTGATAGGAATTTCCACGCCAGAATGAGCCTTTGGTGTGTCTCATAAAGCTTGAGGTCTGGCATCGAGCAGAGCAGGGGATCACAGGCTTCCAGCAAGTCGCCATAGCTCTCCCTCTCGTCGTCACGCAAGTGTCCATATAGCTCGGTGAGGAACCGGCGTTTGGCGTCAGCCAGCCTCTCAATCTGGGCCGCTGCGTCACGAAGATGCTGCGGAAACGCTATGGCATTGTTCTTCTCCAGGGCGTTCAGCAGGACGGCGCCCATCGGAGCGATCAGGCTCGACTGGTAGCTACTTTCCGACTCCACGCCCTCTGGCGCGGCAAGCAGCAGTTGGCTCGACCACTGCAGGTATTCACCGGACATGATCGTGCATGTCTCGATGTACGCTTTGAGCTCAGTTTCGTAGGTCGCTCGCTCAGCTTCATTCAGGCTGTCGAGGTGCGCCTGGTAGGCGCCCTCATCAAGGCCAAGGATTTCTTTGAGGCTCTGGATAGCGCGGCTCTTTCGAGCCAGCTCTCCATCAGCGAGCTTCTGGGTTCCCTTGTCGTGCATTTGTCTTCACCATTTTTGGTTACAAGGCCGGAATCGCTTCAGGCTGCGCTTCGAGGATTTCCCGAGTACGCCTGCCCAGCTCCTGGCCGCCGAGTACGCCGACAGTGTAATCGTCGACGGTGATGGCTTGACGCATAGCGTCACGGAAACAAGTGCCCGGCTTCACGTCCTGGATCGCCTGGGCAAGCGCGTTCAGGTAGTCGGGCTCAGAGTGTTTCAGGCGAGCCTGCTGCAAGTGGTAGGAGTCTTTGCCTGCTTGCCAAGCGATGGATGTGGCTTTCTTTAACATGGAGTGCCTCTGCGTTTCGGTTGATTGGGGTTGCGAGGCCAGTGTCTTCGAACCGCCATTCACCTTCGAGCAAGGAATCCGATTTGATTTTTAGGGCCGGTGTCGAGCGCCGCATCAGCGCCTGTCCCCCCGGCCTTTACGGGGCCCCCTTTGCACTTCGAACCGCATGCTTCTCATTCGGTATCTTCAGAAGCGTCACTTAATATTTGTGGGCAAATGAGCAAGCGGAGCGCGCCGGCCCACGATGGGCCAGAGGCTTGAGGATGAAAGCCCGTAGGGCCAAAGCCTGGCGCAGCCCGGCTTTGGTTTACGACAGCCGTCCCCGAAGGGGCAAGCCCCGCAAGTCCGACAATCAGGGAGATATTTAGTTGGAGCTTACCCGCCTGCCAGCAATATCGAAGTCTTCATCTCTTAGCCGCTGAAGTTCTAACACCTCGGCTTCATATTCTTCAACGGCGAGACCGGCCTTGAGACGATTGAGTAATTCGCGCTGTTTACGGTCGAACAGCAGCATGGCTGATGCTAAGTGCACAGACGATACTGTCACAGCGTAGTTAACGACCTTCTTAAATGCCAGGTGAATGTAGCGCTCAACTGCCTCAGCAGACTTGTGTCCCGTCCACATCATAACTTCGGTAATGAAAGTTTGGCTGCTCAGCAAAGACTGCCTGAATTGATCAGGATTTTCTAGCTCATGCTGTTTAATCAGTTGGACAAATTTATTCGTAATGAAGGCATGCCGGAACATATGTGGAGATATTTTTTCTTTAATACCAGCCGCCTTTTTCAGAAGAGAAATTTCCGAGGTGATTGTGTCCGGGGATATACCCTTTGCAAAAGTTTGTGATATGAACAGAAAGCCATCGTCTACTTTTCCCTTGACGATCTTTCTGCGCATGAAGTCGATGTGCTTTTTGATATCGCTGAGAACCATTTTGTGAACAGGAATAAATCGGTGGCTAGAAACTCCTTGCTTCCAAGTCTCTAGCCTAAGCATTGGCTCATCCATCTCCAGTGCATTAAGGATGTCTTTAACCAATATTCTCGAAATTTCTCCCCTGCGTGCACCGGTGTGCTCTAACAGCAGAAGCATGATCTTTCTTCTGGAGTCAATAAATCGTGATTTGGAATCCGTGTCCACCGCATCCAACAGGCGCTTTATGTTTTCGTCTGAAATCGGGAATATCGAGCGAACCCGTCCGCCAAGGCTCAGCGAGTGATGATGTACAAACTCTTTTTTCAACGAGCGGCCATTACGATATTTAATCGTAAAGGCGTGCATGGTGATTCTGATCGTCCCGCCGACAGCGACAAAACTTAGGTTCTCGTGAAGCCTACCGACAAACTCCAGAAAGGCTAGGCAGACTCGACCTATGCCTAGAATTGTAGGCTCAGTTCTTTTATTGGCGGTTGGGTAAATTTGAGACTTTTCGTCCCTTAGTGAATCGATAAACTCTGTAAACTTGGAGTCAGTCAGGTGAATGAAGTCGATGTTGGCATAATAGCAATAACGAACCAGGTGGCTTATCTTGGAGGCGTACTCGCCGAAGGTTCCGCCTTTAGAGCCCCGTGTTGATAAGTTGCGGTTGCCGTTGCGACCAGGCCGTTCCATCATCGACAGAATGTACTGATTCACCGGCACACAGGGCGCACCGTTCGGCCAGGTTACAAATGGGACATTGTTGAATGTCCTTGTCTCAATAGTTCCCAGCGCCATGTGGGAAAATAGCGTCGTCTCTTCCAAGACCGAGAACAGCTGGTTTTGGCTTTTCTTCGTCATCTTCTGTATTCATCAAGGTTTACAACAGAAGGGCCATTGGGCGCAGGAATCTTGTCGTAAGGTGGGGCGTTCAGCGATGCCATCGCGGTCAGCGCCTTTATGGCCTCCTGGGCCCGTAATGATCTGACACCTGCGTTCGGCGCATCCCTGACACTTTTGATGTGATCGCGAGCATTGCCGAGAGCGTGAAGCAATGTAAGGTTCGTTTTTTGGTGCAAGGCCAGTTTCTGTTCCAATTCTGCGACTCGCAGCGATAAACCTACCTTGGTTCGCTTGTTGGAGCGCTCTTCGCGTCGCTCTGAGGCCTCCAGCGCTTCAAGGGCCGCGATTCGGAGATTGTTTAGCCCGTTGAAACCTGTAGGCAAGTTACTTTCTGCATAAGTCTTCAGAGTGTTCAGGCTGACCGGGGTTGTTGCCTTCGTGTCTCCGCCTACGGTGAAGCTGAGGCTCAGAGCTGCAGTTGAACCCTGGCTTTTCAGGGCCGCCACCAATTCTTTGTTGCCCCTAAAACTGTCGGGAGCCCTACGGATTTTCTCTAGGCACTCTACCAGTGTAAAAAGTGCCGATGTGTTGCGCTCTACACGAGCATCAATCTTCTTCATGCTGCCACCTGCTTGACTCGAGCTACTACCTTGAAGCGCTGGCCTTCATCGTCCTCGATGAATTCCGGCTCGATCTCTACGGAACCTTCTTCCATGAGATCCGAAAGGTAATCTTCGAGCTCCTCAGTATCGACAATGGTGAAATCTTCAGTACCGTAGCGAGCTTTCAGCAGGGCCGCTAGGTCTTCAAAGCTGGCTACATCGCCGCTGTGGAGTGCTTCTGCCACAAACTGCGCTTTAGCCCCACGCAAGGTGGCACCGTCCATAGATTCGGTCAGGTAATGCCAGACATGCTTAACGTCGGTATGTCCGAGCATCCATTGCAGAGTTTCAAGCCCACCGAAACTGCTGGAGTAAAAGAAGAGCATGGCGAAGAAACGGCGAAGCTGATGTTGGCGAATGTAATAACGCTTTCCGTCTTCGTTCGTCTGGGTTTCGAAATAGTCACAAAACAAGTCGAGGATCTGGTTGAAGCTATAAACAGAGGTCTTGGTAAGCACCGCATTACCCTTGCCAGAAGGGCTTGCGAAGAGACCTTGGAGCTCGCTAATGAATCCAACTCTTTTCAGGATTTTCTGCATCCTGACCAGGTTTCTAATCATCTTTACGGCGATTGGCTCGATTGGCCTCACTTCAACTTGCCTAGTGCCGAACAAGTTGTAGGTGCTTTTTCGGTTAACAAATACCAGCCACTGCCCTGAGACATCCAGGCAGTCATTGGCATGGAGATCCAGTAGTTCACCGATCCGCCGGCCCATCAATGCGCCAGTGACAACCTGAGTGCATCCAATGAGTATCTTCACCAACTCAATCAGCCCGTGATTGGAGCGGAGTTTCGTAAAATACTCGGACTTGGTTCCCTTCAGCTCGCTGGCGTATGGCGTTGCAACCGCTCGCCGTGAGATTCCAAACTTTTCGACGCCGATTGAGGTCAGGTCTTCACCAACCACCTTTTGGAACTGCTGGTCGGTCAATTTGTTTAGGGGGATATTTTCCTTTTTGCAATAGATAATTGTACGACAAAACCCGTCTACGATTCTTGATCCATACTTGAGATAAAACTCAATGGAGTTCCTGACGGCACCGAAAACGATCTGGGAAGGTAGCGAGCGGAATCTACCAGCGCTTGCCGTATCAATAGTGAAATTCTTGGCGCTTACCAAATCCTCTGTTGATGGCGCAGGCACACCAAGCTCATGAAGACCTCCCAGGCCGTAAAGCGTCCTCTTGTACTCGCTAAAGTTGACATCACCCATTTTGTCTCTGGCTCCCGTTGCGACGGGGATCGGAGGATATTCTCGAACGAAGTCTTCGCCGCTTTGGATAGCCAGGATCTTAATAATAGGCTTTTGCTCAAACCTACCTCTGATCGTATTCGTGTAAATCTCGTTCGACAACAGTACAGAATTCGGGACATTTCCTTTGTCACGAGACCCACGGTACAGGCCCTTCAAATAAAGAGCGGCCCTAACTTTGGGTATCAATTCTAGCGGTATGTCCAGTGTGTTCTCATCGATCTGCTCTGGGGTGATTATTGCCAGCTCAGGCCATTGGGTAATCGCGTGTGCAATTTCAGTTTGGTTAGTTTCCAGGGCGAGCTGTAAGCCGTGAAGCGACATTCGCTTCGACCAACCATAGATAGACTCAGCGGTGTCTTTGCTGGAGCCGATTTCGGACAAAATCAGCTTCAATTTATCTCGGCCCAGTCCAGCTAGCCCATATTGTGCTAGTTTGAATTGTTCAGCGTTCAATAGCAGAAAGTCCACGATGTGAACTGCACGGGCAAGCTCGCTGGCCCATTGGGGTTTTGGGCCCGGGGCGGTATTGGCCTGAGTTGAACCTGTGAGGAAGTATTTGAGCCCTTCCAACAGCTCCTTGTTTTTTTTGTCGACTAGGCTGCTGCCGTCGTTAAGTTTCACATCCCAATGGATGCACTTCGGTTCTTTGAAGCCGAAGCTATACTCCCAGACGTTGGCGTCGAAGTCGCTGAGTAACCAATCAGCCGACCTGGACGCTTCGTATGGGTCAACGAAAAAAGCCTCAAGGAAATCCAACTCAGGCGGCAGTGACATAAATAATTTTCTCCATTTGAGATGGATTGCAGTGAAGCCTCGCAGTGTTGAGGTGCTCTTGTAGCAGAGGGTCGCTACCGCGTTCGATTTCGTCGCTTACAGCTTTGGAAACGTCTGCCCAATACTTTGCAAGGCCACTCACTTCTTGGTCTTTTTTAGGGTTCTTAACGGCTGCTTCAAGTGAAAGCATGGCGGTCATGATCCCTACATCAATCGAAATGTAGATATGGCTCTTTTGTGATTCGACTTGTTTGGGACTTGGCTTGTTTTCAGGATTTACGAGATAACTTGGAATATCTTTCAATGCATGGTTCTTCAGGAAAGTGTGGAGCTCATTCATGCTGGCGAAATCTGTAGCCTCAAGTAAGTAAGGACTGTCCTTCATGGCCTCGCATATGAAGCTGCGCTGGAATATACGAATCCATCGAGACTGAAAGAACGCCAGAATCGCGTCAGGTAGATACCGTTTCAACAATTCAGTGTTGTAGCGAGTATGACCGAGTGCTTTGGACATCTCGACAACGCTTTTGGTACGCAGATAGACTTCCACTCCGCAGGAAGAACGGATAGTCGTAAGACTTAGTCTTTCAAGGAACTGCTGCAATTCGCAGCTTAACAGGTGGTCGTAAGGAGCGAATTGAAGCCGCAGATCTTCATAAAGCTTGGGGTTGTTTTCGAACCTGCAGCGGTTCCAGACCGGCATCTTCGTGCTGCTTGGAGGGGCAAAGCCCATGCCGCAACTAATAAATAGCTCCTTCCAAATGGGGTTTCCTTTTTTGCGTAGAAACTTTCTCAAAGGTGCAGTGATCTCGATAATCTCTTCGATCCATTGTTGGGACTCGCAAGTGAGCTCAATCACCTGCTCACTTCGCGCTTTGCCTTTGCGATCTTTATAGCCGATGAGTTTGGCGCCGGTGTCGGTTTTAATAAATCCGATGTAATTCCCATTGTCGTCAAAAAGCGCAAATTTGAGCAGGAAGCTTGGAGTGATTTCCGGGTGCTGGATCACAAGCAAGCACTGGTAGGGGAAAAGTTTGCTGGAGCTTGGAAGGCCGAGCAGGTCGCCTACATCAACCCTGTTACCTCCTCCGAAACGGGTAGTCAAATAGGGCGTATCGGTTCGGAATCCATCTTGTTCAAATGTAGCGCAGATATTTTCTAGACCAAGTTGTTCTACTGACTTTTCACTGCCTCGTCCTAGAATTTTCTCACCAACTTTAGCTAGCGCTTTACGCCTCTGAACTCTAGACCACAGCTTGCGGCATTGTTCAGTGGCCCAGAGTTTAACAATCGAAATGTCGGATTCGATATTGCGAAAAATTATCTCGATTGCTTCCTGGTCGGTCACGTGAAGGGGAACAGGCGTAATCAGCTTCTCATGCACAATAACGCCGTTTTCGCGCATTGTCTTGTGTGTGCCAACGCCCAGGTCAGGCCTTGGAATGGGCTTGGGAAGACCGCCTTGAAATGGCATTGCCCACACGCCTGTTTCGATAAAAATCTCCTCGCATTTAGTAGTGAATGAGTTCCAGCTTCGGATCTGAGAGTTGATGTTCTTCTTTTGCTTGTGAGCAGTTAAGAAGAAATCCTTCATGAAAGCCAAGAAGAACGCCTTGATCATCCATGGATGCTGAAATGTTACGGATGGCCAATCTTCGGAGTGTTCCGAAAGGTATTTGGCCATCTTGTTCAACACCGCGTGAGGAGGTCGAGCATACTTCTTAGAATGAAGGTGCCAGTGGCGGAAGAACTCTTCAGTAAACTCCTTGCCGTGGCTCACCCATAAGCACGGCAGATTGAGGAATTCCTCCTGCCCCTTTTGAGAGGTGATTCCCCATCCATTCCAATACCTAAGGCTTTCTTCATCCAAGCTGGAGCGCTGCGCCTGCCACACCGAGACGTTGCTCGCCATGCTGTCTGGGTCAACCTTCAGTTCCTCCATGTCAGGTATTTCTGCCCGAATGGCGTTATGGGCTTCTACGAACGCACGAATGAAGCTCCTCCGAGATAATCTGCTGTTGTTAACGAAATCGGTGCCCTGAAGAGCCCCTAAGAAGCCTTGAGCCAGCCTA
>Ga0209257_1001926_pt1 | contig 22411 bp, 22 predicted proteins | sample AraplaCvi_mCL_r2_FD_184277 | JGI IMG/M metagenome (GOLD analysis project Ga0209257, IMG submission 184277) | Arabidopsis root microbial communities from North Carolina, USA - plate scrape MF_Cvi_mCL_r2 (SPAdes) (version 2) | ecosystem: Host-associated > Plants > Roots > Endosphere | place: USA...
CGTCCACCGCCGGGTGCTCGCGCAGCACGTCCTCGATCTCGCCGGGCGACATGTTCTCGCCGCCGCGCACGATCACGTCGTCCAGCCGGCCCTCCACGAAGAGGTAGCCTTCCTCGTCCATCCAGCCGCCATCATTGGTGGCGAACCAGCCCGCGTCGTCGATCATCGTCTTGCCGGCGTACTCGCCGCTGACCTGCTCGCCGCGCACGTAGATCTCGCCCGACCGGTTCGGCCCCAGCACCCGGCCCTCGGGATCGCGGATCTCGAGCTCCACGCTGGGCAGGGGCCTACCCACCGAGCCCAGGCGGCGGCGCGCGGCCTCGTCGTCGGAGTAGATCGCCATGCGGTGGTCGTCGGGCCCCAGGACGGCGATGGTCGAACTGGTCTCCGTCAGGCCGTAGGCGTTGACGAAGTCCACGTGCGGCAGCAGCTCCAGCGCCCGCTCGATCACCGGCAGCGGCATGCGCCCGCCGCCGTAGCTGAGCGCCCGCAGCGCCGGCAGGCTCTCGCCACGCGCGGCGAGGACGTCGAGGATGCGGCCCAGCATGGTCGGCACCACCATGGCGTGGGTGATCTCCTCCGCCGCCGCGGCGTCGACCCAGGCCTCTGGCGTGAACGCCTCCAGGTGCACGATCCGCCGGCCGCCGTAGACCCCGGTCAGCACCGCCGAGATCCCGGCGATGTGGTAGGGCGGCACCGACACCAGGGCCGCCTCGTCCTCCGCCGCGCCCAGGAACTCCACGGTGGAGATCACGTAGCTGGTCAGGTTGGCATGGCGCAGGATCGCGGCCTTCGGCTCGCCGGTCGTGCCGCTGGTGAACAGCAGGACGGCGATGTCGGGATCGGCCCAGGGCAGTTCGTCGGGCGCATCGCCGGCGCAGGCGGCCTCGAACGCCGAGCGGCTGACCACTGTGACATCCCGATGAGGCGCCAGCCGGCCGATCATGTCGTCGTCGACCACCGCCACCGACGGCGCGGTGCGCGCCAGCAGCCTGTTCAGGTCGGCGTCGGGCAGGCGGTAGTTCAGGGGCGCGAAGGGCTTGCCCAGCAGGCCGGCGGCGAACAGCGCCACGGGCAGGGCCGGACCGTTGAGCCCCAGGAAGGCCACCGTCTCGCCGCCCTGCCCCGCCAGCCAGGCCGCCCCGGCCCGGGCGCGGCGGCGCGTTTCCTGAAAGGTCAGCCCGTCGCCCCGCGGTCCCAGCGCCAGCCGGTCCGGCGCCGCATCGGCCGCCATGTCGAGGAGAAGGGCCGTGTGCATCCGCTCAGTCCGACGCGGGCAGCTTCTTGGCTTCGGTGGCCCCGATCGGCCGGCCGTCGATGCTGAGCGAGCCCTGGCCCGCCTTCGAGCACAGCACCTCCAGCCCGGTCTCCGGATCGGCGTAGCGCTTGCCGGCCGCGCTGCCGGCGGCATGCACATCCGACAGCACCAGGTCGCCGGCCTTGGCCTCGGCGTGCGCGATCACCTGGTGGCCGCCGCATTCCAGGCTGACGGGGCTCTTCGGCGGCCGAACCACCACGAACTCCCCATCGCACACCGCGCTCTTCCAGCGCGACCCCGGCTTCAGGTCCATTGTCTCGCTCCCTTTCCCGCGACCTTAGCGAGGACGCGCTGGGCAGGGAACTCACGCCTTGGTTCGCCGGACGGCCGTTCAGATGCCCGCCGCCGCCGCCCGCAGCCGCGCGTTGAAGGTGGGGCAGAGCTCGGCGTCGCCGCCGCAGCAGTCCTCGACCAGGAAATCCAGCAGTTCGCCCACGCGGGCGTAAGCGGCGCTGTAGATGATCGAGCGGCCGTCGCGCCGCGAGGTGACCAGGCCGGCGTGGCTCAACACCGCCAGGCTGCTGGACAGCGTGTTCTGCAGGATGTCCAGGCGGCGCGCGATCTCCCCGGCGGCGATCCCCTCGGGACCGGCCTGCACCAGGAGGCGGAAGATGTGCAGCCGCCGCTCGTTCCCCAGGGCGGAGAAGGCTTCGGACGCCGCAGATGTTTCCATGTATCCAGAAAACTCGAAGTTGTATTTCGGGCCCACTTCGCCCAAGCGACGAAGATGCGATTGAGAGCGACTCTCAAATCGGGAGTTAACGCTGTTCCAGCGTGGCCGTCGAGAGGAGCCGCTAGGAATTGAAGCGAAAAGTAGAGCGGCGTCCGACAATGGGCCCGCCCGCTCGCCCCTCAGGGGAACTGCGTTGTCCCACCGATTTCTTTCACATATTTGGATATTAACTAATGGGCTGCGCTAATGCGTGGCGTCGGGAAATGGTGGGCTAATCATGAAGATGTCTTCGTTCGGCAAGCTTGCGCTTGCCTTCACTGCAGCTGCCACTCTGGCTGCGCCGGCCGTGGCCAGCGCCGCGACCTATTATTCGCAGCTCGAGTACCGAGACGGCCTGGTGGGTCCGCAGACCCCCTACGGCACGGTGATGCTGGAAGAAACGGACGCCAACACCGTGAAGGTCACGGTGACCCTGGCCAATGCGGCCTCGCTGTTCGTCAACACCGGCGGCCCGCACGACCCGTTCCTGTTCAACCTGCCGGCCGTCAGCCAGGTCACGGTGCAGAACTCCGGCGCGCAGGACTTCTCGTACGTCGGCGACGGCAGCTACGAGGCCACGCCGTTCGGCACGTTCACCGACAAGATCGGCTGCTGCCTCATCCATGGCGGCAAGAAGGACGGCCAGGAAGGCAATGGCCAAGCCAACGGCGATCCGCCGCCGCTGATCTTCACCGTCTTCAACGCCGGCGGCCTGACCTTCGCCGGGGTGGGCGCCACGTTCGACCCCAACACCGGCAAGCTGCTGACCACGGGTACGGGCAACCACTTCGTGTCCAACTCGGGCGGCTGGTGGTTCTCGGCCGACATCTATGACGGCGCGACCGGCCAGACCTACAACGTCGCCGCCCGCGACGCCTTCGGCCCGACCAACGCGGTCCCCGAACCCGCCGCCTGGGCGCTGATGATCACGGGCTTCGGCGCGGCCGGGGCCATGCTCCGCCGCCGCCGGACGGCCCTCGCCTAGGGATCCGTCACCCCTGACGCGCGTGAGAAGCCCCGGTCTCAACGCCGGGGCTTCTTCGCGTCCGGCGTCGGGAGCTACATTCCCCTTCCCGCCCTTCCTCGGATCGCCTAGCCTCAAACGATCGTTTGAACGGGTGAGCGCATGGACCTGGATTGGAGCGAAGCCGACCTGGCGTTCCGCGACGAGGTGCGGGGCTTCCTGGACGCCGAGCTGACGCCGGAGCTGCGCCACGTGGGCAAGACGCTCACCAGCGTCTACGCCGAGTACGAGCCGATGATGGCCTGGCAGCGGATCCTGCACGCCCGGGGCTGGGCCGCGCCCGCCTGGCCGGTGGAGCATGGCGGCTGCGGCTGGTCGATCACCCAGCGCTACATCTTCGCGACCGAACTGGCCGCCGCCCACGCCCCGCCGCTGTCGCCGATGGGCTTGGGCATGTGTGGCCCGGTGCTGATCGGCCACGGCACGCCCAAGCAAAAGGCGCATTTCCTGCCGCGCATGCTGAAGGGCGAGGACTTCTGGTGCCAGGGCTACTCCGAGCCGGATTCGGGCTCGGACTTGGCGTCGCTGCAGATGGCGGCCGTGGACGACGGCGACGACTTGGTCTGCAGCGGCCACAAGCTGTGGACGACGCACGCCCACCGCGCCAACTGGATCTTCTGCCTGGTGCGCACCGCGAGGGAGGCGATCCCGCAGAAGGGGATCACCTTCCTGCTGATCGACATGACCAGCCCGGGCGTCGAGGTGACGCCGATCGTCTCGCTGTCGGGCGAGCACATCCAGAACCACGTGTTCTTCACCGACGTACGTGTCCCCAAGGCCAATGTGGTGGGCCGTATCGGCGAGGGCTGGGGCGTGGCCAAGTACCTGATGCAGTTCGAGCGCGGCGGCGGGGTGCAGGCGCCGGGCCTGGCCGTGCGACTGCGCAGGATCGAAGCGATGATCCAGGCCGAGACCGCCGGCCGCCCGGACCTCGCGGCGGAGGCCCGCGCGCTACGCCGACAGACCGCCGACGCCGCCATCCAGATCGCGGCGCTGGAGGCCATGGAGCTGAAGCTGCTCTCGCGGCTCTCGGCCGGCGACGCGCCGGGGGCGGAGTCCTCGCTGCAGAAGACCGTGGGGACCGAGCTCAGCCAGCGGCTGACCGAGATCGCGCTGGCCGCGGCCGGCCTGTTCGCCCAGGCCTACCAGCCGCACCTGGTGTCGCCGGGCGGCCCCGTGCCGGGCTTCCGCCCGCCCAACGACGGACGCGGCGTCGGCCCCGACTACGCCCCGACCGTGACGGCCAAATACCTCAACGACCGCGCCGCCTCGATCTACGCGGGCTCCAACGAGATCCAGCGCAACATCATGGCCAAGGCGATCCTCGGCCTCTGAACCGCCGCCGCGCGGGAACCTCCGCTTGCAGGGACTGTTCCTCCCCCAACGAGGGCGGGCACGAGGAGACTTGCAATGCGCACCCTGCTGTACGCCGCCGGCTTCAGCCTGGCCCTGGCCATGGCGGCCCAGGCCCAGACGCCGACCCCAACGGCGCCGGCCGCCCAGCCCCCCGCCGCCAAGCCCGGCCAGGTGAATCCGCCCAACCCCGCCGCCCCGCCCGCGGCCGCGCCGCCGGCGGTCGACACCAGCGCCACCACCTCGCCCTACAAGACCGGCATGGTGATCAAGGACGCCCAGGGCTCGACCGTCGGGACGATCGCGCGGGTGATCCGCACCCCGGACGGCGCCACCACTATCTCGGCCAGCGTCGACGGCCGCAATGTGAACCTGCCGGCCTCGGCCCTCACCATCGCCGCCGACGGCAGCGCCGTCAGCTCCATGAGCAAGGCCCAGATCACCGCCTCGACCGTCCCGCCGAGCTAGCGGGGCGGCGGCTCTAGGCGACCCGCTGGCGCGGTGTCCTGCAGACGTCGCGCACGAACCGCTGTCCGGAGAAGATCTCGATCTCGTCGCACCCCGGATGCTCCTCGAGCATCTGGTGCGCGACCCGCATCGCGTCGCTCTCGTCGCCCCGGATCAACACCACACAAGGCGTCTCGAGGCCGCCCCCGACGCCGCTCAGCTTGAAAACCATCGTCGCCCCCACGCGATATGGATATCGACTATCGTGGATATGTCGACTTGACCACAAACCGCGAGATGTGCGCCGCCCCGTCGCGCGCCTCAGACGGGAGTGGAGCGGCGCTGTCTTCAGCGACCTAGAACAGGTCTTCGTAGCGGTACTCGACGCCGCCGCCGTACGAGCCGAACTCGCGCGCCGTGACCAGGCCGCCGGTCGGGGGCGAGTCCACGTCCGTGCTGTCCTGATCGACGCTGTAGTAGAACTCGCCGCCGCTGCCGGAGCGGCCGCTGCCGAACTTGATCGCCACCCCGGTGAGTTCGGCGTCCGCCAGCTGGGCGTTGCGCGCGAGGATCTCGCTCAGCGCGTCCTGGTACCAGGCGTCCAGGTCGTCGTTGACCGCGTCCGGGGTGTCGATCTTCGCGAAGAAGAACTCGCTGTCCTCGTGGTCGCCGGGCGTGAGGTCGAAATAGAACGTCACATGCGAGATGTCCTTGGGCATCGTCGCGAAGTTGCCGCCGTCGATGACGGTGTCGACGGGCGCATCGGTGATCGTGGTCTTGGGCATGGGTCCCCTCCGGAAATCGAGGGTCACAACTCACCCGATCGCCGTAAAGCACCCCAGAACGAACAGGCTTAAATCGCAGGCAGGGTTACCGGCGCGGCGCACGTCTCGCGTCCCGGCGCCGCCGCGGGTATGTTTGCGGATGACCGAAGCGAAGTGCCCAAGCTGCAAGGCCCCCCTCTACCGGGTCCGCCCGATACGGATCGCCGTCGAACAGGACGACCTGGGCTGGAGGGGCCGCACGCCGGCCGCGCTGGGCTTCGTCTGCGTCCAGTGCGGCGTGCTCCTGCCGCTCAGCGCCACCACGGAACGGGATGACGCGACGGACGCGGAGCGCGGCTAGGTCGGCTGGGAAATTGGACCCGCCGCGCCGCTGAACGACGGGCTGCTGACAGGGGCCCTAGTTTATTACTACGATCATCAGGAATACGAGAAGGCCATCGGCCGCGCCCGGTCGCCGCCCGTCGTCCGAGGTCGTCGCCCCATGTCGTCGTCGCTTCCCGTTCCGAGCCGCGATGAGGATCATCGCCGCCTCGACGCGAGGTATCGCCGGCCGCTGATGGCGTTCTTCCGGCGCCGGACGCGCCACGAGCAGGAAGCGGAGGACCTGACCCAGGAGACGTTCCTTCGCCTCCTGAGATCGGAGACGTTTTCCGCCGCCGACGCCGCCGATCCCTTCGTCTTCACCGTCGCCACGAACCTGTTGCGCGACCGGGCGCGCGCGCCCCACCGTCGTCACCGAGAGACGAGCTTCTCGCTCGACGACCCGATGGGCGCCGCGCCTGACCCACAGCTTGTTGAGGATCGCGAGCCGGAACGCGTTCTACTCAGTCGGGAGTCGCTAATCCTGGCGGAGACCGCCCTCTTCGAGTTGCCCACGCGAACGCGAGAGATTTTCGTGCTTTTCCGCTTCGAACACATCAGCCAGCGCGAGATCGCAGCCCTCTACGGCGTCAGCGTGAGCGCCGTGGAGAAGCATGTGGCCAAGGCGATGGCCCACCTGACGGCGCGGCTGGGCGGCGAATGAGCCCTGCGGCGACAGAGACGGCGGCGGCGGCCCGGTTCGAAGAGGCGTCGACCTGGCGCGCGCGGATCGCGCAGGATCCCGAGCTCGCGGAGAGCGCAGCTTTCAAGGCCTGGCTGAGCGAGCCCGAGAACCGCGCTCGCTATGCGCAGGTGGACCACACGTGGGACGTGGTGGGGATGATCGGCGCCACGCCGGCCGTCCTGGCGACGCGGCAGGGTTCGCTCCGCGCCCTCCGGCGCCACGCCCGCGGCGCGACGGCGCGCCGACGCGTGGCGGCCGGTCTCGCCGCGGCGGCCTGCCTGCTGGTGACGGCGCTGGGCGGGCTTGGCCTCTATCGCGAGGCCTTCGTCTTCCAGACCTATGCCACTGGGCCCCTGGAGCGGCGGATCGTGGTGCTGGCGGACGGCTCCCGGGTCGGCCTCGATTCCGAGACCCGGCTCGATGTGCGGCTTACGCCCGGCGAGCGCCGACTGACCTTGACCCGTGGCCAGGCCAATTTCGCGGTCGCCCACGACGCCGGCCGTCCGTTCCGCGTGATCACGCCGGGCCGGATCGTGGTCGCCACCGGGACGCGTTTCAACGTCGATCTCTTCGGCCCGCTGACCACGGTCACTCTCGCGGAAGGCCGGGTGCTCGTGAGCCACACGCGGGCCTCCGGACATGATGCGCCGGTGGGGCTCAACCCCGGCCAGCAGCTGGTCGCCCAGGGCGAGGCCGATCGCGTCCGCCGGGTCGACCCCGCCGTGGCGAGCGCCTGGGAACAGGGCGACGTCGTCTTCGACGACGAGTTGCTTCCCGCGGCCATCGCCCGCTTCAACCGCTACAGCCATCGCCGGTGGCGCGTGGATCCCGCACTCGGCGCAGTGAAGATCAGCGGCGTGTTCGACGTGGCGGATCCCGACGCCTTCCTGGACGTCATCACCTCCTATTTCGACATCCAGGCCGCGGTCGCCGCGGACGGGACCGTCGTGCTGCGGCCGGCGCCTCCCCGCACCGCCGGAAAGAAAATCATCGCGGCGAGGTGAGGATCGGCCGCGCCGCATCGTCCTGCCTTCTAAAGCCCCAATGAGGGCGAGGGGGGAAGGAAACCGATGAACTTCAAGAGCATGATGCTCGTGGCGACGAGTCTCGCGAGCATGGCCGTTGTGGCGGCCCCTGCGCCGGCCGCGGCCCAGTCCGCGCGACATCGCCTGGACCTCGCGTCGGAGCCGCTCGACCGCGCGCTGCCCGCGCTCTCCCGCGCCCTGGGCGAACACATCATCTTCTCCAAGGCGGTGGTCGGCCGGCACGTCAGCCCGCCGCTGTCGGGCATGTACACCGCCGAGGAGGCGCTGGGCCTGGCGCTCCGGAACAGCGGGCTGACCTACAGCCGCGCGCGCTCCGGCGTGATCATGATCGAACCCGCCGCGCCCCGTGTGACGCCGGCGAAAATGGCGATCGCGGCGGCCGCGCCGGCGGCTGCGGTGGCGACGGCCAGCGAGGACTCCGCCCCGGCCATCGAGGAACTGGTGGTGACCGCGCAGAAGCGGGAGGAGCGGCTGAGCGAGACCCCGGTGGCTATCTCCGCCCTGTCGTCCACCCAGCTTCAGGACGCTGGCGTCACCAGCATCCGCGACCTTACGTCCATCGCCCCCAACCTCGAGGTGACGACGGTCGGGCCGGCCAATTCGATCATGATCGCCACGCGCGGCGTCTTCAACGCGGACTTCAATCCCAGCGGCAACCCCGCGGTCTCGACCTATGTGGACGGGGTCTATGTCGGTCGCACCGCGGGCCTCGGCGGAGCGTTCTACGACCTCGAGCGCGTGGAGGTGCTTCGCGGACCGCAGGGCACGCTCTACGGCCGCAACTCCACCGGCGGCAACGTCAACGTCATCACGGCCGCTCCCGCCCAGGCGTTCGGCGCCGCGGCCGAAGTCGCCTACGGCAACTACAACGACCTCCAGGTCCAGGGGATGCTCAACGTCCCGGTCAACGACATGCTCGCCGTGCGCGGCGCGATGATCGTGCATCGCAACGACGGCTATTACGACACGCTCGGCACGACTTCCCGGAACTACTGGAAGGCCGAGGACTACGGCGGCCGCATCTCCATCCTCCTCACCCCCAACGACCGCCTCAAGTGGCGGCTGTCGGCCGAGAAATTCCTCATGCGCGGCACGCCGGGCTATTCCATCGACACCGGTCCCGACGGAAAGCCGGGCGACGGGCTGCCGGTGTTCAAGCGGCCGATCCCCAACCGCGCGCCGCCCATCAACGAGGTGGACAACCTCCTCGTCCGCTCACGGGTCGACGCGGAACTGAGCGACAGCCTCTCCCTCAGCTACGTCGCCGGCTACCAGAAGCTGGACATCCACTCGGAGTACTCGCTCACCCAGGCGACGTACGACGGCTTCCGGCTCGAGCACACGGACTCCCAGTTCCACGAGGTCAACCTCGCGCTGGAGGCCGGCCCGATCAGCAACATCGCCGGCGGCACCTACTTCATCCAGGACATCAAGACCGGCGACAGCTACCGACTGCCGGTGCTCGGCCTGTTCTCCGACACCGCCCAGGGTCGGCGGAGCCACGGCGAGGTCGAGTCCTGGGGGGTCTTCGACCAGGTGCGCGTGGCGCTTAGCGATGAGCTGCACCTGACCGGCGGCGTCCGCTACAGCTGGGAGCGGGCGTCCCGCGACGCCGGCCGCAGCTCGTTCTGTCCGTTGGCCACCTATCCGAACATCCCGCTGGCGGGCCCCGACTTCTTCGGCCCGGGCTGCAGCCTCTCCACCAGCCCGGCGACCTCGGACTCCTGGGACTCGGTGACCTGGAAGGTCAACGCCGAGTACAAGGCCACCCCGGACCTCTTCCTCTACGCCGGCGTCACGACCGGCTTCAAATCCGGCGGCCTCAACCCGGCGATCACCGGCGTCCCCAACTACTCGCCGGAGAAGGTGACCAACTACGAGGCGGGCCTGAGGTGGTTCCCGCGCGACACGCCGGTGAACCTCAGCGCCACGGTCTTCTACATGGATTACACCGACATCCAGGGCTACGGGTTCATCGGGGTGAGCGGCGTCACCACCAACGCCAACGGCGCCGAGATCTACGGCACGGAACTCGAAGGCCAATGGCGGCCGACCCGGAACGACCGCCTGACGGCGTTCCTCACCTACACCCACGCCACCTACACCGAGTACCTGAACGCCGTCGATCAGCAGCTCGGGACGGTCTATCCGGACATCTCGGGCAAGTCCCTGCCGCACGCGCCCCGGGTCACGGCGCGCGTGGAGTACGCCCATGAGTTCGAACTCGCCAACGGCGGCTCGATCACGCCCAAGGCGTCGCTCTACTGGCAGAGCAGGAGCTACCTGCGCGACCTGAACCTGCCGATCGACCGGATCGGGGCCTACACCAAGACCGACCTGAACCTGACCTACGACGCCCCGGGCGGGCGCTGGTCGGCGGCCGCGTTCGTGCACAACCTCGAGGATCGCCGGGTGCGCAACTACGCGCTGACCGCGCTCGGCCGGTACTTCAGCGACTACCACCCGCCGCGCACCTACGGCGTGCGGATCTCGTACCGGCACTGAGGAGGAAGGCGGCGTCGGGCGACCGACGCCGCTTTCGATCTTGCGCCTGCCTCCGCCCTCAAACCTATGTCACGGAGCCGCCCGATGAAGCCGTCCCTGGCGCTGATTGCGTCTGTCGCCTCGCTGCTGCTGGCCGGAGCCGCCGCCGCCGACCCGCCCGCCTCGGCGCCGACACCGCCCGCGCCGGAGACGACGGCCGACCCCGACGGGACGCTGCATGTGCCCGCCCTGTCGCTGCCGCCGTCCGAGTTCTGGAGCGACACGTTCCGCGCATCCTTCGCGGCGATGGCCACGCGCATCTCCGGGGCCCGGAACTTCCGCCAGCCCGAGCCGACCGCGCCGAAGGCGGAGTGGGACGCCTATGACCGCGGGTGCGAGCAGTCCCAGGCCGGTACGCTGGCCTGGCAGCGCGCCAACTATCCGGTGGACGTCGTGGAGACCACCTTCGGCGGCGTGCGCGCCGCGGTGGTCATCCCCAAGGACGGCGTCTCGGCCGCCAACCGGCGCCGGGTGCTCATCGAGCTCCATGGCGGTTCGTGCGGCGGCCTGGACGGCCTGACGGAAGCGATCCCCGTCGCCCACTTCGGCAAGATCAAGGTGGTGGTGGTCGACTACCGCCCGGCGCCCCGCTTCAAGTATCCGGCGTCCGTCGAGGACGTGGTGACCGTCTACAAGGCCCTGCTCAAGGACCACAGGCCCGAGGCCATCGGCATCTTCGGCACGTCCGGCGGCGGCATGCTGGCGAGCCAGGCGCTGCCGGCGCTCGACAAGGCGGGCATATCCCGGCCGGGCGCGGTCGGGATCTTCTGGGCCGGGATCACCGACCACCCCTATCCCTTCGGCAAGTTCGGGGACTCCCTGCTCTGGGAGCTCGGCGGCCTGCCGCGCGCCGACCACACCCCGTACCGGGCCCTGATCCAGCAGCTTTCCGGATACATGGCCGAGGTCCCGGCCGACGATCCCGTGGGCTATCCCGGCTCGTCGGACGCGGTGCTGGCGAAGTTCCCGCCGACGCTCGTCCTCACCGGGACCCGGGCCGTCGACATGAGCGCCGCCGTCGTCTCCCACCAGCGCCTGGTTCGGGTCGGTGTGGACGCGAGCCTCTACGTCATGGAGGGCGGCTGGCACGCGGCCTCCTACGGGACGCGCGGCTCGCCGGAAGAGGTCGACGTGAACACCTACATCGGCCGCTGGTTCGGCCGACACCTGGCCCGGTGAAGCCGACGCCCGTCGGGACTCAAGGCCGCTGCAACGCGGCAACCTATTGAAGACTGGAGCGGCCGGGGGGAATCGAACCCCCGACATTCAGCTTGGGAAGCTCGGAAGATCATCAAGACTTCAATGGCTTGACACCCGACCGCGTGGTTCTCGCTGCCAACTGATTCAATGGCTTAGCCGGATCTTCCCGACTGTACATTGGAACTCGCGCACGACGACGCGGTCATAGAGCGGGCCTCTTCGAATAGGTCCAGAACTTCGCTGTCACCACCGACCTGGAGTTCGATCCGGATTTCGGACAGGCCGCGGAAGAGGCGGGCCGGAGGAAATTGCAGGCGCGCCTGCAGTCGGAGCGTGCAAGCGAAATCCTCGGCATTGCCCGGGCGTGTACCCGGCCGGTCAACCCGGCTTGGTCCGCTGGCGCGAACCGCCTACTAGTGCGCCATGAGCATCGGGAAAACTCAGCGGCAGGCCGCAGACGAGGCGGAACGAATTTGGCGCCGCGCCCTTGCTGAGCAGGATCAGCGTCGGTTCGAGGAGGCCGAGCACCTCTACGACCGAGCCGTCCAATTGGCGCCCGATGACCCTGACGTTCACCACAATCGCGGCGGCTTCTTCAAGCTGCTCGGCCGGCTGGAAGAAGCTGAAGCATCGCTCCGAGAGGCATTGCGGCTAAGGCCGGCAGCACCGAAGATTCGACACGCGCTTGGCATTGTTCTCCTCAGCCAGGGTCGCTACGCTGAAGGCTGGCCCTACTACGATGCGCGGCATGAGATCCCCGAACTGGGTCTGCCAAAGCCCGCGGTATCTTACCCGGAGTGGCGCGGGGAGGATCTCTCCGGCAAGAAGCTGCTGATCTGGGGAGAGCAAGGTCTCGGCGACCAGGTCATGTTCGCGCGCTTTGCGCCGCTTCTGCAGGCGCAAGGCGCCGTCGTGACGCTCTTCTGTCATCCCGCCCTCTCGAGGCTGTTCGACGGCCTTGGCGTTCGCATCGTCCCGATGAGCGGTCAGGTCGATTTTCCCGAGCCGGACTACATGGTCATGTCGGGTTCGGTCGCTGGTCGCGCCGGCGTCAGCCCTTCGACCCTGCCGCGGGCGCCCTATCTTCGCGGGACGGTCGCCCCCCGCGGCGGGATCGGTGTCGTGAGCCGCGGGAATCCGAAGCATGCGAACGATCGCAATCGTTCCTTGCCCGACGCCGCGGCCGCGCGGCTCATGACGCTTCCCGGCGCGGTCAATCTGCTCCCCGAGCACACGGGCGCCAAAGATCTGCAGGACACCGCCGACATCATCGCCGGGCTCGATCTCGTGATCACCGTCGACACCTCCGCGGCGCACGTCGCCGGGGCAATGGGCAAACCAGTCTGGATTTTGTTGCCGACGCTGATGAACGACTGGCGCTGGATGGAAGGGCGGGATGACAGCGATTGGTATCCGTCGGCCCGCCTCTACCGTCAGGTTGAGCCTGGCGATTGGGATAGCGTGCTAGACCGGGTTGAGCGTGACCTCTCGACCGCGCCGAGCTAGGCGCCGCTTGCGTGCCACGAGGAGATCTGCGCTTCGGGGGCCGCCGGTACCGGCTGGAATTCCGCCCCACGGGGTAGCTGCACGACTTTTCGGCCCGGCGACGTGGCCAGAGTCACAACCGGGGCATGCTTGACGAGGCCCATGACGTTCTATTTTTGTTCACGTCATGCTAGACCGCCGGATCAAGAAGCTAGAGCGCCTCCACGTCCACGGACCAGGCAAAGACCGCTGGTTCATAAGACCGGGATCGCGGAGTGGGTCCTGGAAGTGGTTTGACGCGGAACAGGTGCCCTTTGTCGACGCCAGGGAGGCGTACTTCGAGCTTGAGCGCGTCAGGGGCGGCTGGAAGATCCTGCGGCACGTCGACCGTTAGCGGTGAGCACAAGGCGGCCCGATGTGATCTGCCCACCGCCGTCACCGCAAACCTGCCTGACGCTTGGCGAGATGCACCAGGCGCGTTGGAACGTGCACGCGTCCTTCTCTTGCTGGCCACAGGCCTTTTCACCGGGCCAGCGGCATCGGCCGCAGTTTTCACGGCCAGATGGGAGACCGAGATCATTGGCGCGTCCGGCATAGGCGGCTACTTCCCCGCTCCCTCAGCCCTGTCGCCTGGCGCCAGAATGCAGGTGTCGATCGCATACGATCTTGATCGCGGATTGAATCTCGACACGTCGTCGCACTCGTACCGGTATGGCGGTATCGACTTCGGAGCGCCGTCGCCGGTTCTCGCCGCCTGGCTGACCGTCGGGCAGCAACGCGTCGATCTGTTGGTGGGTCAGAAGGACGACCTCGGTTGGCCCAGTGCCGTTCCTGGCGACACCACGTTCTTTCGAACTAGCGGCCGGCGTGTGGGCGATGGCCTGCTCCTCGGTTACCCGCCTGGCCTCACCTTCCAAGACTTCATGTTGGAGATCGGCACCGACGTTACGACCCTGGGCGCGCTCGATCAGCCGGGCCGCGTGGAGTTTGACCAGCTTGTTTCAGGCGGCCGGCTAACGCTCGATTCCTATTACCAACCGAGCGACACTTTCGCCTTCGGACAAATGGTCTTTGCTCCCTTGTCGGCCAGCGTTTGGGAGGGAATCCCTGAGCCGTCCACCTGGAGTGTTTTGATGCTGGGAGTTGGCTCCATCGGCCTGGCGCTGCGCCGCAAGCGTGGCGTATCAGGGCCCTTCGAGAGCGAATCCAGCACGATTTCGAAGGATCAATCCCCGAATAAAACTCCCGACTTTCTCCCGACCGCGCCGGGATAGTCCAAAATCGAGACGCTAAGTCATTGAATTTCTGGAGCGGCCGGGGGGAATCGAACCCCCGACATTCAGCTTGGGAAGCTGACGTTCTACCTCTGAACTACGGCCGCAGCGGGCTGCTTCATAGCGGGGCCGGGGGCGCGGGCCAAGGCTTTGAATTGACCTCGCCGTCGCACGGCCGCACGATTTGGCGGAACACGATAGGCGGAGAGTTCAGGATGGCCGACGGCGCGACCCCCGCCAAGGACGCTCAGGATCGGGCGACCTTCACCGCCATGACCGAGAGCACCGAAGCCGACTGGCAGGCGATCGTCGAGGTCGGGAAGGCGCACCGCGGCGAGCACGTCGACCGGATCCTCAGCCACCTGACGCTGCTGGGCGGCGACTACGGCGGCTTCAACGTCGACCGGCTGGAGCACAGCCTGCAGACGGCGACGCGGGCGCACCGCGCGGGGCAGGACGAGGAGTACGTCGTCTGCGCCCTGCTGCACGACATCGGCGACATCCTGCTGCCGGCCAACCACGCCGAGCTGGGGGCGGCGATCCTGAAGCCGTACGTCTCGGAGCAGAACCACTGGATGCTGGAGAAGCACGGCATCTTCCAGGGCTACTACTTCTTCCACCACCTGGGCCTGGACCGCGACATGCGCGACGAATGGCGGGGCCACCCGTGGTTCGAATACACGGCCCGGTTCTGCCACCTCTTCGACCAGAACTCGTTCGACCCGGCCTATGACTCCATGCCGCTGGAGGCGTTCGTCCCGATGATGCGGCGCGTGATGGACACGCCCAGGCGCTCGATCTACCGCAAGCCACAGGCGGCCTGACGGCTATGGCGGGGCGGTGGCGCATCGGCCTCGCCGTCGCCGCCCTTCTGCTTGCCGGCGGCGCGGCCCAGGCGCAGCAGACGCTCGCCGAGCGGGCGCGCGAGGCGGCCGCCATGCTCTCCGCCGCCGGATTGCGGACCCGCGGCGACCAGATCCTCAACACCTGCGGCCGGCCGGTCCAGCCCCGCCCGACCGCCGTAGACCTGGACGGCGACGGGCGGCCCGAGGCCGTCATTTCGGACGTCGACCCGGCCTGCTACGGGGGGACGGGTGAGGCGTTCTCCGTGATCCAGCGCCAGGGGCCGGCGAGCTGGGCGCGGGTCGGCGCCGGCCGAGGGCGCTTCAAGCCGCTGGAAACCCGCACCAACGGCTGGCGCGACTACAGCGTGGAGGGGCCAGGCTGCCAGCGGACGTGGACCTACCAGCCGGGAGAGGGCTACGTGTCGCTGAAACCCTGCCCGGGCGAAGGCGGCGCCCCGCCCGCCGCGGCGCCCGCGCCCGCGCCGCCGGCCGGCAGCCCCGCCGACCGCGCCGCGGCGTTCCGGGCGGCCGGCTTTACGGCGACGCGGGGCCGCTACCTCGCCTGCGACAAGTCCCAGGAGCTGGGGATCGAGATCCGCGACCTGAACGGCGACGGCCGGCCGGACGCGGTGATCACGGACAGCGGGACCGAATGTTTCGGCCACACCGGGACCGGCTACACCCTGGTGACCCAGGACGCTTCGGGCGCCTGGCGAAAGCTGTTCCAGAACCAGGGCATCCCGGACTTCCAGACCACCCGCGGCGCAGGCGGCTGGCCCGACATCGTCAACGGCGGCCCGGGCTTGTGCTTCCCGGTTCTGCGGTGGAACGGCCGCGACTACGCCTTCGCCCGGTGGAAGGCGGAGAGCCCGGGCGCCTGCGCCGACCGGCGGTGACGTCTACTGCACCCGCTCCACGCGGAACCCGCGCGCGGCCAGCAGCGCCGGGAGGCCGTCGGGGCCGAGGAGGTGGAAGGCGCCGACATTGACCAGTTCGACGCCGGAGCCGGCCATCTCGGCGGCGAGCTTCTCGGCCCAGGCCTCGTTGCGGCGCTTGAGGAAGGCCTCGTACAGCGCCGGGTTCTCGCTGCGCATCTGGGCGATGTGCGCCGGGCCGAGGCTCCCTGCGACCCAGGCCTCCTCCAGGCTCGCCGGCTTGAAGGGCAGGCGCAGGCGCGGGCCACGGCTGCGCTCGCGGACCACGGCGGTGAGGTAGCGGACCTCGGAGGCCTCGGGCAGGCTCGCGAACATCCGCGCCTGGTCCTCCAGGGTCTCGAAGGCCTTGATCCGCTTGGACTCCGCGCGGGCGGCGCGGGTGATGGTGAGGTCGGCGCCCTTCTCCACCGACGCGCCCCTGGCCAGCGCCGGCTGCATGGAGAGCATCAGGGCCGCCGCCCAGGGCCGCAGGTGGTCGACGCGAGCGAGGTCGGTCTGGCGGGCGAGCGCGCCCAGGTCGGAGGGCGCCAGCTTGCGGCTGAGCGGCCGGTCGGGGTCGAAGCCGTAGCGCTGGACCAGCAGGCGGATGGTGTCGGGATCGCCGGACTGCAGGTCGGCCTCGAACCAGACGGTTCCGGCCCGCGCCAGGACTGCGTCATAGAGCGGGGTGCGCCAGGGCTGGCTGGGCTTGAGCGCGTGCAGGGTGCCGAACAGGAAGACCTGGCTGTCGCCGTCGGAGACGCGCCACATGGCCGGCGCCGCGGCCGCCTGCCCGGTCGCGCCCAACCACCCGATCAGGATCGCACCCGCCGCCCCGGCGAGCCTGCGCATCCAGCCCACGGTCTTTCCCCGACTTTCTCCGCGCCGAAATCAGGCGCCGGAGATCATTCTCCCCAAACCCGGAAATGCTTGGATAACTTGAGCCCCTGTCGCTGGTAATGCGACCCCAAGTCGCCATAGAGCCGGGTCGGCCGCTCGGTGAGCGGTTCGTAGACCAGCCGGGCCACGGTCTGCCCGTCTTCGAGGATGAACGGCGTCTCGTGGCTGCGGACCTCGAGCACGCCCTTGGAGCCTTTGCCGTGCGCCTCGTCGGTGCCGAAGCCGGGGTCGAAGAAGCCGGCGTAGTGGACCCGGAACTCGCCCACCGACGGGTCGATCGGGGTCATCTCGGCGGCTTCCAGCACCGGGATCTCCACCGCCTGCTTCGAGGCCAGGATGTAGAACTCGCCCGGATCCAGCAGCAGCTGGCCGTTGCGCGGGATCAGCGGCTCCCAGAAGTCGCGCGGGTCGTGGCCGTCCTCGTGGTCGAGGTCGACGACGCCGGCGTGGCGGCGGCCGCGGAAGCCCGCGATCTCGCCGGTCAGGTCGACGCCGACGCTCTCCGTGCGCAGCCGCTGCGGCGTCCCGGCCTTCAGGCGGAGCTGGTTGAGTCGGGTGCCCGAGCGGACCAGCACCGAGAACGTCTGCGGCGCGATCTCCATGTAGATCGGGCCCTCGTAGCCCTCGTGCACGTCGTCGAACTGGTCGCCGAAGTCGCTGAGCAGGCGCACGAAGACGTCGACGCGGCCGGTGGAGCTCTTGGGATTGGCGCGGGCCGAGACGCCCTTCGGCAGCGTCAGCCGCTCCTGCAGCTCGGCGATGTAGACGCAGCCCCGCTCCAGCACCGCGCCCTTGGTCAGGTCCAGCTCGTGCATCGCCACCTCGCGGATGCGGTCGCGGACCGTCCCGCTGCGGGGTAGGAACGAGGCGCGGACCCGCCAGGCCTTGCCGGCCAGGCGCAGGTCCAGGCTGGCGGGCTGGACCTGGTCGTCGTCGAACGGCGTGGCCGACGCGATCGCGCCCCCGGTGATCAGGGCTTCGATGGACTGGCAGGGCAGGATGCCCGGGGCGTTGAATGCGCTCATGGGCGGCGAAGACTTAGCCGAGAACCGCGGTGTTGCAAGGCTTGAAGGCGCCTCCAACCCTCCCAGCGTCATCCCACGGCCAGCCGCAGGCTGAACCGGGGGACCCAAGCTGAGTTTGCAATCGGCGCATGGCGGATGGTCCGGCAGCGGGTTGGGGTCCCCGGCGCGCCCTGCGGGCGACCGTGGGATGACGAGGAGGCCGCTTCACGGCATGCGGCCCTTGACGACGGGGCGACCCTGCCGTTCAAGCGGCCTCTGTTTCCAGAGGAGGCCGTGATGGCGGAAGATCCGCGCGATTGGGAAATCGAGACCCGAGCGGTGCGCGGCGGCCTCATGCGCACCGAGCACGGCGAGATCTCGGAAGCCCTCTTCCTGAACCAGAGCTTCGCCTACGACACGGCCCAGGCGGCCGACGACCGGTTCGCGGGCAATGCGCCCGGTTTCATCTACCAGCGCTTCGGCAACCCGACGACGCAGATGTTCGAGGACCGGCTGGCGCTGATCGAAGGCGCCGAGGCTTGCAAGGCGACCGCGTCCGGCATGGCGGCGGTGCAGCTGTCGCTGATGGGCCTGCTGCGCGCCGGCGACCACCTGGTGGCGGGCCGCGCCCTGTTCGGCTCCTGCCGTTGGATCGTCTCGGAGTGGCTGCCGCGGTTCGGGGTCGAGACCACCTATGTCGACGCCACCGACCTGGAGGCGTGGAAGAATGCGGTGCGGCCCAACACCAAGGCCTTCCTGGTGGAGAGCCCGGCCAACCCGCTGCTGGAGGTCACCGCCATCGGCGCGGTCGCCGAGATCGCGCATGCGGTCGGGGCGAAGCTGGTGGTGGACAACGTCTTCGCCACCCCGATCTTCCAGAAGCCGCTGGCGCTGGGCGCCGACGTGGTCGTCTATTCGGCCACCAAGCACATCGACGGCCAGGGCCGGGTGCTCGGCGGGGCGATCCTGGGCGCCGCCGACCTGCTGACCGAGGCCTACAAGGACATGCACCGCCACACCGGGCCGGCGCTGTCGCCGTTCAATTCGTGGGTGCTGCTGAAGGGGCTGGAGACCCTGGAGCTGCGCGTGCGCCGCCAGACCGAGAACTGCGCCAAGGTGGCGGACGCCATCGCCGCGCATTCGAGGGTCAAGCGGACGCTCTACCCCGGCCGGCCCGATCACCCGCAGGCGGCGATCATCGCCAACCAGATGACCGGCGGCGGCAACGTCGTGGCCTTCGACCTGGGCGACCGGGCGGCGGCCTGGCGGTTCCTGGACGCCCTGCAGATCGTCGACATCTCCAACAACCTGGGTGACGCCAAGTCCATGGCCACGCACCCCTGCACCACGACCCACCGCTCGATGCCCGAGGCCGAACGGCTGGAGATCGGCCTCACCGAGGGCTGGGTGCGGATGAGCGTCGGCCTGGAAGGGCCGGGCGACCTGGTGCGGGATGTGAGCCGGGCGCTGGACGCGGCGTAGGCAAACAACGCTCGTCATCCCACGGTCGCGCAGCGATCCGGGGGACCCAAGCGGCCCGGGCCACATCCTGGAACTCAGCTTGGGTCCCCCGGTTCAGCCTGCGGCTGACCGTGGGATGACGGCGTTTGAGATCAGGCCGCCGCCTCCAGCGCCTCCGGGGCCACGGCGTAGACTCGGCTGCAGTACTCGCAGGTGACGTGGATCTTGCCGTCGTCCTCGACCATGTCCTCGCGCTCGGCAGGTTCGAACGACTTCAGCACCGCCTCGATCCGTTCCTGGTTGCAGCGGCAGAAGGCGCGGAGCGGCCGGGAGCCGAACACGCGCACGCCGTCCTCGTGGAACAGGCGGAACAGCAGCCGGTCGGACGACAGGTCGGTGTCCAGCAGCTCGTCCTCGCCCAGGGTCTCGAAGAACGCCTGAGTGCGCACCCAGGCCTCCATGGTGTCGCCGCGGGCGTCGTCGGCGGCGATGTACTGGATCAGAAACCCGCCGGCGCGCCAGCCGCCCTCCTCCCGGCCCACGGCCAGGCGGATGCGGGTGGGCGTCTGTTCGGACTGGGCGAAGTACTGCTCGGCGCACAGGGCCAGGGTCTCGCCGTCGATGGACGTCATGCCCTGGTAGCGGTCCATGTCGCTGCCCTGGTCGACCGTCATCATGAAGACGCCCTCGCCCAGCAGGGTCTTGGCCCCGGGGCGCAGGAAGCCCGTGGACACGGCCTCGACCTCATCGGGATCGAACCGGCAGTAGCCGCGCAGGCCGCCGGAGGTGTCGTAGTCGGCGACCACATAGCGGACCGGGCCGGCGCCGCGCGCCTCGACGATCAGGCGGCCGTCGAACTTCAGGTTCGAGCCCACCAGGGCGGCCAGCGCGCAGGCCTCGCCCAGCAGGTTGGCCACCGGCTCGGGATAGTCGTGGCCGAGCAGGATCGCATCGATCGCGGGGCCAAGCCGGGCGATGCGACCGCGGACGGGTTCGCCCTCGATCTGGAAGGCGCCGACGACGTCGTCGGGGATCTGGGTATCGGACATGGGGCGCAATATAGGGCGCGTCGCCCGGGTTGCGAGCGGACGAGTTGTCCTATGGGACGGAAGCCTGGGTCCCCGCGTGCGCGGGGATGAGCGGCGTTTTCAAAGTCAGATCGCGCCGAAGCACCAGGCCAGGATCGACTTCTGGGCGTGGATGCGGTTTTCCGCCTCGTCCCAGACCAGGCTGGCGGGCCCGTCGATCACCGCGTCGGTGACCTCCTCGCCGCGATGGGCCGGCAGGCAGTGGAGGAAGACCGCGTCCTTGTGGGCCTCCGCCATCAGTTTCTCGTCGACCTGGTAGGCCTCCAGCGCCTCGATCCGCTCGTCGTGGTCGGTGTCGCCCATGGAGACCCAGGTGTCGGTGACCACGCAGTCGGCGCCGCGCACGGCCTCGACGGGATCGTGGGTGGTCATCACATGGCCCTGCTGCTCGGCCGCGCGCGCCAGGTCCATCATGTCCGGGTGGAAGATGGCCGGCGTGGCGATGTTGAGCTTGAAGCCCAGCTTCGGCGCCGCGTGGATGAACGACGAGCAGACGTTGTTGCCGTCGCCGACCCAGGCGAAGGTCTTGCCGTGGACGCTGCCGCGGTGCTCCTCGAAGGTCATCAGGTCGGCCAGGATCTGGCACGGATGGCTCTTGTCGGAGAGGCCGTTGATCACCGGCACCGACGACCACATGGCCAGGCGCTCCACGTCCTCGTGGACGTTGGATCGGATCATGATCGCGTCGACCATCCGCGACAGCACGCGGGCGGTGTCCTCGATCGGCTCGCCGCGGCCGAGCTGCATGTCGACCGCGTTGGAGATGATCACGTCGCCGCCCAGCTGGCGCATGGCCGCGTCGAACGAGAAGCGGGTGCGGGTGGAGTTCTTCTCGAACACCATGGCCAGCGTGCGGCCGCGGGCCGGATGGTCCTCGTCGGGCTTGCCCTTGGGCCAGCCGACGCGGGCGGCCTTCCGGGCCTTGGCGTCCTCGAGGATGATCCGGAGCTCCGTGCCGTCGAGCTTCCAGAGGTCGAGGAAGTGGCGGACGGACTTGCTCATGCCACCACCTTGTTACCGGCCTTCGCCTTCGCCTGGGCCGCCTCGCAGGACTTCTCCAGCAGGCCGATGGCCTCGCGCGCCTCGTCGAGGCTGAGGGTCAGCGGCGGCAGCAGGCGCACGCAGTTGTCGCCGCCGCCGGCGATCAGCAGGTGGTTGTCGCGGGCGAGCTGCATGAACTCGCGGTTCGGCGTCGCCAGCTTGATGCCGATCAGCAGGCCCTTGCCGCGGATGTCCAGGACCACGTCGGGGTAGCGGTCCTTCAGCCCCGAGAGCTGCTGGTTGAGGTAGCCGGCCACCTCGCGGACGTGGGCCAGCAGTTCCGGCTTCACCAGCTCCTCGACCGAGGCGACGCCGACCGCCATGGCCAGCGGGTTGCCGCCGTAGGTGGAGCCGTGGCTGCCGGGGGTCATGCCCCTGGCCGCCTCGGCCGTGGCCAGGCAGGCGCCGACCGGGAAGCCGCCGCCAAGGGCCTTGGCCACCGCCATGATGTCGGGGTCCGCCGCGCCCTCGGCCCATTCGTAGGCGAAGAGCTTGCCGGTCCGGCCCAGGCCGCACTGGATCTCGTCGTAGATCAGCAGGGTCCCGGTCTCGTCGCAGAGCTGGCGGATGGCCTTCAGCTCGGTTTCGGACCACGAGCGCGCACCGCCCTCGCCCTGCACGGGCTCCAGCAGGATCGCCGCCGTGGTCGGGCCGACCAGCGCCTTGAGCGCTTCGAGGTCGCCGAACTTCGCGCCGACGAAGCCGGGAAGCGGCGGGCCGAAGCCTTCCACATAGCTGGGATTGTTGGCTGCGAAGATCGTCGCGATCGTCCGGCCGTGGAACGAGCCGTCGAAGCCGATGATGTCGATCCGCTCGGGCTGGCCCTTCACATAGTGGTACTTGCGCGCCGTCTTGATCGCGCACTCGATCGCCTCGGCGCCCGAGTTGGTGAAGAAGGCCACGTCGGCGAACGTGTGCGCCGTCA
>Ga0209257_1001927_pt1 | contig 22402 bp, 15 predicted proteins | sample AraplaCvi_mCL_r2_FD_184277 | JGI IMG/M metagenome (GOLD analysis project Ga0209257, IMG submission 184277) | Arabidopsis root microbial communities from North Carolina, USA - plate scrape MF_Cvi_mCL_r2 (SPAdes) (version 2) | ecosystem: Host-associated > Plants > Roots > Endosphere | place: USA...
TCGGTCACAGCACCGATTTCGTGGGCATCAAGACGTCGCGCGGCCTCGCCGAGTTCCGGCGCGGCGATTGCGTGGGCGAGTTCCGCCACGATGATTCCACCCTCACGCTCGGCCTGCCGCGCATGACCATCGAAGAAGGCGCTGCGGCGGGAGCGAAGACGCTCGTGCTCGGCATCGCCAATTCGGGCGGTGTCATGGGCGGCGACCTGGTCCGCGATGCGGTCGCCGCGCTCAATGCGGGGATGAACATCGCCGCCGGCCTCCACCAGCGTCTGCGCGACGTGCCCGAACTGGCCGCGCTCGCGAGGGAAAAGAACCTGCAGCTGTTCGACGTGCGCGATCCGCCGGCGGACATGAAGGTCGGCAATGGCTATGCCCGCGCCGGCCGCCGCATCCTCACCGTCGGCACCGATTGCTCGGTCGGCAAGATGTACACCACCATCGCCCTCGCCGATGCGCTCAAGGCGCGCGGGGAGAAGGCCGATTTCCGCGCGACGGGCCAGACCGGCATCCTGATCGCCGGATCGGGCGTGCCGATCGACGCGGTCGTCGCCGACTTCATCTCGGGCGGGATCGAAGCGCTGGCGCCCGAGCGCACCGATGGCGGCTGGGACGTGATCGAGGGCCAGGGCTCGCTGTTCCACCCGAGCTTCGCGGGTGTTTCCACCGGCCTGCTCCACGGCGCGCAGCCAGAGGCGCTGGTGCTCTGCCATGATCCGAGCCGCAGTCATATGCGGGGTCTTCCGGGCCGTGCGCTACCGGGCCTGAAGGAATGCCTGGAGGCCAACCTCCAGACCGCGCGCCTGACCAGCCCGAACGTCCGTGCCGTCGGCGTCTGCCTCAACACGTCCCGCATGGAGAAGGACGAGGCCGAGGCGCTGTGCCGGCAGATCGAAGGCGAACTGGGCCTTCCCTGCACCGATCCGATCGCTTTCGGGGTCGAGGCGATCATCGACGAACTGCTAGGCTGACCGGGCCCTGTCGTTCTTGACGGTCCCTTCTGGCTCGCCAAGGATCATCGGGCGGGGGCGGTGACGGTACGCTATATCCGCCCGTCAAAGGATTTGGGGAACGCCATGAAGGTCGCGCTGCTGCTGGGGATTGCCACTGTCTCGCTGGGAGCCGCCGCTGCGCCGCTCCCGCCGCAGAAGGTCGATCTGCTGATCCGCGGCGGCACGATCTACACGGGTTCGGATGCGCCGTTCATCGGCGATGTGGCGATCAGGGGCGATCACATCGTCTCGGTCAGCCGGCACGCCAATGTCACCGCCGCGCGCATCATCGATGCCAAGGGCATGATCGTCGCGCCCGGCTTCATCGATCCGCACACGCACATGGGCGAGGACCTCGCCTCGGACGACCAGGCCAAACGCCTGATCCCCGCTTTCCTGATGCAGGGCGTCACCACTGCGTTCATCGGCAATGATGGGGGCGGCGATCCCGATGTCACCAGGGTGCTCGGCAGTGCCACTGCCAAGCCGGTGGGCATCAACTATGCCGCCTGGGTCGGTTTCGGCGCGATCCGCGAGAAGGTGGTCGGCGAGGACAATCGCGCGCCGACGCCGGAAGAGCTGGCGAAGATGAAGGGGCTGGTCGCCTCGGCGATGTGCGAAGGCGCGCTCGGCCTTTCGACCGGCCTGTTCTATGCGCCGCAGAGCTTCGCGAAGACCGAGGAAGTGATCGCGCTGGCCAAGGAAGCCGGCAAGCGCGGCGGCAGCTATGACAGCCATATCCGCGACGAGAGCAGCTACACCGTCGGCCTGGTCGCGGCGATCGACGAGGCGATCCGCATCGGCCGCGAGGGCGGGCTGCCCGCGCATATCAGCCACATCAAGGCGCTCGGCGTCGATGTGCAGGGCCAGGCGCCGAAGATCATCGCGATGGTCGAGGCGGCGCGTGCCCGCGGCGAGAAGGTGACGGCGAACCAATATCCCTGGTCGGCATCGGGCACGAGCCTGGTCGCCTCGCTGGTGCCGCTCTGGGCGCAGGATGGCGGTCGCCCGGCGCTGCTCAAGCGCTTCGACGATCCCGCGCTCGCCGAGAAGATGCATGCCGGCATGGTCGAGAACCTGCGCAAGCGCGGTGGGGCGGACAAGCTGCTGATCGTCGAGGGCAAGTACAAGAACCGCTATCTCGACGCGGTGGCGAAGGAGCTGAATCTCTCGCCGGTCGACGCTGCGATCGCGGTGATCCGGATCGGCGATCCGGGCACCGTCTCGTTCAACCAGAGCGAGACCGACATCGCCGCCTTCATGCAGCAGCCCTGGGTGATGACCGGGTCGGACGCCTCGGGCGGCCATCCGCGCGTCTATGGCAGCTTTGCACGCAAGTACGACAAGTACGTCAAGACCGACCATGTCATCACGCTGCGCCAGTTCATCGAGCGCAGCTCGTCGCTGACTGCCGACACCTTCGGGCTCACCGGCCGCGGGCATCTGCGCAGCGGTGCCTTTGCCGATGTCGTGGTGTTCGATCCGAAGACCTATGCCTCGCGCGCCACCTATGAGGATCCGGCACAGCTGGCCGCGGGTGTGCAGACCGTCGTGGTCAACGGCGTGGTCGCGGTCGACAAGGGCGCGATGACCGGCAAGGCCGCCGGCCGCGCGCTGGCACACAAGCCGACCGCCGGGAGCTGCAACTGATGGGCTGGTGGTTCGGCATCGCGCTGTGGAAGCGTGTCCTCGCCTTCCTCGTCCTCGGCGTGGTCTTCGCGCTGCTGCTGCCGCAGGGCGCGCCCTATGTGCAGTTCATCGGCGACCTGTTCGTCCGCGCGATCCGCATGCTGGTGGCACCGATCGTACTGGTGACGATCGCATCGGGCATCACTTCGCTCGCCGATCCCAAGCGGCTCGGGAGCCTTGGCGGGCGCACCGTCGGCATGTTCGCGCTGACCACCTTCATCGCGGTCTCGGTCGGCATGCTGGTCGCCGCGATCGTCCAGCCCGGGATCGGCGCGCCGCTCGGCACCGCCGAGGCGCATGTGCTGGGCAAGGCGGTGACGCCCTATGAGCAGCTGATCAACATCATCCCCACCAACATCTTCGACGCGCTGGCCAAGGGCGACATGCTCGCGCTGATCTTCACCTCGATCCTGATCGGCTGCGGCACGGTGGTGGCGGGGGAGGCGGGCAAGCCCTTCGCCAACCTGCTGCAATCCACCTCCGCGGTGCTGCTCCGCGTCGTCGGCCTGGTGATGGAGGCGACGCCCTTCGGCGTGTTCGCGCTGATCGCCAACGCCGTGGCCGCCAACGGCGCGGCAGTGTTCGTCCATGTCGGCTGGCTGGCGCTGGCGGTGGTGCTCGGCTCGCTGATCCAGATGCTGGTGGTGCACAGCCTGCTCCTGCGCTTCGTCGCGCGCCTGCCGCTGCTGCCCTTCTTCCGCGGCATCGTCGATGCGCTGGCGATCGCCTTCTCCACCGCCTCCAGCGGCGCGACCCTGCCGGTGGCGATGCGCGTCTCCGAGCAGAATCTCGGCATCGGCCGCCCGGTCTTCTCGACCGTGCTGCCGCTCGGCGCGAGCATCGGCAAGGACGGTACGGCGATGTATGTCGGGCTGCTGAGCATGTTCGCGCTCCAGGCCTTCGGCGTGCACCTGACGCCCACCGTCTACGCCACCGTGCTGCTGACCGGCGCGCTCGCCGCCTTCGGCACGGCGCCGGTACCCTCGGCCTCGCTGTTCATGCTGGCGGCGGTGCTGAGCGCCGTCGGTGTCTCGCCCGAGCAGACGGCTTTGGTTGTCGGCTTCGTGCTGCCCTTCGACCGGCTGCTCGACATGACCCGCACGGTGCCGAGTGCCTCGGCGAACCTCACCGTCGCCACGCTGGTCGCGCGCTGGGAAGGGGAGCTGGACGAGGAAGTGTACAAGGCGCCGGATCTGGCGTGAGCCATAAATCCTCCCCCGGAGGGGGAGGGGGACCGCCGAAGGCGGTGGAGGGGGCTTGCCACGGGCTATGCCGCTTGCGGCGTTCCCTCTCCACCACCGGCTTCGCCGGCGGTCCCCCTCTCCCCCCGGGAGAGGATTGATCAGTCCAGCGAGACCTCGCGCCCGCCAACCCAGACCCGCTTCACCGAGTACAGGTCCCGGAACGTCACGTCCGGCGCGCCGCCGGTGAGTACCAGGTCGGCACGCATGCCCTTGCGGATGACGCCCTCGGACCGCTTCCGCCCCATGATGTCCGCGCTCACCCGCGAACCCGCCTCGATCGCCTCGGCGGGCGTGAAGCCCAGCTCGGTCAGGATGCGCATCTCGCGCAGCGCGCCGAAGCCGGGATAGACGCCCTCGATCCCCGTGTCGGTGCCGACGCCGATGCGGATCCTGGCCGCCTTCAGCCGGCGGATATTCTCGCGCATGATCGACCAGCGCTTGCTGTCATAAGGTGCGATCGCCTCGCCCTTGGACTGCCGCGCCGCCTCGCGCGCCTGTTGCTCCGGCGTGAGCAGGGCCAGCTCCTCGGGCGCCAGCACCCGCGCCTCGAGCGGCTCATAGGTTGCCAGCGTGGCGACATAGGCCATGTGGTGCTTCTTCATCAGGCCGATCAGCTCGGCATCGACCAGCGCGTCGCCCACGCCGTGCGCCACCGAGTCCACGCCCGCGCGCGCCGCGATCTTGGCGCCCTCCAACGTCACCGTGTGCGTCATCACCTTGATGCCCGCCTTGTGCGCATCCGCGACGATCGCGGCCAGGGTGGGCTCGTCCATGCTCGGCCGGTCGGGACGGTCCGGATCGCCATAGCGCCAGCCGTCGTTGAACACCTTCACCATGTCGGGCTTGAACACGAGCGCCCCGGCCATCGCGGCGTGCGCCTCGGCCGGGGTGGTGACCTGAATCGTGATAGAGTTGGTGAACTGGCTCTCTGTGCCATGCCCGTCGGGCACGCCGAGACGCACCGCCAGGGTGAGGTGCGGGGTATCGGCCTGGAGCGCCCGGATCCCAGCCATCATCGCGCCCGAGACCGAGAATTCGTTCACGCTGGTCACGCCCGCGCGCAGATAGGGCACATAGAAGCGGTGGAGCGACGCGGCGTCGGTGAACGCCTCGCGCCGCGTGTGGATGTGGAGGTCGTGCAGGCCGGGGATCAGCGTCATCCCCGTCGCGTCGATCACCTCGGTGCCCTCGGGCACGCGCAGCTTCTTCCCCACCCGCGCGACCTTGCCGTCTTCGATCAGCACGTCGGCGATCTTCGCGGGCTTGCCCGTACCGTCGAACACCCGCGCGCCATGTATCAGCGTCGTGCGCTCCTGCGCTTGCGCCGGTCCTGCTCCGGCCACCGCCGCCACTGCCATCAGCCACCTCATTTCAGATGTCCGTCGAAGAAGGAGATGGTGCGGCGATAGGCGGTGAGCCAGTCGGCGTAGCGGAAGAATTCGTGGCGTTCATTGGGGAAGACCAGCTCCTCGTGCGGAATGCGCCGCGCCGACAGCTCTCGGGCGAGCAGCAGCGACTGGGCGAAGTCGACATTGCGGTCGTCGTCGCCGTGCACGAGCAGCACCGGCGAGCGCCATGTCTCGATCGATCCCATCGGCGAGCTTTCCCACTGCTTCTGGCGCACCGCCACCTGCCGATCGGGCGCGATGGCGTTGTCGACGTTGCGGAGCAGCGTGTGGACGCCGTGGAAGTCGGCACCGGCCTTGAACAGGTCGCTGTTCCGCGCCAGCGCCAGCGCGGTCAGATATCCGCCCCAGCTGCCGCCCCAGATGCCGATCTTCTCCGGCGCTACGTCCTTCTGCGCCGCCAGCCAGCGCCCGCCGGCGAGCACGTCGCGATATTCGCTGGCGCCGTCGCGGGCGATCTCGGGCGCGTCGCGGAAGGCCTGCCCATAGCCGGTGCCGCTGCGGTAGTTGACCGAGAGCACGGTATAGCCCTGCGCCGCCAGCGCCTGGTTCATCACATAGGCGTTCGAATAATATTGGCTGTGGTGGAAGCCGAGCACCATCTGGCGGCGCGGCCCGCCATGGACGAAGATCAGCGCCGGGTGCGGCCCCTTGCCCTTGCCGCGGAACAGCTGGCCATGGACGGTCACCCCGTCCTCGGCGGCATAGGTAACCGCCTCGGGCTCGATCGCGCCCTTCAGCTCGGCGACCTCGCCCAGCGGCGCCAGATCCTTCACCAGCACCGGATGCGCCGGATGGCTTGCATCCGCGCCGATCCCGGCGAGCTGCCCGCCGGCGAACAGCGGCAGGCTCTCGCTGCCCTTGCCATTGGTGATGCGCTTCGCCGCGCCGCCCTTTGCCGGTACCTGCCAGAAATGCCGCCGGTCGGCCTCGTCGGCATTGGCGGCGAAGGTCACCACATCGTCGGCGCCGAGGATGAAGGTTTCGACTTCGAACTTGCCCGGGGTCAGCTCCTTGGGCTCGCCGCCCTTGGCCGCATCGATCGCATAGACATGGAGGAAGCCGCTGCGCTCCCAGGGGAAGAGCAACTGGCCGCCCCTGCTCCACCAGAGATTGTGCTGGCGCGTGCCGTAGTAGCGGCCGCCCATGCCCTGGGGGGCGGTCCAGACCGTGCGCGCCTTGCCCGTTGCCGCATCGGCGACGCGGAGCGACCAATAGGGGCCGCCGTCTCGTGCCGCACCCGACGGCGGATCGAGATACTGGATATAGGCAACCTGCGTGCCGTCGGGCGAGAGTGCCGGCTCGACCGAATAGCCGAGCGCCGGCTCCATATAGGCCAGCTTGCCACCATCCAGATCGAGCAGCGCGACGAAGGCATGGTCGCTGCGATTGTCCACGAACAGCAGCTTGCGGCCGTCCGGCGTCCATTTCAGGTCGGTCACCTCGCCGGGCACCGTCGCGATCCGCGCGGCCTTGCCGCCCTGCCACAGCCACAGCTCGCCGCGCCGGGTGAAGGCGATGCGCTGTCCGTCGGGCGAGAAAATGGGCAGGTGTCCGTCTCCTACGGTAACGGGATCGCCACCGTCTTCAACGACGAACACCTGCTGCCCCGGCGGGGAGAGGACCGAGGCAGTATTGGGAAGCTTGCCGTCCGGGAACTCGTCGTCCCCGCCGCGCACGAACGCGATGCGCCGCCCGTCGGCGCTCAGCGCCAGCTCGTAGAGCATCATGCCGTCGTCCTCGGCATAGCGGGTCAGCTGCCGGGCCTTCTGCCCCGCATCGGCCACCCACAGGTTGCGGGCGCCGGCGTGGTTCTCCACCCAGGCGAAGCGCGGCACGTCGCGCGCCCCCGCCATCTGGCTGGCGGTGGGCAAGGCGAGCGCCGCCGCCAGGTCGTCGGTCTGGGCGCGCGCCGGCGCGGCCAGGGCCAGCGTCACGGTGCAGCTAAGGGTGAGGGTGGTCCGCAGCATCTTCATTACGCCAGCGTGCCGGGCCTATGTTGCCCGAACAATGCTGGCATGCGCGCCGGTTATGCCCGGGCGACTCCTCTGAATGATCGCGGGTTTGCACCTCGGCTGGCGAGAGTTACGCTTGCGGCATGAAGCACATCGCCATCGGCATCGCCCTCGTTCTCGCCACGCCAGCGCTCGCCCAGCAGACGCTGGAACAGCGCGTCGCCGCCAAGCTCGCCGAGGCGCCGCTCGGCACCCGCTTCGGGCTGGTGGTGGTCGACGATACGGGGAAGGAGATCGTCGCGATCAACCCGGATGGCCGCTTCATCCCGGCTTCGAACACCAAGATCTACACCACCGCCGCCGCCTTCGCGAACCTGCCCGGGATCAACCAGCCCGACACCGTCGGCGGCGCCACCGTGGCGCTGCAGGGCGAGGACGTGGTGCTGCGCGGGCGCGGCGACGCGCGCCTGTCGAGCGCCGACGACTGCACGGTCGATTGCCTCGCCACGCTCGCCGACGCGATTGCCGCGAAGACGAAGCGTGTCCGCAACGTGATCGGCGACGACACGCTCTTTCCCGATCAGCGCTGGGGCCCCGGCATGAGCTGGAACAACATCCCCAGCTCCTCCGGCACCGGTGCCTCGGCGCTGACGCTGGACGACAACGAGCTGAAGCTGACCATCACGCCGGGCAAGGCCGGGGAACCGGCCCGTGTGGAGCTCTGGCCCTATTTCACGATCGACAACCAGGCGAGGACCGTGCCCGGCGCCGAGACCGAGCTGGGCTGGGATCGCGATCCCAACGGCAAGCAGCTCCGCATCACCGGCACGATCGGCGCGGATGCCAAGCCGAAGACCTGGCAGCTCGGCATCGACGATCCCGCCGACTATGCCGCCTGGCGCCTCAAAATGCTGATCGAGGCGCGCGGGGTGAAGGTGAAGGGCCAGGTCCAGGTCCGCCACCGCGCACTGACGCCGCAGGACGATCCCGACTATCGCCAGAAGAAAGGCCTGCCGGTGGTCCAGGCGGCGCCGGGCGAGCCGGTCCTCGCCGGCCTTACGCCGCCGCCGTTCGCGGAGGATCTCAAGCATATCAACAAGGTCAGCCAGAACCTCCATGCCGAGCTGACCCTGCGCCGCGTTGCGTCGCTGCAGGGCAGCGGCTCGATTGCCGACGGTGTCGCCCAGGTCGAGAAGATGCTCGATGCCGCGGGCGTGCCGCGCACCGCCTGGGACTTCTCGGACGGGTCGGGCATGTCGAGCTACAATCGCGTCGCGCCGCGTGGCACGGTCAAGCTGCTGCGCTGGATCGCCGCCCAGCCCTGGGGCACGCAATATCGCGAGACGCTGCCGATCGGCGGTGTCGACGGCACGCTGCGCAATCGCTTCAAGGGCACGCCGCTGGAGGGCAAGGTCTTCGCCAAGACCGGCACGCTCAACGCCACCAACGCGCTGGCCGGCTATTTCACCGGCGCGAGCGGGCGGACCTACACCTTCGCCTTCTACGCCAACGACGTGCCGCGTGATGCGAGCGGGACGAAGTACATGGACGACGCGCTGAACATCGTCGCGGCGGGGAATTGAGCCATTTCTCCCTCTCCCCGCCGGGGAGAGGGAGGGAGCCGCCAAAGGCGGCGGAAGGGAGAGGGGCAGCTGCTCTCCATGCCCGTCTCCCGACCTCGCTGCGCTCGGCCACCCTCTCCCCGGAGGGGAGAGGGAGAAGAGATCACTTCTTCGCCGCGCCGTCCTCCACGGCCTTCAGCACGCGCAGCACGTTGCCGCTCCAGATCTTCTCGATGTCCGTATCGGAGAAGCCTTCCTTGCGCAGCCGGGCGGTGACCTTGGGTAGCGTGGTGATGTCTTCCATGCCCTTCACGCCGCCGCCGCCGTCCCAGTCGGCGCCGATGCCGACATGGTCCACGCCCATCACGGCGATGCAGTGGAGCAGGCTCTTCATGAACAGCTCGAAGTCCGCACCCTGATAGGGGTTGGTCGCGTCCGCCTTGGCCTTGTCGGCGATCAGCTTCTTCTGCTCGGCATTGGACAGCGCGTGCCAATTGTCCTGGCGGTCGGAGATCTTGTTGCGCTCGGCGTCATGGTCGCCCGCGACCAGGTAGACGCTGTTCACCTGCAGCACGCCGCCCGCCTTGGCGAGCTTGCGCATGCGCTCGTCGTCCAGGTTGCGCGGGTGGTTGAAGATCGCCTTGGGGCCGGAGTGCGAGGCGATGAACGGCACCTTGGACAGGGCCAGCACCTGGTCGAACACGTCGTCCGACGAGTGGCTGACATCGATGATCATGCCCAGCCGGTTCATCTCGGCGACCCATTGCTTGCCGAGCGGAGAGAGGCCGTGCCACTTGGCCGTGTCGGTCGCACTGTCGCCGAACTGGTTGTTGCGGAAGTGGATCGGCCCGGCCATCCGCACGCCCTGGTCGTAATACCATTTGAGCAAGGTCAGGTCCTCGCCCAGCGGATAGCTGTTTTCGATCGACTGGAAGACGATGCGCTTGCCGGCCTTGTTGATCCGGTAGGCGTCCTCGGGCGTGGTCGCGAATTCCATCTTGTCGGGGTTCGCCGCGACGACGCGCTGGATCCACATCTCGCGGGTCAGTGCCCCGTCGCGCGCCTTGGCATAGCCTTCGGGGGTCAGCGGACCCTGGCCGGTATAGACCGCGAAGAAGCCGCCATCGAGCCCGCCCTGCTCCATGCGCGGCAGGTCGATCTGGCTCTTGTCGAAGTCGCGGTCGTGCCACTCGTCGAACTTCCAGCCGGGATGCTCGAACAGCTCAGGCGTGTCGAGATGGGTGTCGAGCACCAGCATCTGCTGATGCGCCAGCCGGTCGGCCGGGCTGGGGGTATCGCTATCGGGCCCGGACAGGGCGATGGCGAGAGCGAGGAGCGAGATCATAGGGCCTCCCAGGCAGTGATGACGGCATCCCCCGTCGCGGGGCGCAGCACGAAGATGCCGCTGTCGAAATGGCGCGTCGGGTGGACGCGGTTGGTGAGCAGGGTCCAGGCGAGTCCGCGCTCGAAATCGATCCACAGGCCGGTGCCGGTGAAGCCGGTGTGACCGATCGTCTCGTCCGAACAGGCCTGGCCGCCCGACCAACCGGCGAACTTGCGTTCCCAGCCACAGGTGCGGTGGCTGTATTGCGGGGTACGGATCGCTTCCAGCATCCTCGGCGAGAAGCTGCCGTCCAGCACGCCCTGCGCGAAGTCGAGCAGGCCGGCGACGGTGCCGAACAGCCCGGCATGGCCGGTCTGCCCACCCATCGCCCGGCAATTCTCGTCATGCACCACGCCCTTGAGCACCCGGTTCTGCCACATGCAGCGCTCGGTCGCGACGGCGGGCCCCGGCGGCGGGCCATAGCTCAACCCTTCGCCCAGCGGCCATTCCCCGAGCGGCTTGCCGGTCACCCGCTCGATCGCGATGCCGAGCAGCAGGAAGTTGATGTCCGAATAGACCGGCTCGGCGATGTGCTTCCATTCGCGCTGCAGCACGAAGGCGCGCAGTCGGTCTGGATCGTCGCCATAGGTGTAGATCGGCTCGACCGCGGGGAAGAGCGTCCGGTGCGCCAGGCAATCCCGGAACGTCAGCGTGCGCTCATAGGCGCCTGCCATGTCGTACTGGCGCAGGTCCGGGATCACGCTGGTCAGCGGCGCGTCGAGGTCGATCCGTCCCTCGTCGGCGAGGCGCAGGATCATCGTCGTGGTCGCCACCACCTTGGAGACCGAGGCAAGGTCGAACCAATGGTCGAGCGTCAGCGGCTCGGGCTCGGGGACGAGCGCCGCCATGCCCGTATGCGTCACCCAGCGCCGCCCGTCCGCGGCGACCACGCCCAGCGTCGCGCCGGGAATGCGGCCCGAGGCGACCGCCTCGGCCGCCGGTGCGAAAGCCGCCTCGATCATGCCGCCACCGCGTCGCCATCGGGACGTGCCTTCGCCCGCACGATGAACGGCACGAAGATCAGCGCCGCGACGCTCATCGTGCCGGCCATGATGAAGAAGCCGTCATAGCCGATAGCCTTCTGGAACACGCCGGACAGGCCCGCGAGCAGCCTGGGGATCAGGAAGGCGAGCCCCGAGAGCAGCGCATATTGCGTGCCCGGGAAACGCGGGTTCACCAGCATCGACAGATAGACGACGAACACCGCCCCTTCGAAGCCGTGCCCGAACTGGTCGAGCGCCATCGCCAGGTACAGGTCGAAGTCGCCTGCGGTAACCTGGACGCCGAGCAGCGAGAACCATACCGGTCCGCCCGGCGCCTGATAGGCGAGCCAGGCGAAGATCCAGTTCGACAGCGCCGACATGATCGCGCCGATCACCAGCGCCCAGCCCATCGGCGCCTTGGCCGCCAGCCAGCCGCCCAGCGCCACGCCGAGCATCGAGGAGAGCAGCGCCACCGCGCCGTCGGCGACGGCGATTGCCTCCAGGCTATAGCCCAGCGCGTTGAACAGCGGGTGGGACAGGGTGAGCGCCATCACGTCGCCCATCCGGTAGACCGAGACGAACAGCAGGATCGGGATCACCACCAGCCCGAAGCGCCAGGCGACGTTGAGATAGGGGGCCAGCCCGGAGGTGGTGAGCAGCCGGTGGTTCGCCGGCAGCCTCCTGATCCACGGCACCGCCGCGCCCAGCGCGACGAAGGGCAGCAGCGCGACTGCGAACACCCAGTATTTGACGATGTCCGGGTTATCGAGCCCGACCGATCCCATCGCAGCGAGCAGTGCCCAGCCTACCGCGGCGGTGATCACCAGGCTGCCGGCGAGCACCACCGCGCTGGCGAGGATGCCGGTGGCGAGCGCGGTGCCGCGCCCGCCGCCATGCCCGGCATCGGGGCGCATGCAGGCGAGGATCGGGAAGGGGAGGAAGGCGGCCGCCGCGATCACCAGATAGGCGGTGGTCCAGTCGCTCTTCGCCGCGATGTAGATCGCGCCGCTGCCCGCTGCGACCATCGCGCTGCGATAGCCCCACAGGTTCGCCGCCACCATCGGTCCCTGCTGCTCGGCAGTGGGCGCCAGCTCGATGCGCCAGGCGTCGGCGGCGACTTCCAGCGTGGTGGTCCAGAAGGCGAGCAGCACCGCGAACAGCGCGGTCACCTGCAGATTGGCGTCGGACGAGGTGAACGCCATCGCCATGGTGGAGAGGAAGATGCCGAGCTGGGAGAGCATGATCCAGCCGCGGCGCTTGCCCCAGAAGCGCCCGAAGCCGGGCACGTCATATTTGTCGAGCAGCGGCGCCCAGGCGAACTTGAAGGTCGGCAGCAGCGCCACCCAGGCGAAGAAACCCACCGTCACGATGTCCACGCCGTGCTTGGCCAGGCGCAGCAGCAGCACCGCGTTGAACATGTAGAAGGGCAGGCCCGCGGCGAAGCCCAGCAGCAGGTACAGCGCGAGCCTTCCGAAGCCCGGGCGGATCGCCGGCGTGGCGGGACTCGGGGCTTCAGTCACGCAGCATCACGGGGTGAAAACGGGTCATGCAGGGCTTCCTCGTCCTGGTTTCGCCAACGGTCGGACGGGGCGCGCGCGCAGTCAATGGCGATGCTGTCAGGCTTGTGTTGCAGTCGTGTCACGCTTTGACGCGTATTCGTCACATTTGATGCCGCCGGGTTATGGCGCGGGGAACAGAAACTATGGCGCGACGCAACATTATTGGTACCTAATGCCCTCTCACCGCGCGGGATATTGCGGACTTCAGGGGGTTTGAGACATGATCGAAGCAAGGGCGTTCAAGAAGGTACTGGCCAGCAGTTCGGCGTTCGCTGCCATTGCGCTCGCGATGCCGGCCTTGGCGCAGACCACGGCTCCGACCACGCAGGAAACCGCGCAGACGGCACCTGCCGAGGAAGGCGAAATTCTCGTCACCGGCACGCGCATCGTTCGCGATGGCTATCAGGCGCCGACACCGCTCACGGTGTTGACCCGCAAGGAGATCGAGAACGGCTCGCCTTCGAACAACATCGCCGATTTCGTCAACCAGCTGCCGCAGCTCGCCGGCTCGACCAAGCCGGCCAACTCGCGCCTCAACCTGTCGAGCGGCCAGGCCGGTATCAATGCGCTCAACCTGCGCAATCTGGGTGAGACGCGCACGCTTATCCTTCTCGACGGCCGGCGCTCGGTCGGTTCGGCGGTCAGCGGCGTGGTGGACGTCAACACGATCCCGCAGGCACTGATCGAGCGCGTCGAAGTGTCGACCGGCGGTGCATCGTCGGCCTATGGTTCGGACGCCGTCGCGGGCGTGGTCAACTTCGTCCTCAACAAGAAGTTCGAAGGCCTGCGCATCACCGCGGACAGCGGCGTCACCAACTATGGCGACGGCTTCAATTATTCGGGCAGCATCGCGGGCGGCAAGTCGTTCGCGGGTGGGCGCGGCCACATCCTGTTCAATGCCGAGATCGCGCATCGCGACGGCATCTTCGACACGACCGAGCGCGACTGGAACCAGACCGGCTATGTCCGCATCCAGGATCCGAACTGGACCTCGACGAGCACGACTCCGCAATTCATCACCACGCGGCGCCAGGTCGGCGCGTCTAACTCGACGCCGGGCGGCCTGATCACCGGGTCTGTCATTCGGGTCGGCACAACCAACACCTCTACAGCGGGATTGCGTGGCACCTATTTCGGTGCGGGCGGCCAGGTGCTCCAGTATCAATATGGCGCGCTCACCTTCCCGGCGGTGGGCGGTTCCTCGGCGCCGTCGCTGACCCAGGGCGGCAGCTGGCAGGTTAATGATTCGGGCCGCCGCATCGGTCTGGATCCCGAGGATGATCGCTGGGGGGCGTTCGGGCGCGTGAGCTTCGAAGTCGCGGACGGCATCGAGCTTTTCGCCGAAGGCTCGTACAATCGCCAGCGCGTGTATTTCAACGCAGGTCCGAATCTGCAGACGGGCATTGCGCTCAATGCGCAGAATTGCAACGTTACTCCGGTACCGATCACCTGCAACGCGTATCTCTACAACGCGCTTGGCGCGGCAGCACTTAGCACTCCCAATCTAAGCACGGTTACCGTCGCGACCACGGCCGCCGACCTGCCGTTCCGCGCCGTCGAGAACGAGCGCAAGGTCCAGCGCTACCTGATCGGTGCCGACGGCACGTTCGAGGCGTTCGGCAAGTCGGCGCACTGGGACATCTACGGCCAGTACGGCCGCGCCGATCTGCACGAAGAGCTGCAGAACATCCAGAACACCGCACGGATGGCGGCCGCGACCAACGCCGTGTTCGCCCCGGCGGGCAATCCCGGCGGCTATGCTACCGGCTCGATCCAGTGCGCGATCAACGTCGATGCCAGCACCGCCAACGACGATGCCGCCTGCCGTCCGCTCAATCGTCTCGGCATCGGCGTCAGCGACCCCGCGGCGATCGCCTATGTGCTCGGCAATCCCTATCGCGACGAAGTGACCGAGCAGTATCTGTTCGGCGGCAACCTGGCGCTCACCCCGTTCGCGACCTGGGCGGGCGATGTCAGCGTCTCGGTGGGCGCGGAGTATCGCAAGGAAAAGATCAACGGCACCGTCCCGGCGCAGTTCCAGCCGATCGTCGCCAACAATGTCGTCACCACCCGCTGGTCGGTGGGCAATTACGTGCCGACCAACGGCAGCTATGACGTGAAGGAAGCCTATCTCGAAACGGTGATCCCGCTCGGTCTGGGGCTGGAATTCAACGGCGCCGTGCGCGCGACCGACTATTCGTCGTCGGGCTATGTCACCACCTGGAAGCTGGGCGCGACCTGGGCGCCGATCCCGGACATCCGCTTCCGCGTGACGCGTTCGCGCGACATCCGCGCGCCCAACCTCGCCGATCTGTACCAGGTGGCACAGAACAGTGATTCCTTGATCAATCCGTTCGGTGCGGGTTCCGGTCCGAACGGCGGAAGCTATGCCGCGACCGGCGTGGGCTACACCATGACGACGCTGGGCAACCTGAACCTGGTGCCGGAAAAGGCCAATTCCTGGAACATCGGCGCGGTCTTCTCGCCGACCTTCCTGCCCGGCTTCAACTTCTCGGCGGACTATTTCCGTATCGAGATGAAGGATGCCATCGGCACGTTCAGCGCGTCGCAGATCATCAACCGCTGCTTCGAAGGCCGTGCGGACTTCTGCGCGCAGATCCAGCAGGATCCGAACAACGCGACCCGTCTGCTATTCACTACGCGGCCGTACAACTTCACCAAGCAGCTGGCGCGCGGCATCGATTTCGACGCTTCCTACCGCTTGAGGCTGGGTGCCGAAGGCAGCGTGAACCTGCATGCGGTCGCCACCCGCTACATCGACAACATCATCACCACCGGCATCACCGGCGTCGTTCCGGTCAACACCGTCGGCGTCAATGGCGGGCAGGCCAGCACGCCGACCTGGGTCTTCCGCGGCAGCGTGTCCTACGAGACGCCGACCTTCTCGGCGACGGTCGTTGGTCGCGGCGTGAGTTCGGGCATTTACGCGGCGGGCAGCATCCAGTGCACCAGCGGCTGCCCGGTTTCGACCACGCAGTTCCCGACCTATGACAACAACCGCGTCTCGGGGCTGTTCTACGCCGATCTCAACCTGGCGCAGACGATCCCCTTCGGCGACAATCAGGCGCAGTTCTTCTTCAACGTGACCAACCTGTTCAACCGCGCGCCGCTGCTGGTGCCGGAAACCGGCCTGGCCGCGAACAGCACCTATTCGGACATGCTTGGCCGTCAGTTCCGCGCCGGCATCCGTATCAGCCTGAAGTGATCCTCGTGCCGGCTCCATCCCTCATGGTGGAGCCGGCATGATCGTCGCCGCGCTCCTGCTGGCGGCGGCAGCGGACCCGGTCGCCGCGGTCCGCGTGACATTCGATAGGAGAGGAGAGACGTCGGTCAGCCTGAAGGGGCTGGCCGACGTCGCTTCGTCCAGGCCCGTCACCGCCGACGATCCGGTCCGCATCGCCTCCATCTCGAAGCTGGTCGTCGCGATCGGCGTGCTGCGGCTGGTCGAGCAGGGCAGGCTCGATCTCGATGCCGACGTCTCGCGCTATCTTGGCTGGAAGTTGCGCAACCCGGCCTTCCCCGATGCGCCGATCAGCCTGCGCCTGCTGCTCTCGCACCGATCGAGCCTCACCGACCGGGTCGATTATGCCCTACCGCTCGATGCCGACATGCGTGCCGTGCTCCAGGATCCCAAGGCCTGGGACGCGGGGCACGCGCCCGGCAGCTGGTGGGCCTATACCAACTTCAACTTCCCCGTGATCGCCGCGGCGATGGAGCGCGTCACCGGCGAGCGTTTCGACCGGTTGATGGATCGCCTGGTGATCCGGCCGATGAAGCTCGATGCCTGCTACAACTGGGCGAGTTGCACGCCGGCCACCGCCGCCCGCGCGATCGTCCAGTATCGCGAGGGCCAGCCGATCAAGGACGACAATCGCGGCGCCGCGCCGGCGTGCCCGGTCACACCGGCCGTGGACGGCAGCTGCGATCTCTCGACCTGGCGGCCCGGCAGGAACGGCGCGATCTTCTCGCCACAGGGCGGCCTGCGCATCTCGGCGCGCGGCCTCGCCCGGGTCGGGCGGATGTTCCTCGGCAATGGCCGGCTCGACGGCGTGCGGATCCTGCGCCCGTCCTCGGTCCGGCTGATGGAGGCGCCGCTCTGGACCTATGACGGGCATAATGGCGACATCGGCGGCGACATCTCGGTCGCGGTGCCGACGGGCGGGGCGACCTGTTCCTATGGCCTCGCGGTGATGTTCACCGCCACCGGCGCGCCGGGCTGCCGCGATGATCCGGTCGGCGACGGTCGCCGGCGCTTCGGCCATTCGGGCGACGCTTATGGCTTGAAGTCGGGCCTGTGGATCGATCGGGCGGCGGGGAAGGGCATGGTCTATTTCGCCACCGATGTTCCGGATGTGCCGGGGAAACGTTCGGCCTATACGCCGGTGGAGGAATCGCTCGCCCGACCGGAGTAGTCACTTGCGCCACGACGCCAATATCACCACCGACCGCCAGACCTTCGTCACCCATCTCGAATGCTCGATGACCGGAGAGCGCTATGAGGCGGATCAGCTTCACGGCCTGTCGCGGGTGGGGCGGCCGCTGCTGGTGCGCTACGATCTCGAAGGCGTGAAGGCCGCGCTGCCGAGGGACGAACTCGCCCGCCGCCCGGCGGACCTGTGGAAATATCGCGAGCTGCTGCCCGTCCGCCGGACGGAGAATGTGGTCAGCCTCGGCGAGATCGCCACGCCGATCATCCCGCTCGACGCCGTGGCGCGTGCGGCCGGCGCGAAGCATCTCTGGGTCAAGGACGAGGGGCGCCTGCCCACCGGCTCGTTCAAGGCGCGCGGGCTGGTCATGGCGATCGCCATGGCCAAGGAGCTGGGCGTCAGGACGATCGCGATGCCGACCAACGGCAATGCCGGCGCCGCCGCGGCCGCCTATGCCAGCCGGGTCGGGATCGAGTCGGTGATCTTCTGCCCGGCCGATACGCCCGAGGTGAACGTCCGCGAGATCGCGGCGCAGGGCGCGCGCGTCTACCGGGTCAACGGCCTGATCGACGATTGTGGCAAGCTGGTGGGGCAGGGCGCGAAGGAACGCGGCTGGTTCGACCTCTCCACCCTCAAGGAGCCCTACCGGATCGAGGGCAAGAAGACGATGGGCCTGGAGCTGGCGGAGCAGCTCGACTGGGAGCTGCCCGACGTGATCTTCTATCCCACCGGTGGCGGCACCGGGCTGATCGGCATGTGGAAGGCGTTCGCCGAGATGGAAGCGCTCGGCTGGATCGGTGCCAAGCGCCCGCGGATGATCGCTGTCCAGGCCGAGGGCTGCGCCCCGATGGTCCGTGCCTTCGAGGCGGGCGAGCGCCACGCGACCCGCTGGGAGGATGCGCACACCATCGCGATGGGCATCCGCGTGCCCCAGGCGGTCGGCGACTTCCTGATCCTCGATGCGGTGCGCGAGAGCGGCGGCGTGGCAATGGCGGTGAGTGACGCGGCGATTGCCCAGGCCGTGGACGATGCCGCCCGGCAGGACGGGCTGCTGCTCTGCCCCGAAGGCGGCGCGACCCTGGCGGCCTGGCGCAAGGCGCTGGCTGAGGGGCTGGTCTCCCCGGAGGAGAAGGTGGTGCTGTTCAATTGCGCGACCGGGCTGAAATACCCGCTCGCCGACCAGTCCCGGTTCCTCGACAAGGACGGGCCGGTGGATTTCAGCGCCCTGTAATTCCTCCCCCAGTTCACTGGGGGAGGGGGACCGCGCCCGCAGGGCGTGGTGGAGGGGCCGCCGACATCGTCGGCGTCCTGGCTTTGCCCCTCCACCATTGCTGTCGCGATGGTCCCCCCCCCCGAGACAAGCCTGGGGAGGAGCTATCTCTCAGCCAGGCTCCGGAACGTCACCGACCAGCGCGCCGCGTCCATCGGCGTGATGCTGTGTTCCCAGGCGTGTCGTGCCTCGCCGTAGAGGTGATAGGCCCCGCGCGGCTCCAGCGGCAGCTCCGCCCGGTCGAACTTGCCGTCCGCCCTTCGCCTGCGTAGCCGCAGCACTGCCGGAGCGCCCAGCGACACGCCGACGACATGCTCGAACACCGGCCGGTCCCGGTGCCAGCCGATTCCGGCACCTGGATCGTAGCGGATCACCAATGCCTGGACGAGCGCCTCCGCCGCCAGCCCGGCGAATTCCGCCGCCCTTTCGCGCAGCGGCAGCAGCCAGTCCGGAAGCGCTTCCACTTGCGCGAAACTTGAATCAGTGAAGTCGTAGCGCCAGCCGAAGCTGCGCGTCAGCCGCTTCCCTTCCCATTGCTGAAATCGGAACGGCTCCAGCCCGGCTAAGTCGATCGCGCGAATCAGCTCGGCTTCTTCCATAGGTGAAATGATATTCTTGGCCTGTTCGATTCCGGGCGGAACGGCCTTTTCGAAAAGTGCGGGAAACAGTGTGGACACGCCTCGGATATGGGAATGCCATCTATAGGCTTCCAGCCTAGGAAGGCTTCATATTTGAATGGAATTCCTATGTCTTTCCCGCGAGATAGCGGTTGCAACCCGAGGCGTCCCTCCCTAGCTGTCCGCCCGTGAAGAATGAAATGATTGCAGTAGTCGATCGTGCCTCCGCGTTCCTGAAGGCACTATCGGGTCGAAGCCGCTTCCTGCTGTTGTGCCACCTTCTCGATGGCGAGAAGTCGGTGGGCGAGCTTGCGCGCCTCACCGAGGCACGTGACACCGCCGTGTCGCAGCAGCTTGCCCTGCTCCGCCGGGAAGGGATGGTTGCCGCACGCCGCGACGGCCAGATGATCTTCTATACGCTGGCGAGCGAAGAGGCGCGCCAGATGCTCGAGGCGATGTACGGCCTGTTCTACAAGCAGGACGCGGCCGAGGTCGAACGGGTTCAGGAAGCCATTCCGGCGTAAAGCCGTTCGACGTCCTCCCGCGCCACCGTTCCGGTCGCGGGAGTCATCAGCGTCGCCGCGCTGGCGGCGATGCCGTAGCGCAGCGCATCCTCGATCCCCTTGCCCTGCGAAGCGGCGAGGGTGATCGCGGCCACCATCGAGTCGCCGGCGCCCACCGTGCCCCTGGCCTCCACCGGCACCGCGGCCACGCGCAATACCTTGTCCCTGCCGACCAGCAGCGCTCCGCGCTCGGCGAGCGATACCACCACCCATTCGGCAAAGCCGCGATCGTGCAATTCCCTCGCCGCCGCGGCTTCGTCCGCCTCGCCGGCGATCTCGCGCCCGAGCAGGTCGGCGGCTTCGCGCAGGCTCGGCTTGATCAGCCAGGCGCCTGTACGCTGGCAGGCGGCCAGCGCCGGCCCCGAGGTATCGATTACCAGCTTCACGCCCGCCGCGCGGCAGCGTTCCGCGATCTGCTTGAGGATAGCCGGATCGCAGCCCGGCGGCAGGCTGCCGCTCACGACGATGTGGCTGACCTCCGCCACCCCGAACAGCGCATCGACCAGTGCCGCCAGCTCGTCGTCGCGCAACTCGGGCCCCGGCAGCACGAAGCGATACTGGTCGCCCGGCCGGCCCTCGTCGACGGTGAAGCTCTCGCGCACCGCGCCGGCGATCGGCACCGGCAGGATCGGTATCTTCCGGTCCTCGAGCAGCTTGACGATCATCGCGCCCGCCGGCCCGCCATTGGGGAACACCGCCGTCGCCTGGCCGCCCAGATGCGTCACCACCCGCGCCACGTTGATCCCGCCACCGCCAGGATCGAAGCGCGGGGCGGAACAGCGCAGCTTGTGGTGGGGGCGAACCTTCTCGGTACAGGTCGTCACGTCGAGCGCCGGGTTGAGCGTCAGCGTGGCGATCGCCATCAGCGTGCCCGGTCCAGCGCGGCGCGCGCGGCGGCGACGATCAATTCCTGCGGGCGGTTGGCGCGGATGCGGTGCCAGTGGATCTCGCCCACCGGCCGGCGCGACTGTTCGCGCACCACCTTCTCGGTCGCGTCCGACGCATCGTCCGCGCGGGCATTGACCCGCGCGATCCGGTCCTTCTCGGGCGCTTCCAGCCAGATGCCGGTGAAGCTGGCCCGGTAGCGATCGGCCAGCGCCTCGACCACGTCGCGCTCGCTGCGCGCCATGAACACCGCGTCGAGGATCACGCTGTTGCCACAGGCAAGGTGATCGTCGGCCGATTCGAACAGCGCCTCATAGGTCTCGTCGTCATTGTGCCGGGTATAATGCCTGGGCGGCAGCCGGGTTTCCGGGCTCACCCCTGCCAGCCGCTTGCGGAACACGTCGGAGCGCAGCACCCGCGCGCCGGGCAGGCGGCCGATCCGGCTGCCCAGCAGCCGCGCCAGCGTCGACTTGCCGGTGCCCGAAAGCCCGCCGATCACCACCAGCCGCGGCCGGGCGGGTGCGAGCAGGCTCTCGGCCAGATCGGCATCCCCCTCCGTGCTCGCGCGCAGCGACAGGTAGAGCGGCAGCAGTGCCCAGCCGGTCGCGCCCTGGGGAGCGATGTCGAGATAGCGGTTGGCCAGGGTGTTCGCCTCGCCGGCCATGCCGCCGCGCATCACGTCGAGCACCGGGCGGGCGAGATCGTAGAGCAGGTCCATCGGCTCGCCCATCACCGCGCGGACGCGACCGGCGGCGATGCGGCGGGCGATCGAGTCCTGGTGCGCGGCAAGCTCGGCCCGCTGCGCGTCGCTGGCTGCGGCCAAGGCAAGCGTCTTGCGGAAGGCGGCACCGTCGCCCTTGGGCGCGGCGACGTGACCTGCGGCGATGCGGTCGGCAAGGGCGTGCAGCTGGCCCGTATCAAGGTCGCCGGACAACAGCGCCTCGAAGCTCGGTTCCTGGCTCGCGGCTGCCGCCGCCATCGTTCCACTCCCGCAATAGGTCCGTCGAATCAGCCCCTAGCACGAGTTTTCTGAACGATCTTGGACAAGATCGACTTATCGCGCCGGCGCACCCGCAAAGGCATCCCGGATCACCCCGTACAGTGCCTTTGGCTGGTATAGGTCATTATAGGGCGTGGCCCGCTGCAATGTCTTGTCCTTGCGTGGCTTGAAGCCGTTCAGCCAGGTGAAGCGGTCGCACATGCCCCAGGCGAGCACGTCCTTGAGCTGCGGATAGGAGAACATGATCTCCAGATAGGCCGCCGCATAATTGGCGACGATCCCGTCGCGCAGCCTGGCGTCGGTCGGCAGCAGATGGTCGTCCACGTCGAACTCGGTGATCGCCAACCTGTAGCCCATCTGCGTGGCGGTATCGAGGAAGGTGCGCCAGGGCTTCTCCTGCCGGCTCACCAGCGCCCCCACCGTGCCGTCGCCGGTCAGCCCGATATGCGATTGCACCCCGAGCGTATCGCAGGGCACCCCGCGCTTGCGGAACCCCTCGAGCAGCTTGAGCACGCCGTAGCGATGCCCCTCATTGCCCGGCTCCCAGCTCATATAGTCGTTGTAGGTCAGCTCGACGCGCGGGGCATGTTCGCGGGCGGTATGATAGGCGAAGTCGAGCATCGCCTCGGTCCCGCCGAACGCCTTGGACAGCGACGAGGTGCGCAGTGCGCCCGTGCCTTCCTCCACCGTCTCGTTGACCACATCGAAGCTCGCGATACGGTTGCCATAGAGCTTGCAGAGCGTGCGGATATGCGTGCCGAGGATCTTCTCGGCTTCCTTCACCGGGCTGGCGCCGAAATCATGGTCGTTCAGCCATTTCGGGAAATACTGCGTCTTGTGCCACA
>Ga0209257_1001931_pt1 | contig 22372 bp, 20 predicted proteins | sample AraplaCvi_mCL_r2_FD_184277 | JGI IMG/M metagenome (GOLD analysis project Ga0209257, IMG submission 184277) | Arabidopsis root microbial communities from North Carolina, USA - plate scrape MF_Cvi_mCL_r2 (SPAdes) (version 2) | ecosystem: Host-associated > Plants > Roots > Endosphere | place: USA...
GGTTCAGTCCGTGCTGGCCCAGGGTCTGCGTACCGCGGACATCTGGAGCGAGGGCACCCAGAAGGTGAGCACGCGCGAGATGGGTGATGCCGTCGTCGCCGCCATTGCGTCCAGCAAGGGCACGACCTCGATCACCACGACCAAAACCATCAAGAGCTAGTCCGCTCCGGTTCGTCTCGCCCCAACTCACAAACCCGGCGAAGCGAGCCGGGCAGGCTCCCAGGGTTTGTGACGGTGTTTGGGCGATGCCCGGCAAGGCCGGGCCTTTCAACGAAGGTAAGCAAATGACGACATTGGTTGGTTTGGTGGGATGGCGCGGCATGGTCGGCTCGGTGCTGATGGACCGCATGGCGCAGGAACGGGACTTCGATCTGATCGAGCCGCTGTTCTTCAGCACCTCGAACGCGGGCGGCACCGCCCCGTCCTTCGCGAAGAACGAGACCGCGCTCCAGAACGCGTTCGACATCGAGCAGCTCAAGCGCTGCGAGATCATCATCACCTGCCAAGGCGGCGACTACACCACCGAGGTCTATCCCAAGCTGCGCGCCGCGGGCTGGAACGGCCACTGGATCGACGCCGCATCCTCGCTGCGCATGGCCGACAACGCCGTGATCGTGCTGGACCCGGTCAACATGCCGGTGATCAAGAACGCGCTGTCCAAGGGCGGCAAGGACTGGATCGGCGGCAACTGCACCGTCAGCTGCATGCTGATGGGCGTGGGCGCGCTGTACAAGGCGGGCCTGGTCGAGTGGATGTCGACGCAGACCTATCAGGCCGCCTCGGGCGGTGGCGCGCAGCACATGCGCGAGCTGCTGACCCAGTACGGCACGCTCAACGCCGCCGTGCGTCCGCTGCTCGACGATCCCAAGAGCGCCATCCTCGAGATCGACCGCCAGGTCATCGCCACGCAGCGCGCGCTGTCGGGCGACGAAGTCGCCAACTTCGGCGTGCCGCTGGGCGGCTCGCTGATCCCGTGGATCGACAAGGACCTGGGCAACGGCCAATCCAAGGAAGAGTGGAAGGGCATGGCCGAGACCAACAAGATCCTCGGCCTGGGCGAGGGCTTCGGCTCCGCCGCGATCCCGGTGGATGGCTTCTGCGTGCGCGTCGGCGCGATGCGTTGCCACTCGCAGGCGCTGACCTTCAAGCTCAGGAAGGATGTGCCGCTGGACGAGATCGAGGCCATGATCGCCGCCGACAACGCGTGGGTGAAGGTCGTGCCCAACACCCGCGAGGCCACGATCAAAGACCTGACCCCGGTGGCCGTCACCGGCACGATGACCATCCCGGTCGGCCGCATCCGCAAGCTGGCGATGGGCCCGGAGTACGTCGGCGCGTTCACGATCGGTGACCAACTGCTGTGGGGCGCCGCTGAACCGCTGCGCCGCATGCTGCGCATCCTGCTGGATCGCTGAGCCCTTCGCGAGATCGCAACGCATCCAGCGGAAGCGGTGGCACTGTCACCGCTTTTTTCGTTCTGATTAGGGATTGCCAGGGGGTGCGCCGCGTTGCCTTCTAGCGACAAGGCCGTAACGACCTGTGAATCAAGGCTAGCTCATCGATGTTATTCATGAGCTACCTCAGCAACGATGCGTATATGCTTGCCACCGTTGTGATTTTCTACCGCGGGAAGGGCTGGGAGCCTGCGCGGGCGCATCAGCCGCACAACAACAATACGTCATGACAAGCGGTCCGCAGGGTGGGCCGCTTTGTTGCTTTGGGGGACGCCTTGAAAAAACATGCGAGCGCATATGCGCGATTTGCGCTGAGCCAGGTGGCTGCGGTCACCGCGTTGGGACTGGCGGCGGGCTCGGCCTGGGGTCTGGGACTGGGGAAACTGACGGTGCAATCGGCGCTCGGCGAAACGCTGCGCGCCGAGATCGACGTCAGCAGCCTCAGCCCGGAGGAGGCCAGTTCGCTCAAGCTGCGCGTGGCGCCGCCGGAGTCCTACCGCGCCTCGGGCCTGGACTACAACGGCGTGCTGGCCAGCACGCAGGTCCAGCTCGCGCGCCGCGCCGACGGCCGGCCCTATCTGAGACTGACCAGCGACCGCGCCATCCAGGAGCCGTTCGTCGACGTCATCCTCGAGCTGAACTGGTCCAGCGGCCGCCTGACCCGTGAATTCACGCTGCTGTTCGATCCGCCGAGCAATGGCAGCCTCGCCCGCGCGCCCGAAGCGACCACGTCGCCGGTGATCTCGGCGCCCGCGCCTTCGCCGGCCGCGCCGGCGGCCCGCACCCAGCCGCCGGTGGCATCCGCCCCGGCCGCGCCGGTGAGCCAGCCGCCCGCGCCGGCCGTCACCGCCCGCGCGCCGGCGCCGTCGCCCGCCGCGGCGCCGGGACCGAACGCCGGCGCATCCGAATACACCGTCAAGCCCGGCGACACGCTGTCGCGTATCGCGGGCCGCACCCAGCCGTCCGGCGTCTCGCTGGACCAGATGCTGGTGGGCCTGTACCGCAGCAATCCGGACGCGTTCATCAACAGCAACATGAACCGGCTGAAGTCGGGCGCGGTGCTGTCGGTGCCGGGCAGCGACGCGGTCCAGTCCATCACGCCGCAGGAGGCGCGCCGCGTCATCCAGGCGCAGAGCAGCGATTTCGGCGGCTATCGCCAGCGCCTGGCCGAAGCCGCGCCGACCCTCAAGCCCGATGAGAACGCCCGCCAGGCCAAGGGCTCGGTGCAGGCCGCCGTCGAGGACCGCAAGCCGGCCACTTCGGCGACGCCGGACAAGCTGACGCTGAGCAAGCCCAAGACCGCCGGCGCCGAGGCCAAGGTCTCGAAGGAAACCGAGAAGAAGGATTCCGCCGCACGCGTCGCCGAGTTGACTCGCAACGTCGAGGAGCTGAAGAAGCTCTCCGCCGCCACGAAACCGTCCGCGCCAGCGGCGACCACGGCTGCCGCGCCGGCCCCGGCTCCCGCGCCCGCTCCGGCTCCGGCCCCCGCGCCGGCGGCCGCTTCCGCGCCGGCCGTGAATGTCGCGGCCAACGTGCCCGCGGCCCAGACCGCGGCCAGCGCCGCCAGCGCTGCCAGTGCCTCTTCCGCGCCGGCGTCCGCCATCGCGGCGGTGACCCCGGCGTCGGCGCCGGCCGCCGCCTCGGCGCCGCGTGCCGTGCCGGCGCCCAAGCGGGAACCGGAAGAGCCGGGCTTCCTGGACTCGCTGACCGACTACCTGCCCGCCATCGGCGCGGTGCTGCTCGTGGTCGTCGGCGGCATCGGCTACAACCGCTGGCGCGCCCGCCGCGACGCGGCCTCGCGCTCCGAGACCGCTTTCGCCGAAAGCCGCCTGGCCCCGGACTCGTTCTTCGGCCACAGCGGCGGCCAGCGCGTGGACACGCGCGATGCGTCGACCACCGGTCAGTCGTCGATGAGCTACTCGCTGAGCCAGCTCGACGCGATCGGCGACGTCGATCCGGTCGCCGAGGCCGATGTCTATCTGGCCTACGGCCGCGACCTGCAGGCCGAGGAAATCCTGAAGGAGGCGCTGCGCGCCAACCCCGAGCGCCTGGCGATCCGCCTGAAGCTGCTTGAGGTCTACGGCAAGCGCCGCGACATCAAGGGCTTCGAGCAACTGTCGGTGCAGCTGTACGCCGAGACCAAGGGGCAGGGCGAGGACTGGCTGAAGGTCCAGGAGCTCGGCCGCCAGGTCGATCCGGACAATCCGCTGTATCAGCCGGGCGGCGCGCCGACGATGTTCGAGAGCGACGACGAGCGTCCCGAGCCGATGAACGCGAGCACGCTGCCGGCCACTGGCCTGGCCCATCCGGGCGGCGATGCGCTCGCCCGCGCGGCGGCGACCGCCGCGGCCGGTGCCGCGGCTGGCGCGGCCGCCTCCCGCGATGCCGGCCCGTCCAGCCTGATGGACCTGGACCTCGATCTGGACCTGGGTTCGCCCCCGGCCCCGGCGCAGGCAATGGCCGCCACGCAGGCGCTGCCATCGTCGGGCAGCCAGGCGCCGATGAACATGGACCTGGACCTGAGCACGCCGCCGGCCGGTCCGGCCGCGTCCAATGCCCGTGAACTCGAGTTCGACCTCGGCGACCTGGACGACCTCGGCGGCACGCCTGCGGCGGCGCCGGCGGCGCAGTCCGATTCGCTGGATTTCGACCTGTCGAGCATCGACCTGGACCTGCCCGCCACCGCGCCGGCCGGCCGCGACGAGCGCACGATCAGCAAGGCCGGCGACGTCGAGGACATCCCCTCGGTGGACCTGCCCGACCTGGATGCGCTGCCCGACGTCAAGCCGGCGAGCTCGGACACGATGAGCCTGGACGACCTGGGCGTCGACCTGGACAGCATCGATCCGAACGACGACGAAGCGCTGCAGCGCCAGTTGGAGCTGGCCGAGGAATTCCGCCAGATCGGCGACACCGAAGGCGCGCGCGACGTGCTGCAGGAACTGGTCGGCAAGGCCGGCGGTCCGCTGCGCGAGCGTGCCCAGCAGATGCTGGATCAGCTTCGCTAAACTGCGGGTCCTTCGCGACAAGGCGCTCGGCCCTGGCCGGGCGCCTTTTCTTTTTGGGCGCGCTGCGCGCCACCCTTTCTGAGATCCGGAGACCGGCATGCGCGTGGCGCTGGGCGTGAGTTACCGCGGCGAGGCCTACAAGGGCTGGCAGAGCCAGCCCGGCGGCGGCACCGTGCAGGACGCGCTGGAAGCGGCGCTGGCGCAGTTCGCGGCGCAGCCGATCCGCACCATCTGCGCCGGCCGGACCGACACCGGCGTGCACGGACTCAACCAGGTCGTCCACTTCGATTCGCCGGTCGACCGCGAAGCGTTTTCGTGGGTGCGCGGCGTCAATCGCTACCTGCCGCGCGACATCGCGGTCCAGTGGGCCGCCTTCCCCGGCGAGGACTTCCATGCGCGCAACCTGGCGCGCGGGCGGCGCTACTGGTATCTGCTGCTGGAGTCCAACGTGCGGCCGTCCATCGAGGCGCAGGGCGTGGGCTGGACCTTCCGTCCGCTGGACGGGGACGCGATGCGCGACGCGGCCCGGCGCCTGGAGGGCGAGCACGACTTCAGCTCCTTCCGCTCGGCGGAATGCCAGGCGGCCTCGCCGGTGAAGACGCTGCGCCGCATCTCGGTCGAGAAGCGCGGCGCCTACTGGCGTTTCGAGTTCGACGGCATCGCCTTCCTGCATCACATGATCCGCAACATCATGGGCTGCCTGGTCGCGGTCGGCGCCGGACAGAAGCCGCCCGCGTGGATGGACGAGGTGCTCGCGGCGCGTTCGCGCGACGCGGCGGCGCCCACCTTTCCGCCGGACGGGCTGTACTTCGTCGGCCCGACCTACGACGATCACCTGAACCTGCCGCGGCACACCGCCGCGATGGACTGGCTCCCTTGAGCGCCGGTCCGAGCGACTGAAGAGACTCCGTCCATGAGCCGAACCCGAATCAAGATCTGTGGCCTGACCCGGGAAGCCGATGTCGACGCGGCCGTCGAGGCCGGCGCCGACGCGATCGGCCTGGTCTTCTACGACAAGAGCCCGCGCGCGGTGAGCGTTGCGCGCGCCGCCGAGCTGGCGCGGCGACTGCCCCCGTTCGTGACGCCGGTGGGCTTGTTCGTCAACGCGCCGGCGGCCGCGATCGACGCGGCGCTGGCCGCGATCCCGGCGCTGACGCTGCAGTTCCACGGCGACGAGACACCCGAGGACTGCGACCGCTGGTCGCGCCCCTATCTGCGCGCGGCGCGCATGGCGCCGGGCTTCGATTTGCTAGACTTCGCGACTCGTTTCTCCCGCGCCCAGGCCGTGCTGGTCGACGCCTTCGTCGACGGCTACGGTGGAGGCGGAAAGGTCTTCGATTGGTCACTGCTGCCTCCAAGCGTTCCCTCTCCGGTCGTTTTGTCTGGTGGGTTGAGTGCAGCCAACGTGATCGATGGCGTGCGGCAGGTCCGGCCCTGGGCCGTTGACGTCAGCTCCGGCGTGGAGGCCTCCAAGGGCCTCAAGGACGCCGTGAAGATCCGCCAGTTCTGCGATGCCGTGCGCGAGGCCGACCGCCTGAAGTCGGCCTGATCCCGCTTCGAAACGCGCGCGGGCATCCTCATAGAGGACCCCTCATGTCCAAGACCATCCCCGATTCGATCCCGTTCGTCACGGGACCGCTGGCCGGCTATGCGCAGCCTGACGCGCAAGGCCGTTTCGGCCCCGTGCCGACCGCCAACGCCCATGGCTACTACGGTGGCCGCTTCGTCGCCGAGACGCTGATCCATGCGCTCGACGAGCTGAATGAGGCCTACGCCCGCTACAGCCAGGATCCGGAGTTCATCCGCGAGTTCCAGTACGAGCTGGCCCATTTCGTCGGCCGTCCGAGCCCGATCTATCACGCCCGGCGCCTGAGCAGCGAGCTGGGCGGCGCGCAGATCTTCCTCAAGCGGGAGGACCTGAACCACACCGGCGCGCACAAGGTCAACAACACCATCGGCCAGGCGCTGCTGGCGCGCCGCATGGGCAAGAAGCGCGTCATCGCCGAGACCGGCGCCGGCCAGCACGGCGTGGCCACCGCCACCATCTGCGCCCGCTATGGCATGGAGTGCGTCGTCTACATGGGCTCGGAGGACGTGAAGCGCCAGTCGCCCAACGTCTACCGGATGAACCTGCTTGGAGCGAAGGTCGTCCCGGTGGAGTCCGGCTCCAAGACGCTCAAGGACGCGCTCAACGAGGCGATGCGCGACTGGGTCACCCACATCGAGTCGACCTTCTACATCATCGGCACCGTGGCCGGCCCGCATCCGTATCCGATGATGGTCCGAGACTTCCAGCGCATCATCGGCGACGAATGCCTGGTCCAGATGCCGCAGATGATCGGCAAGCAACCCGATGCGGTCATCGCCTGCGTCGGTGGCGGCAGCAACGCGATCGGCATCTTCTATCCCTACATCCCGCACCAGGACGTGCGCCTGATCGGCGTCGAGGCGGCCGGGCAGGGCGTCGACACGCCCAAGCACGCGGCCACGCTGAGCGCGGGTTCACCGGGCGTGCTGCATGGCAATCGCACCTACCTGCTGCAGGACGAGGCCGGCCAGATCATCGAGACCCACTCGATCTCCGCCGGCCTGGACTATCCGGGCGTCGGCCCCGAGCACGCCTATCTGAAGGACATCGGCCGCGCCGAGTACGTCGGCGCCACCGATGCCGAGGCGCTCGCTGCCTTCCACCGGCTGTGCCGCACCGAGGGCATCATCCCGGCGCTGGAATCGAGCCACGCGCTCGCGCATGCGATCAAGCTCGCGCCGGCGATGCGTCCCGACCAGCACCTGCTGGTGAACCTCTCCGGCCGCGGCGACAAGGACATCGGCACCGTCGCCGACCTGTCGGGCGCCGAGTACTTCGACCGGCCCTCGATGGCCGGCCACGCCGTGAAGGGAGGTGCCCAATGAGCCGCATCCAGGCCACGTTCGCGCGGCTGGCCGCCGCGGGCCGCAAGGCGCTGATCCCTTATGTCACCGCGGGCGATCCCTATGCCGACGTGACGGTCGAGTTGATGCTGGCGATGGCCCAGGCCGGCGCCGACGTCATCGAGCTGGGGGTGCCGTTCTCCGATCCGATGGCCGACGGCCCCGTCATCCAGCGCGCCAGCGAGCGCGCGCTGCAGAAGGGCATCACGCTGACCCATGTGCTGGAGATGGTGCGCGCCTTCCGCCAGCAGGATGCGGACACGCCGGTCGTGCTGATGGGCTACGCGAATCCGGTCGAGCGCTTCGGCCTGGAGCGCTTCGTCACCGAGGCCCAGGCCGCCGGCGTCGACGGCGTGCTGGTCGTCGACTATCCGCCCGAGGAGTGCGAGGCCTTCGCCACCGCGCTCAAGGCCAAGGGGCTGGATCCGATCTTCCTGCTGGCGCCGACTTCCACCGACGAGCGCGTCGAGCGTCTGGGCCGGCTGGCCAGCGGCTATGTCTATTACGTCTCGCTCAAGGGCGTGACCGGCGCCGGCCACCTGGACACCGGCGCCGTCGCCGATGCCATGCCGCGCCTGCGCCGGCACGTGAAGGTGCCGCTGGGCGTGGGTTTCGGCATCCGTGACGGGGCGACGGCCGCCGCCGTGGCCCGGCATGCGGACGCGGTGGTGATCGGTTCGGCCCTGGTTCAGCTGATCGAGCTGCAATCCAGGGATAATGTCGCGATCCAGGCAGCGGCCTTCATTCGAGACATCCGCGCCGCGCTGGACGCCTGAGCGGGGCAATCTGCCCCGCTTTCGCGTTTCGCGACAGACATAGGAGCCCGCCATGAGTTGGCTTGAGAAACTTCTTCCGCCCAAGATCCAGCAGACCGACCCCGACCAGCGCCGCACGGTGCCGGAAGGCTTGTGGATCAAGTGCCCGTCCTGCGAGACGGTGCTCTACAAGACCGACCTCGAGCAGAACGTCAACGTCTGCCCGAAGTGCGGCCACCACCACCGCATCGGCGCCCGCGCCCGGCTGGACGCGTTCCTGGACGGGGAAGGGCGCTACGAGGTCGGCCAGGAGGTGCTGCCGGTCGACGCGCTGAAGTTCAAGGACAGCAAGAAGTATCCCGACCGCCTCAAGGAAGCGCTGGAGAACACCGGCGAGACCGACGCGCTGGTCGTGATGGGCGGCGCGGTGATGAGCATCCCGGTCGTCACCGCCTGCTTCGAGTTCGACTTCATGGGCGGCTCCATGGGCTCCGTGGTCGGCGAGCGCTTCGCGCGCGGCGTCGAGACCGCGCTGGAGCAGAAGACCCCCTTCATCTGCTTCACCGCCACCGGCGGCGCGCGGATGCAGGAAGGCCTGCTCTCGCTGATGCAGATGGCCAAGACCAATGCCGCGCTGACGCGCCTGGCCAAGGCCAAGCTCCCCTACATCAGCGTGCTGACCGACCCGACGATGGGCGGCGTCTCGGCGAGCTTCGCGTTCGTCGGCGACATCGTCATCGCCGAGCCCAAGGCGCTGATCGGCTTCGCGGGCCCGCGCGTGATCGAGAACACCGTGCGCGAGAAGCTGCCCGCCGGCTTCCAGCGCGCCGAGTTCCTGATGGAGAAGGGCGCGATCGACATGATCGTGGACCGCCGCAAGCTGCGCGAGGTCGTGGCCCGCAACCTGGCCATCCTGCAGCGCCAGAGCGCCGACGCGGTCGCCTGACGGCAGCCGCCGAACCGTCTCGCAGGCGGTCCCGGTACTCAGCACGGCCAGACCGGACCCGGTCTGGCCGTCTTCATTTGAGCCTTGGACATTCCGATGACTTCTTCCCCGAACGACCTGTCGATCCCGCAACTGGCCCCGGGCGGCGACGCCCAGCAGGTGCTGGAGGCCTGGCTGTCGCGCTGCGAGCGGCTCCACCCCAAGGAGATCGACATGACCCTGGCCCGCGTCGCCGAGGTGCGCGACCGGCTGGGCCTGCGCTTTGGCGCCGACACGCCGGTGGTGATGGTGGCCGGGACCAATGGCAAGGGCTCGACCTGCGCGATGCTGGAAAGCATCGCGCTGCAGGCCGGCTACCGCGTCGGTCTCTACATCAAGCCGCACCTGGTGTACTTCCAGGAGCGCTGCCGCGTCGGCGGCGCGCCGGTGGACGCGGCCTCGCTGCTGCCGCACTTCGAGGCGGTCGAGCAGGCCCGCGGCGAACTGACGCTGACCTACTTCGAGTTCACCACGCTGGCGATCCTGCACCGGCTGGCCTCGGAGCCGCTCGATCTGGTGATCCTGGAGGTCGGCCTGGGCGGGCGGCTCGACGCGGTCAACGTGATCGATGCCGACTGCAGCGTCATCACCAGCATCGACCTGGACCACACCGAGTATCTCGGTCCGGATCGCGAGTCGGTCGGACGCGAGAAGGCGCACATCATGCGGCCGGGCAAGCCGGCGATCGTGTCCGACCCGATGCCGCCGGCGTCGATCGCGGCGCATGCCCAGGCCATCGGCGCAGACCTGCGCCAGCTCGGGCGCGACTTCAGCTACTCGGGCGACCGCCAGCAGTGGCAGTGGGCGGGGCGCGCGCGGCGCTACAGCGGCATGTCCTACCCGGCGCTGCGCGGCGTCAACCAGTTGCTGAACGCCTCGGGCGTGCTGGCGGCGTTCGAGGCGCTGTACGAGCGCCTGCCGGTCTCCGCGCAGGCCGTGCGGGCCGGGTTGGCGCTGGTGGAGCTGCCCGGGCGCTTCCAGGTGATCCCCGGTTCGCCGATGCTGGTGCTGGATGTGGCGCACAACCCGCACGCGGTGGCGGCGCTGGCGCAGAACCTGGACCAGATGGGCTTCTACCCGCGCACCCGCGCGGTGTTCGGCGCGATGGCCGACAAGGACCTGGCCAACATCCTGGCGCGGATCTCGCCGCTGATCGACCACTGGCATTTCTGCGACCTGCCGATCGCCCGTGCGGCGACCGCCCAGGCGCTCCAGCAGCGATTCGACGAGGCCCGCGCGGCGGGCACGCTGCAGACGCCCAAGGCGGTGGGGCATTCGTTGCATCCGGACCCGATGGCGGCGCTGTCCGAGGCGGCGGTCGAGGCGGACCCCGCTGATAGAATTTTGGTCTTCGGTTCGTTCTTCACCGTGGGCGGCGTGCTCAGGCACGGCATCCCGAGACTGGGCAGCGGCGTCCAGCCGGAATCCCAGCCTTGATCCTGCGCCCGTTGAACGCATCGCAACGCTGCATTCGAACCTGTCGCAGTTGAAGCCGGCGGCCCTGACCGTAGATGCGGAAAGGGCCGCTTTCCGCTCCGGAGGCGGCTTCCATCTGGCGATCTCTCGGCAACAACCAGGCCTTCCGATTCCATGGGTTTTCTGTCCTTCCTGAAGCGCGGCGAAGCGAACGACTCCGGTGACCGAGGCGCCGAGCGCGAACGGGGCCGTTCCGGTGACGGCGGACGTGGCCGCGGACGCGCCGGCGCGGACGCGGTCGACGACGTCCAGCAACTGCGCCTCAGGGCCCGCCGCCGGCTGATCGGCGCGGCGGTGCTGGTGGGCGTCGCGGTGATCGTCTTCCCGCTGCTGTTCGAGACCCAGCCCCGACCGATTCCGGTGGACCTGCCGATCGACATCCCGCGCAAGGACGGCGCCGTGCCGCTGGCCATTCCCACACCTGCGGCGCAAGCGCCGCGCGCCGCGGCCGATGGCGACGCCGGCCGCGGCATCATCACCGAGACCCCCGAGCAGGCCGCCGCGGACCGCGCCGTGCCGCCGCCCGCGCGGACCGCGCAGGCCGTGCCGGTGCCGGATCCGGTGCCGCCCGCGCGCACCGAGCCCAAGCCCGAGGAGCGCGCCGCGATCGCCGAGGCGTCCCGCCCCGCGCGCGTCGAGCCCAAGCCGGAAACGAAGCCGGAGACGAAGCCGGAACCGAAACCCGAGCGCAAGCCCGAGCAGAAGGTCGCCGAGGCCAGACCCGAGCGCAAGCCCGAGTCCAGGCCGGACTCAAAGGCGGACGCGAAGCCGGCGGAAGCCCGGCCCGATCACCGCGCCGCCGACGCGGCCCGTGCGCAGGCCCTGCTGGAAGGCCGCGCCACGCCGGACAGAAAACCCGATGCCGCCCCCTCTGGGGCGCGCTTCATCGTCCAGGTGGGCGCCTATGCCGACGGCAAGGCCGCGCAGGACGTGCGCGCCAAGGTCGAGCGCATGGGCCTGAAGACCTACACCCAGGCCGTTGACACCGCGGATGGCAAGCGCGTGCGCGTCCGCGTGGGCCCCTTCAACTCGCGGGACGAGGCCGACAAGGCCGCGGCGAAGGTCCGCGGCGGCGGCCTCGCGCCCGCCGTGCTGACGCTCTGACCGGCCGGCACGGAGATCGCCCGATGGACCGCCATGACCCCTTCAATCCGAACCGATCGCCACGATGAACTGGGTCGACCTTGCGCTGCTGGCCCTGGTGGCCGTGTCCGTGCTGCTGGGCGCATGGCGCGGCCTGGTCTTCGAGGTGATGACGCTCGCCGGCTGGGCCGTGGCCTACGTGGCCGCGCCCTATGTCGCGCCGATGGTCGAGCGCTTCATCCCGCTGGACCGGCCCGGCCCGGCGATGGCCCACGCCATCGGGCTGGTGCTGGCCTTCGTGCTGGTGCTGCTGATCTGGGGCATCGGCGCCAAGCTGATCCGGGCATTGATCCACGCGACGCCGCTGGGCGTGCTGGACCGGCTCGGCGGCGCGGGCTTCGGCGTGCTGCGCGCGGCGCTGCTGGCGCTGCTGGCCACCGTCATCATCGGCATGACCCCGGCCGCGAAGTCGCAGGCCTGGACCGGATCCCAAGCCGCCCCGTGGCTGCAGGCGGCGCTGGCGCAGGTCCGGCCGCTGCTGCCCGAGGCCCTGCACGACTACATTCCGGCCTGAGCGTCACGAGCGCCCCGGCCTTCGCTTTCCTCCCGTTCCCAGAGCATTGAAGGACCTCCCATGTGCGGCATCGTCGGTGTGATTTCCAAGGCGCCGGTCAACCAGCTGATTTATGACGCGCTGCTGCTGCTGCAGCACCGCGGCCAGGATGCGGCCGGCATCGTCACCATGCAGGGCCAGAAGTGCTTCATGCACAAGGCGCGCGGGATGGTGCGCGACGTGTTCCGCACCCGCAACATGCGCGCGCTGCCGGGCAATGTCGGGCTGGGGCAGGTCCGCTATCCCACCGCCGGCAACGCCTACAGCGAGGAAGAGGCGCAGCCCTTCTACGTCAACGCCCCCTACGGCATCGTGCTGGTCCACAACGGCAACCTGACCAACGCCCACGCGCTGAAGGCGGAGCTGTTCGAGGTCGACCGCCGCCACATCAACACCGAAAGCGACACCGAGGTGCTGATCAACGTGCTGGCGCACGAGCTGGAGATGGCCGGCCGCGACCTGCCGCTGACGCCGGCGCAGATCTTCAAGGCAGTGAGCACGGTGCACAAGCGCATCAAGGGCTCGTATGGCGTGATCGCGCTGATCGCCGGCCACGGCCTGCTCGCCTTCCGCGACCCCTACGGCATCCGGCCGCTGTGCTTCGGCCAATCGGGCGACGGCGAGGTGATGGTGGCCAGCGAGAGCGTGGCGCTCGAAGGCACCGGCCACACGCTGACGCGCGACCTCGCGCCTGGCGAGGCCCTGTTCATCGACACCAGCGGCGCGATCCACACGCAGCAGTGCGCCGAGCACCCGACGCTGAACCCCTGCATGTTCGAGTTCGTGTATCTGGCGCGGCCGGACTCGGTGATGGACGGCATCTCGGTCTACCAGGCGCGCCTGAACATGGGCGAGACGCTGGCCCAGCGCCTGATCTCGACGATCCCGCCCAGCGAGATCGACGTCGTCATCCCGATCCCGGAATCGAGCCGCCCCTCGGCGATGCAGCTCGCGCACCGGATTGGCAAGCCGTACCGCGAGGGCTTCGTCAAGAACCGCTATGTCGGGCGGACCTTCATCATGCCGGGCCAGTCCACGCGCAAGAAGTCGGTGCGCCAGAAGCTCAACGCGATCGGTCTGGAGTTCAAGGGCCGCAACGTGCTGCTGGTCGACGACTCGATCGTGCGCGGCACGACCTCCAAGGAGATCGTGCAGATGGCCCGCGAGGCCGGCGCCAACAAGGTCTACCTGGCCTCGGCCGCGCCGCCGGTGCGCTTCCCCAACGTCTACGGCATCGACATGCCGACCAAGGAAGAGCTGATCGCCCATGGCCGCTCGATCGAGGAGATCCGCCAGTTCATCGGCGCCGACGCGCTGATCTACCAGGACGTCGATGCGATGAAGCGCGTGGTCGCCCAGTTGCGTCCGGGCTTGAATGGCTTCGAGGCCTCGTGCTTCGACGGCACCTACATCACCGGCGACGTGTCGGCCGAGGACTTCGCGACGCTGCAGGCGCAGCGCAAGTCGCAGCCCGAGGAGGAGGACCTGCCGGCGCGCAGCCGCCTGGCCCTGCAGAGCGGCGGAGACCAGTGATGACGAGCGACAAGAAGGGCGGCATCCCGCGCGTGGCGCTGCCCGCCGACGCACGGCTGGACACGCTCGCGGTCCGCGAAGGCCTGCCCGCGACGCCGTGGGGCGAGAACTCCGAGGCGCTGTTCCTGACCAGCAGCTTCGTGCACCCGGACGCGGCGACCGCCGCGCGCCGCTTCGCCAACGAGGAAGAGGCCTTCGTCTACAGCCGCTTCTCGAATCCGACGGTCATGATGATGGAGCGCCGGCTCGCCGCGCTCGAGGGCACCGAGGCCTGCATCGCGACGTCCTCGGGCATGTCCGCGATCATGCTGCTGGTGATGGGCCTGCTGAAGGCCGGCGATCACGTGGTGTGCTCGCGCTCGGTGTTCGGCTCGACGATCAAGCTGCTGCAGGGCGAGTTCGGCAAGTTCGGCGTCCAGACGACCTTCGTCTCGCAGACCGATCTGGCGGAATGGAAGAACGCGCTGCAGCCCAACACCCGGCTGCTGTTCGCCGAAACCCCGACCAACCCGCTGACCGAGGTCTGCGACGTCGCCGCGCTGGCGGAGATCGCGCATGGCCATGGCGCGTTGCTGGCCGTCGACAACTGCTTCGCGTCACCCGCGCTGCAGCAGCCGGCGAAGATGGGCGCGGACTTCATCATCCATTCGGGCACCAAGTATCTGGACGGCCAGGGCCGCGTGATCGCGGGCGCGATCTGCGCGTCGTCGAAGTACGTCGACGAGGTGTTCACGCCGGTGATGCGCTCGGTGGGCATGTCGCTGTCGCCGTTCAACGCCTGGGTCGTGCTCAAGGGCATGGAGACGCTGTCGGTGCGCATGAAGGCGCAGACCGCCAGCGCCGCCGTGCTGGCCCAGTGGCTGGAGTCGCATCCCGCCGTCGAGCGGGTCTACTACCCGGGCCTGACATCGCACCCGCAGCACGAGCTCGCGATGCGCCAGCAAGGCGGGCAGGGCGGGGCGGTGGTGTCCTTCATCGTCAAGGGCGGCGCCGAGGACAACGGGCGGGCTGCCGCCTTCCACGTGATCGACCAGACGACGATCTGCTCCATCACCGCCAACCTGGGCGACACCAAGACCACCATCACACATCCGGCCAGCACCTCGCATGGCCGCCTCACCGAGCCGCAGCGCCAGGCGGCCGGCATCACGCAAGGCCTGATCCGCGTCGCGGTCGGCCTGGAAGACATCGAAGACATCAAGGCCGACCTGGCCCGCGGTTTGAACTCCCTATGACCACCATCCGTACCCGCATCGCTCCCTCGCCGACGGGCTTCCTGCACCTGGGCACCGCGCGCACGGCGCTGTTCTCCTGGGCCTACGCGCGCCACTTCGGCGGCCAGTTCGTGCTGCGCATCGAGGACACCGACGTCGCCCGCTCGACGCAGGACTCGGTCGAACAGATCCTGGCTTCGATGAAATGGCTGGGCCTGGCGTACGACGAGGGCCCGATCTACCAGATGCAGCGCCTGGAGCGCTATCACGCGGTCGTCGAACAGATGATCGCGGCGGGCACGGCCTACCGCTGCTACTGCACGCCGGAAGAACTGGACGCGATGAAGGCCGGCCAGGAGGCGCGCGGCGAGAAGCGCCGCTATGATGGCACCTGGCGTCCGGAACCCGGCAAGACGCTGCCGGCGATTCCCGAAGGCGTGACACCGGTGGTGCGCTTCAAGAATCCGCTCGACGGCGACGTGACCTGGAATGACCTGGTCAAGGGCCCGATCACGATCAACAACCGCGAGATCGACGACCTGATCATCCTGCGGCCCGATGGCGTGCCGACCTACAACTTCGCCGTGGTGATCGACGACTGGGACATGGCCATCACCCATGTCTTCCGCGGCGACGAGCACATCAACAACACGCCCTGGCAGATCAACATCTTCAACGCGCTGGGGGCGCCGCTCCCGGCGTTCGGGCACATTCCGGTGATCCTGGGCGACGACGGTCAGAAGCTGTCCAAGCGCCGCGGCGCCGTCAGCGTGACGGCCTACGAGGACAACGGCTATCTGCCCGAGGCGATGCTGAATTACCTCGCGCGCCTGGGCTGGAGCCACGGCGATGACGAGCTGTTCTCGATCGAGCAGATGGTGTCGTGGTTCGACGGGGGACACATCTCGAAGAGCCCGGCGCAATGGGATCCGGCCAAGCTCGAATGGGTCAACGCCCATTACATCAAGCTGGCCGGCGATGCGCGGCTGGCGACGCTGGTGGCGGCGCAACTGGCCAAGCGAGGCCTGGCGGCGCCGGCGCGGCTCGAGGCGATGTGCGGCCTGTTCAAGGACCGCTGCAGCACCACGGTGGCGCTGGCCGACTGGCTGGCGATGTATGTGTCGCCGGTCACCATCGGCGACGCGGACCGCGCGCAGCATTTGACCGAGGCCGTCAAACCGGCGGTGCTGACGCTCGCCGACAAGCTCGAGGCGCTGGGCACCTGGGACAAGGCCGCGATCAGCGCCGCCATCAAGGAAACGATCGCCGCGCATGGTCTGAAGATGCCGCAACTGGCAATTCCGGTGCGCGTGCTGGCCTGCGGCCGGACGCAGACGCCGTCGGTCGATGCGGTGCTGGAACTCTTCGACAAAGAAATTTTGTTGAACCGCTTGCGTTCCGTTTAAAACTCGGTCTATACTCTCGTTCTCGCTTGAACAGCGCGTTGTTCGAAACGAACTTCGAAGCGGCAGACAGCGAATCAAAACGGGGAGCGCAAGCTCCCCGATGAGATTCCAGGAAACCGAAGAGAAGCCGGATCGAATCCCCGAAGGGGGTATAGCTCAGCTGGGAGAGCGCTTGCATGGCATGCAAGAGGTCAGCGGTTCGATCCCGCTTACCTCCACCAAACTTCGGTTTGCGTGGCGCGCGGTTCAAGGAAGAAGGTTTAGTCCCCTTCGTCTAGAGGCCTAGGACACCACCCTTTCACGGTGATTACAGGGGTTCGAATCCCCTAGGGGACGCCAAGTTTTCGAGCTTGGTTACTGATCAGAGATTGATCGAGAAAATCGAAAAATTCTTCGGAAGTCGATTTGATCGTTGTCAAAATCAGGTATAGTAACGAAATCGACGCAGCGCCGACATCAAGCAATGGATGAAGGCAAAGCGAGAAAAGTTTGATGCGACGGATCGGAAGATCTTGAGTATCTGGAGTGGTAGTTCAGTTGGTTAGAATACCGGCCTGTCACGCCGGGGGTCGCGGGTTCGAGCCCCGTCCACTCCGCCAACAATGAGTTGAGACTCGGGCTGCGTACCGATTCGATGCGAAAGCATTCGGGGGTATAGCTCAGCTGGGAGAGCGCTTGCATGGCATGCAAGAGGTCAGCGGTTCGATCCCGCTTACCTCCACCAGAATCCTTCGGGAAACTGGGCGCGGACCGAGTCGCGGCAAGAAGGTTTAGTCCCCTTCGTCTAGAGGCCTAGGACACCACCCTTTCACGGTGATTACAGGGGTTCGAATCCCCTAGGGGACGCCAAGTTTGACAAGGCTTGGCTGCATCGCGATTCTGAATGGAATCGATGGCTTGCAGCGAAACTTGTTCGCTAACGATATCGATGTGCTTAACAACGTCGTATCTGGAGTGGTAGTTCAGTTGGTTAGAATACCGGCCTGTCACGCCGGGGGTCGCGGGTTCGAGCCCCGTCCACTCCGCCAACATTGAAACCCTGTCGATGCAAGTCGACAGGGTTTTTTCTTTGCCTGTTCGAATGATGTGGATCGCTGTTCGATGCGGTATTCAGAGGTCTGGATACTCGCGCTTGCGCTGATCGGTATAACTCCACCAATCCTTGGCCGGAGCGCCGTTCATGAAATCGACGGCCGCCATATAGGTATCCAGTACGCAAGGATCATGGCGCTGGCCAGTCAGTTTGCAAATCCGCTGATAAAGCGCGAATGCATCGGCGCCGATGAGATCCGCGGGTTGCCGGATCCCCATCAATTCAAAATCCCGGGCCATTGCGGGGCCGATGTTGGGAATCTGCCGCAGCGTCCGGCATTCTGCGGCCGAAGCCGCTTTCGTGTGCGTCTTTCGCGCGGACATGCGCCGCCCCGATACGGTCAGTGAAACCCGCCGGACCGGATCAGTCCAACAGCCAAGCCTTCAATGGCGAAGTGCTCATCCGGCGTGACGTCGATGGGCTCGAAATCGGTGTTCTCCGGTAGCAGCCGAATACCACCCGCATGGCGCTGGAATCGTTTGACGGTGACCTCGTCACCAATGCGCGCGACGACCACCTGGCCATTGCGCGCCTCGCTGATTTTCTGCACGGCGAGCAGGTCACCGTCCATGATGCCGATGTCCTTCATGCTCATGCCTTTCACGCGTAGCAGGAAGTCGGGCGCTTTCGAGAACATCGAGGGGTCGACGCTATAGTGCTGCTCCACATGTTCCTCGGCGAGGATGGGGGCGCCGGCGGCGACCCGGCCCACGAGTGGCAGCGTGAGTTGCGCCAGGCTCGCCAGTGGCAGTGCGAACTGGCTGTGCTCGCGGGCGCGATTGACCTGGCGAAGCGCCGTCGAGGGCAGGCGGATTCCGCGCGCCGTGCCGCCCACCAGTTCGATGACGCCCTTGCGGGCGAGCGCCTGCAGGTGTTCCTCGGCGGCATTGGCGGACTTGAACCCCAGTTGTTGCGCGATTTCGGCGCGGGTGGGCGGGGAGCCGGTGCTCTCGATGCTGTCGCGGACCAGATCGAAGATCTGTTGCTGGCGGGCGGTGAGTTTGGGTGGTGTATCCACGGGCACTGGCCTTTATTCCATTGAGGACGGGACGGGATTTCGCGGCCAGGAGTCGAGTTCTCGATCGAGGTTCGAAAACTGGCTGAGAATTCATCCAGCATCTGGATTTTTATACAGGAGACGACAAATTGCAAAGTGCGGCGCAGACCCTCGTGATCATCGGCACCGGCGGGACGATCGCCGGGGCTTCGGGCAGCGCGACGGACAACGTCGGCTACAAGGCGGGTTCGCTGTCGGTGGCGTCGCTGGTGAAGGCGGTCCCGGCGCTGGCGGCCAAGTCGCTGAAGGCTGAACAGCTGGCCCAGCTCGACAGCAAGGACATGGATCACGCCACGTGGGCTCGGCTGGCGAAGCGGGTGCGGGAGCATCTGGACCGGCCGGAGGTGCGCGGCGTGGTGATCACGCACGGCACCGACACGCTGGAGGAGACCGCCTATCTGCTGCAGCGCGTGCTGGCGCCGGAGAAGCCCGTCGTCCTGACCGCGGCGATGCGGCCGGCGACCGCCATCCAGGCGGATGGGCCGCAGAACCTGCTGGATGCCGTCGCCGTCGCCGAGAGCGACGGCGTGCGAGGCGTCATCGCTGTCGTGGCGGGTCAGGTCTGGTCCGGGCTTGAGCTGCGCAAGACGCACAGTTACCGGCTCGACGCCTTCGAGGCGGGCCCCGATGCCGGGCCGCTGGCCGTGGTGGAGGAGGGCATCGTGCGGCGCTTCCGCGATTGGCCGGCGGGCGAGGCGCTTGGCGCGGGGCTGCTGCCGGAAGATGGGGCTCAGTGGCCCTGGGTGGAGGTGCTCGCCAGCCATGCGGGTGCCGACGCGCGTTCGCTCGAGGCATGGCGGGCGGCCGGTCTGCAGGGGCTGGTGCTGGCGTGCACGGGCAACGGCACGGTGAATCAGGCGCTCGAGGCGCCGGTGCGGGCGCTCAAGCATGCCGGCGTGCCGGTGTGGCGGACGACGCGGTGCGCGCAAGGCCGCATCGTCGGCGCGGAGGGCGAGCCCGCGGCGGCGCTGTCGCCCTGGGCGGCGCGCGTCGAACTGATGCTCGCGCTGCTCCAGCAACGCTGAGGCATCGCATCAACGACAAAGCGCCGGCGGATGCCGGCGCTTTTTTCTTGGCGAGCCCGGCGTGAGCCGGGCGGTCGCGAGGCTTAGACGATCGTCAGCGTGACGTCGACGTTGCCGCGGGTCGCGTTGGAGTATGGGCAGACCTCGTGGGCCTCGGCGACCAGCTTCTCCAGTTGCGCGCGATCCATGCCCGGCACCGAGATCTTCATCGACACGGCGATGCCGAAGGCGCCCGGCTTGTTGGCGTGCGGGCCGATGCCGACTTCGCTGGTGATCGAGACTTCAGCCGGCAGCGCGACCTTGTTGCGCGCCGAGACGGCCTTCATCGCGCCGATGAAGCAGGCCGAGTAGCCCGCGGCGAACAGCTGTTCCGGGTTGGTGCCGCTGCCGCCGGCGCCGCCGAGTTCCTTGGGCGTCGACAGCTCGACCTTCAGCGCGCCGTCGGACGACTGGGCAGTGCCTTGGCGGCCGCCGGTGGCGGTGGCGGTGGCGGTGTAGAGGGCTTTCTCGATGGCCATGTGGGGCTCCTTGGTGGTGAGAGGGTGGGGAAAACCGTGGGGTCAGGGATTGCCGTCCCCGCCGTAGTCCGCCGCGAGGGCGGCGGCATCGGGGGCGGGGTCGGCGGCGAGATGGGTCAGTACATTGGTCCGCAACTCCTGCAGACGGCGTGTCAGTGATTCGAGTTCGGCCGGACCGCAGGCGCTGGCGCAGGCCAGGTGCTCCGGGATGCCGACCGCCTGATCGCGCAGCGCGCGGCCGGCGGCGGTCAGGTGGATCTCGACGCGGCGCTCGTCGCTGCGGGCGCGCTGGCGCTCGATCAGCGCGCTGGCCTCGAGCCGCTTCAGCAGTGGCGTCAGCGTGCCGGAATCCAGGCTCAGCCGCTGTCCGAGTTCCGAGACGCCCAGGCCCTCCGTTTCCCACAGCACCAGCATCACGAGATATTGAGGGTAGGTCAGGCCAAGCGGCGCCAGCAGCGGCTTGTAGAGCTTGGTCATCGCCAGCGAGGTCGAATACAGCGCGAAGCAAAGCTGAACGTCCAGCTTCAGCCAGTCGGTGCCGGCGGGCATCGAGGGCTGGCCGCCGGCGGCGCTGACAGAGGCAGCGTCTTCGGGGCTGGAGGAGTTCGTCGTCGGCATGGGATGAACTGTAGCGAGCAATTCAATTGCGTACAATTGAAATGGTCTTTGTCCGCGGTTGACGCGAACTATCGGCCCCGGGGGCGCCAGGGCGCAAGGGCTCAGCTGGCGGATTGGATCGCGTCGACCTGCTCGCTCAGCTCCAGCCAGCGCATCTCGGCTTCGTCGATCTCATCGCCGATGGCTTTCAGCCGCTTGCCCGCGTCCGCGATCTGAGCGGGCGTCTGGCCGGGGCTGGAGAGCTGCGCTTCCAGCGCCGCGCGTTCCTCCGCCCAGGCCTTCATCTTCGCGTCGATCTGCTCCATCTCCTTGCGCAGCGGCCGCGTCTGCTCGTTGAGCTTCTGACGCGCCTGACCGCTGAGCTTGCGATCCTCGCGCTTGACGGGCGCCGCGGGCGCTTGCGCGGGCTCCGGAGTCACGGCCACGGGCGCCGGCGCGCTGCCGCCTCGCGCCTCGCGCAGCGCCTGCTTGGCCTCTTCCTTCGCCAGCTTCGCGGCCTCCTTGGACTGCTCCAGCAACCAGCGCTGATAGTCGTCCAGATCGCCGTCGAAGGGGGCGAGCTTGCCGTCGGCCACCAGCCAGAACTCGTCGCAGACCTCTCGCAGCAGCGCGCGGTCGTGGCTGACCAGCATCACCGTGCCCTCGAACTCGTTGAGCGCCATCGACAGCGCCTCGCGGGTCTGCAGGTCCAGGTGGTTCGTGGGCTCGTCGAGCAGCAGCAGATTGGGGCGCTGCCAGACCAGCATCGCCAGCACCAGCCGCGCCTTCTCGCCGCCCGACAGGCTGCCGACCTCCTGGTTCACCATGTCGCCGACGAAGCGGAACTGGCCCAGGAAGTCGCGCAGCTCCTGCTCGCGCGCATTCGGGCTGACCTCCTTGGCCAGCCGGATCATGTGCATCAGCGGGCCCTCGTCGGGCCGCAGCACGTCCATTTCCTGCTGCGCGAAATAGCCGATCGACAGGCCCTTGCCCTCGGTGATGGTGCCGCTCATCGGGCGCTGCATGCGCGCCACCGTCTTCACGAAGGTCGACTTGCCCTGGCCGTTCGCCCCCAGGATGCCGAAGCGCTGGCCGGCCAGCACGGAGCGGTCGATGCCGCGCACGATGACCTTCTCGCCCTCGTCCGTGTCGTAGCCCACCGAGACGGTGTCGAACATCAGCATCGGATTCGGAAGGTTCAGCGGCTCGCGGAACTCGAAGCTGAAGTCCGACGCGGTCAGCACCGGCGCCAGCTTCCCCATGCGTTCCAGCGCCTTGACGCGGCTCTGCGCCTGCTTGGCCTTGCTGGCCTTGGCCTTGAAGCGGTCGATGAACTTCTGCAGATGCGCCATGCGCTCCTGCTGTTTGTCGAAGGCTTGCTGCTGCTGGAGCATGCGCTCGGCGCGCATGGCCTCGAAGGCGGTGTAGTTGCCGCCGTAGCGATGCAGCTTGGTCTCGTCGAGATGCAGCGTCACCTTCGTGATCGCGTCCAGGAACTCGCGGTCGTGGCTGATGATGATCAGCGTGCCTTCATAGCGCTGCAGCCAGGCTTCCAGCCAGACCAGGGCGTCCAGGTCCAGGTGGTTGGTGGGCTCGTCCAGCAGCATCAGGTCGGACGGGCACA
>Ga0209257_1001960_pt1 | contig 22197 bp, 21 predicted proteins | sample AraplaCvi_mCL_r2_FD_184277 | JGI IMG/M metagenome (GOLD analysis project Ga0209257, IMG submission 184277) | Arabidopsis root microbial communities from North Carolina, USA - plate scrape MF_Cvi_mCL_r2 (SPAdes) (version 2) | ecosystem: Host-associated > Plants > Roots > Endosphere | place: USA...
CGACCAGTTTCTTGAGGCGGCCGTTGACCACCGACCGCGCCAGACCGGTCCGCGCGACGAACTCGTCGAAGCTGTGAGTACCAAGAAAGGCTTGCTCCATGATGAGCAGCACGGGGACGTCGCCGACGACGTCGAGCGCGCGCCAGATCGAGCAGGCCCTGATGGTACGCTCATGTTTCAATCGGGACACATCCTTCGGTTCCGCCTCGCCCTAACCGGGGCGCCGCGCGATGGGAAGAGGGGGCCGTGCCCGTGGCCCCCTCCCCCGCACCGGGAGAGCCCGGTCAGAAGCGACCCGTCAGCTGCACCGCAATCGTGCGCGGCCGGTCGACGATGCCGTTATAGGCATTGCCGGCGTTGCGCGTGATCGTCGTCGCGAGCGGCATCGAGCTGGCGGTCTGCAGGATGCGCTGGTTGGTGAGATTACGCCCGATCAGCGCGATCTCCCATTTATTGTCGATCTCCGCGAGCGCCAAGCGCGCGCCAAGCTTGGCATAGCTGTCCTGGCGCGTGCGCGGATCGAGGTTCGCCGAGGCGATATAGGCCGACGAGAAGTCGACGTTGAAGTTCGCGGCGATCTTCATGCTGCCGCTGATCGGGGTCGTATAGTCGAGATTGAGGTTACCCGACCATTTCGGCGACAGCGCGTTGCGCTTGCCCGTATAGTCGCAGAAGCCCCCCGGCCCCGGCGTCTGCAGATAATAGCATTGGCCGTTGGTGAAGTTGGTGAACTTGAAGTCGAGATAGGCGATCGCGCCGCTGACCGTCAGTCCCTCGGCCAATGCCGCGCGGAAGTCGGCCTCGACCCCCTGCGTCTTTGCCCCGGCGGCGTTGCGGACATTGAAGTTCAGCGTGCCGTCGAAGATATTGACCTGAAGATCGTGATATTTGGTGCGATAGACCGACAGGTTGAACGCGATATTGCGGCTCTTGTATTTCAGCCCGCCCTCGAAATTGTCGGCGCTTTCGTCCGCGAACATGAAGGCGCCGGGCTTGGCGACGGTGGTCGAGGTCGGCAGCGAGTTCGAGCGGATATCGAAGCCGCCGGCCTTCGTTCCCTTGGCATAGGAGGCATAGAGCATCAGGTCGTCGGTCGCGTCGAACTGGATGTTGACCATCGGGTTGAAGCTGTCTTCGCTCAATTTGCCCGAAATGCTGTGCGCCTCGATATTCAGCGCGCGGAAGGTCGCGGCGACGACCAGCGGATTGAAGGTATTGAGCGGCCCCTGGACGATCGCAAGCGTGCGGCTGCCCGTCTTCTTCTCATGGTTGAAGCGCGCGCCCGCAGTGATGCGAAGCTGGTCGGTCACCGCCAGCTCGCCTTGCGCGAAGGCCGAGATCAGGTCCGATTTTTGGGCATAATCGCGGTCGTTGCGCGTATCGCCGATCGCGTTGAACGGCGGCCCCAGCGCAAGGAAGGTCGAATTGAACAGGGTGAAGTCCTGCACGTCGAGCTTGGCGTTCTGGTAATAGAGACCCGCGATATAGTTGAACGCCTCGCCGCCCGGCGACGCCAGACGGAGCTCCTGCGAATATTGGCGATAATCCTCGCGAAGGTTCGTGCCGTCGAGGAAGCTGATCCCCGAAAAGTCGACGTCGACGATTTCGCGCGTCTTGTAGTCGAGCAGCGAGCTGGTCGAGGTCAGGGTGTGGTCGCCGAGCTCGAGGTCCATGTTGAGCGTCGCGCCGAACACCTTGTTGCGGCTCTCGTAGCCATTGTCGGCACGGACATAGTCGGGGGTGGTGTCGACGAAGAACGGCCCCTGGAACACCGTGTTATAGTTGCCGACCGCGCCGAACACGTCGCGCGGCTGCCCCTTCGCCTCGAAGTCGGCATATTCGAGCTTGAGCTCGGCGGCGAACGGCCCGCCCTTGTCGAACTCCAGCTTGCCGCGGAAATATTTCTCGTCGACGTTCGGCTCGTCGCGGTCGAGCTTGGTGTTGTAGAAATAGCCATCCATCGTCCGGTAATATCCGACGACGCGCGCCTCGACCCCGTCGCTCAGCGGCCCCGAGAGGACGCCGGTCAGCTGGAATTCCTTGTGGTTGAACTCATAGAGGCCCGAGACCGAGCCCTCGAATTCATCCGTGGGGCTACGCGTCGTGATGTTGACCGCCCCCGCGATCGCATTCTTGCCGAACAGGGTCGGCTGCGGCCCGCGCAGCACCTCGACGCGCTCCATGTCGATCAGCGGCAGACGCGACAGCTGGTCGCGGCCGTAATAGACGCCGTCGACGAACATCGCGACCGACTGCTCGAAGCCCTTGTTGTCGCCCGAGGCGATACCGCGGATCGCGATGCGGTTGGCGATCGCGGTCTGGGTGATCTTGAGGTTCGGGACCGACGACGAGATTTGCTCGAGGTTGGTCTGACCGTAATTTTCGATCTGCTTGCCGCTGACCGCCGAGATCGAGATCGGCACGTCGGACAGGCCTTCGGCGCGCTTCTGCGCGGTGACGATGATTTCCTCGAGCCCGCCCTGATCCTCGGCCGGCGCGGTATCCTGCGCAAAGGCGATTCCGGGGGTCGCGAGCGCCGATGCAGCGAGCAGCGCAGCGAATTGCGTCTTCATGATGTCTCTCCCTCCCACCATCGTCGGGGGCACCCCGCGATGTTTTTCTGGCCTTGCGACTCTTATCGTCTTTAAGTATCGTTATGCAAGTCAGATAATTCGGGAGAGCATATCGGTGCCGAAAAACGGCCTTCCTCCAGCGCTTACGCGCAACTTGCGGCTGCCCGCGATCGCCGCGCCGATGTTCCTCGTCTCCGGCCCCGAGATGGTGATCGCTGCCTCGCGCTCGGGCGTGATTGGCAGCTTCCCTGCCCCCAATGCGCGCACCTCGGCCGATCTCGAGGATTGGGTGAGCCGGATCGATTCGGCGCTGTCGAACGATCCCGACGCTGCAGCCTGGGCCGTGAACCTGGTCGTCCATCCGTCGAACAGCCGCCTTCCCGAAGATCTCGCCTGCGTGGTTCGCCACAAGGTTCCGCTGGTGATCACCGCGCTCGGCAGCCCGGCGCGGGTGGTGGAGGAAATCCACAGCTATGGCGGGCTCGTATTCGCCGACGTCAATTCGGTCGGCTTCGCGCGCAAGGCGGCCGCGGCCGGAGTCGACGGCCTCGTGCTGGTCGCGGCGGGCGCGGGCGGGCATACCGGCGCAACCGCGGGTTTCGCTTTTGTCGAGGAGGTCCGGCAGTTCTGGGACGGTCCGCTCGTGCTCGGCGGTGCGATCTCGACCGGACACGCCGTCCGCGCGGCGGAGATTCTCGGCGCCGACTTCGCCTATCTCGGCACTTCGCTGATCGCCTGCGCCGAAAGCATGGCAGTACAGCCCTACAAGGATATGGTCGTCGCCGCAGGCGCCGAGGACATCGTGCCGTCAAAGGGTATCACGGGTGTGACCGCCAACTGGCTGAAATCGAGCCTGATCGCCGCCGGATACGACCCCGCGAACATGCCCGAGGACAAGCGCCCGAACTTCTCCGACGCGCAGGACGATGCCAAGGCATGGAAGAATGTCTGGTCCGCCGGCCAAGGCGTCGGCGCGGTGCGTGGAATCGAACCCGTCGCCGCTATCGTCGACCGTCTTGTAAAGGAATATGATGCCGCCGCCGCAAGGCCGCGCTTTGCTGCCGCCGAAGGAGTCCCCGCATGACCGCCGAACTCGTCGACACGATCCGGACCACGATCCAGCCGAACGACCACCCCTATATGAAGGACGCGTGGCGCCCGACGTACAACGAGTGGAACGCGATCTTCGCAAACGGCGACGCCGAGGTGATCGGAACGATCCCGACCGACATCGACGGCGTTTACGTCCGCACCGGCGAGAACCAGATCCACGAGCCGATCGGCCGCTATCACCCCTTCGACGGCGACGGATTCATCCACGCCATCTCGTTCAAGGACGGGCGTGCGAGCTATCGCAGCCGCTTCGTGCGCACCAAGGGTTTCGAGGCCGAGAAGGAAGCCGGCCGCTCGCTGTGGGCGGGGCTGATGGAGCCCCCGCACAAGTCGACACGCCACGGCTGGGGGGCGCAGGAATGGCTCAAGGATTCCTCGTCGACCGATGTCGCGATCCACGCGGGCAAGATCATCTCGACCTTCTATCAGTGCGGCGAGGCCTATCGGCTCGACCCCTTTACGCTCGAGCAATATGGCACCGAAAGCTGGGTGCCGCTCGACGGCATTTCGGCGCATTGCAAGGTCGACCTCGCGACCGGCGAGCTGATGTTCTTCAACTATTCGAAGCACGCGCCCTATATGCATTACGGCGTCGTCGGCGCGGACAACAAGCTGAAGCATTATATCCCGGTGCCGCTCGCGGGGCCGCGCCTGCCGCACGACATGGCGTTCACCGAGAATTACACGATCCTCAACGACATGCCGCTCTACTGGAACGAGGAGCTGCTCGAGCGGAAGCTGCACGTCGTGCAGTTCCACCCCGACGAAAAGACGCGCTTCGCGATCATTCCGCGCCACGGCCAGCCGGAAGACATTCGCTGGTTCGAGGCCGAACCGACCTACACGCTTCACTGGCTCAACGCGTGGGAGGAAGGCGACGAGATCATCCTCGACGGCTATTATCAGGAAGAGCCGATGCCGAAATCCTATCCGAACGCGCCCGAGGGCTTGGAGCGGATGATGGCCTATCTCGATCAGGGCCTGCTCAAGCCGCGCCTCCACCGCTGGCGCTTCAACCTCAAGACCGGAAAGACGACCGAACAAAGGCTCGACGAGCGCGACCTCGAATTCGGCATGTTCAACCACCGCTATGCGGGCAAGCCCTACCGCTATGCCTATAGCGCGATCCCCGAGCCCGGCTGGTTCCTGTTCCGCGGGCTCGTCAAGCACGACCTCGATGCGGGAACGAGCGAGGAATATGAATTCGGCCCCGGCCGCTTCGGCAGCGAGGCGCCCTTTGCGCCGCGCATCAATGCCAAGGACGAGGACGACGGCTATCTCGTCTCCTTCATCGCCGACCTCGAAACCGACCGCTCCGAATGCGTGCTGATCGACGCGAAAAATGTCGCGGCGGGGCCGGTGTGCCGGATCATCCTGCCCGAGCGCATCTGCTCGGGCACGCATACCGTCTGGGCGAGCGGCGACGATATTGGCATGGGTCCGAACAGCGTGCTGGCCGCCTGAGATGATCGTCGCGGGAGAGGATAAGAGGCAGCGACATCGGAACGGTGGCTGGTGGGGGGACGAAACCTTTGCCGACCTGTTCGCGGCCAACGCAGCGGCGCACCCCGAACGCCTCGCGCTGGTTGACGCGCCCAACCGTAGCGATTTCGCCTTCGGCGAACCGCAGCGGCTGAATTACGCCGAACTGGCGGCCGAGATCGACCGGCTCGCGGGCGCGCTCGTCAGAGCAGGGATCGGAAAGGACGACGTGCTGCTCGTCCAGCTTCCGAACATCAGCGAGTTCGTCGCGCTCTATTTCGCCGCAGCGAAGATCGGCGCGATCGTCAGCCCGGCGGCGGTGCAATATCGCAGCCATGAGCTCAAGGGCATGATCGGCGTCGTCGAGCCGAAGGCTTTCGTCTGTGCGACGCAGGTCAAGGGCTGCGACCATGTCGGCGTCGCAGCGCCGCTGCTGGGCGACATCCGGTTGATGACCTTCGGCCCCGACGCCCCCGCAAACGCGCTCAACCTGTCGACCGCGACCGGCGACGCCGAAGCCCTCGCCGCGCACGTCGCCGCGAACCCGGTCGACGCCGACGATATCTTCACCATCTGCTGGACCTCGGGCACCACCGGCGTGCCCAAGGGCGTCCCGCGCAGCCACAACCACTGGATCGCGGTGGCGGGCGCGGGATATGAGGCGATGAAGGTCGGGCCGGGCGACGTCCTGCTCAACCCCTTCCCGCTGATCAATATGGCGAGCATCGGCGGCATCACCATGTGCTGGCTGACAAGCGCGGGGACGATGGTGCTGCATCATCCCTTCGACCCCGGCGTCTATCTCAAGCAGATCGCAACCGAGCGGCCGAGCCTGACGATCGCACCGCCCGCGGTGCTCAACATGCTGCTGCAGAATGAGGCGTTGCTCGCGTCGGTCGACCTCTCCAGCCTGCGCGTCATCGCGTCGGGCTCGGCGCCGCTGGCCCCTGCGATGGTGCGCGGCTTTCAGGAAAAGCTCGGCATCATCATCGTCAACGTCTTCGGGTCGAACGAGGGGATGAGCTTCATCACCGGCGAGGGCGACATGCCCGACCCCGACAAGCGCGCGAGCCTGTTCCCGCGCCGCGGCACCTATCTGCGCCCCTATGGCGAGGGCCGCGCGCCCAATATCGAAAGCCGCCTCGTCCCGCCCGGCGGTGGCGATCCGATCGAGGCCGACGGCGTATCGGGCGAACTCCAGATCCGCGGGCCGACCTTGTTCGAGGGCTATCACAACGCCCCGGAGCGCACCGCCGAGGCCTTTACCGACGACGGCTGGTTCCGCACCGGCGATCTGTTCGAGATCGCCGAGGGCGGCGACTTCTACCGCTTCGTCGGACGCTGCAAGGATCTGATCATCCGCGGCGGGGTCAATATCTCGCCCGAGGAGATCGACCAGTTGCTCGGCGGCCACCCGCTGCTCGCCGAGGCATGCACCTTCTCGCTTCCCGATCCGACGATGGGCGAGCGTATCGGCCTTGCCTATGTCCCGCGCGGCGAAGGCGACGTCGGGATCGGCGAGGTCGCCGACTATCTGCGCGGACACGATCTTGCGGTGTTCAAACTGCCCGAACGCCTGTTCCGCTTCGACGCCTTGCCGCGCAACGTCACCAACAAGGTGATGCGCAGCGAAGTGCGCGAAATGGCGCTCGCCACTCTCGAAAAGGAAGCCTGACATGGCAAAGGACGTCTTCATCCTCGGCGGCGCGCAGACCGATTTCGCGCGCAACCTCGAACGCGAGGGCGGCGGCCTGTTCGAGCTGTTCCGCGACGTCGCCGAAGCGGCGTTCGCGGCGACGGGTATCGAGCCCAAAGAGGTCGAGACCGCCCACGTCGGCAATTTCGTCGGCGAACTCTTCGCCGGACAGGGCCAGCTCGGCGGCTTTTTCGGCCATGTGCACCCCGATCTCGCGGGTATCCCGGCGTCGCGTCACGAGGCCGCCTGCGCGTCGGGCAGCATCGCGATCCTCGCCGCCGCGGCCGAGATCGAGGCCGAACGCTACGGCCTCGCGCTCGTGCTCGGCATCGAGCTGATGCGCAACGTCCCCGGACAGCGCGCCGCCGAATATCTCGGCGCCGCCGCGTGGGCGGGCCGCGAGGCGCAGCAAGCGCGCTACCTCTGGCCCTGGATGTTCGCGCGCGTCGCCGAGGAATATGAGGAACGCTTCGGACTCGACCGCGCGCATCTGCGCGGAATTTCGGCGAACAATTTCGCCAACGCCAAGAAGAACCCGAATTCGCAGACGCGCGGCTGGGCGGTGACCGACGATCATCTGGGAGAGAATGACGAGGTCAATCCGCTGATCGAGGGTTCGCTTCGCAAGTCCGATTGCGGACAGGTCACCGACGGCGCCGCCGCGATCTTTCTCGCCTCGCGGGAGGTCGCCGAAGCCTATGCGAAGCGGCGCGGGATCCCGCTCGACAGCCTCCCGCGTATCAAAGGCTGGGGCCACGCCACTGCCCCCCTGCTCTATTCGACCAAAGTCGCAGACAGCCGCGGCGGCGACTATGTCTTCCCGAACGTGCGCAAGGCGATGATGGACGCGCTCCGCCGCGCCGGGATGCCGGACATTTACGCCTGCGACGGGGTCGAGGTGCATGATTGTTTCTCGATTACCGAATATATGGCGATCGACCATTTCGGGATCACCAAACCCGGCGAAAGCTGGCGCGCCGTCGAGGACGGCACGATTGCGCTCGGCGGCAAGCTGCCGGTCAATCCATCAGGCGGCCTGATCGGGCTCGGCCATCCGGTCGGCGCGACGGGCGTGCGCATGCTGCTCGACAGTTGGCGGCAGGTCACCGGCAACGCGGGCGATTATCAGGTCGAGGGCGCACGCAATTTCGCGACGTTCAACGTCGGCGGCAGCGCCACAACCGCGGTCAGCTTCGTCGTCGGCACCTGATTTGACCGAAGTCTTCCTCTACGATGCGGTGCGCACGCCGCGCGGCAAGGCGCGGCCCGATGGCGGGCTCGCGGCGCTGAGCCCGCAGGAGCTGGTGCGTCAGCAGGCTGCAGCGCTGAGCGCACGCTACGGGGAATTCACGCCCGAAGCGCTGATCCTCGGCTGCGTCACGCAAAGCGGCGCACAGGGCGGGCATATCGCGATGCTGGCAAAGTTGCACGCGAAGCTTCCCGATGCCTGCGCGGCGCACAGCCTCAACAATTATTGCGCCTCGGGGCTGTCCGCGATCGGTCAGGCGATCGCGAAGGTCGCGAGCGGCGAGATCGGCCTGGCGCTCGCGGGCGGAGTCGAGTCGATGAGTTCGGCGCCCTTCCTCGGCGACCGCGCGGGCTTCTATTCCAACGACGAATTGCCTCCCCGCGCGCGCTTCGTCCCGCCGGTTCTCGCCGCCGATCGGCTGGCGAACAGCGAAGGGATTACCCGCGCCGAACTCGACGCGGCCGCCCTCGCATCGCAGCAAAAAGCCTCCGCAGCCGAAACCGACGCGGCGATGCAGGCATCGCGCATCGCAACGGGCGCGCTGACCGGCGAGGAATGCATCAGGCCGCAGACGACTGCGGAATCGCTAGCCGCCTCGCCACCGGCGTTCGGTGAATTGCAGGCGCAATATGCGAGCGCGCTCGAAGGTGCGACCTTCGAGCCCTTGCACGCCGTCGCTCACGCCCCGCCCATCTGCGACGGGGCCGGGCTGGCGTTGATTGGCGGCGGAGACATGGGCGTCGCGCCCCGAGCGCGCGTCGTTGCCTTTGCCGAGAGCGGCGACGACCCGGTATCGTCACTCACCGCGGGATTCGCGGCGATGGACAAGGTTCTCGCGCGTGCGGGGCTCACACTCGCCGAAATGGACCGCATCGAGTTCATGGAAGCCTTTGCCGTAACCATCGCCAAATTCCTCCGCGACCGCGCGCCCGACCCGGCGCGCGTCAACGTCGCCGGCGGGCATCTGGCGAAGGGGCATCCGATGGGCGCAAGCGGTGCAATCCTGACGTCCGGCCTGCTCGATGCGCTCGACGCCGGCGGCGGGAAATACGGCCTCGTGGTGCTCACCGGCGCGATGGGCGTCGGCGCCGCGATGATCGTCGAGAGAGTGGCCGGATAAATTTCCGTTAGCCATTAAATCCGGCCGCTCAACGACCGTTAAATGGCGCATGACCACACATGCAACACCATCGAACGAGCCGGTCGGGCGGCTCCTGGGCTGGCTTGGATTAAGGAGTGCGCAGGGCGGCGCTCGCGAGGAGGAGCGACCGTCGGGGTCTCCTGCCACGCGCGACCTGATCCGCGAAGCGCGTCACCAGCTGGTGGGTGCAATCGGGACTTTTCTTCTCGACCATGATCTGGACGTGACAGCGACCAACCTGCTGATCGCGCACAGCGCCTTTTCGGGGATCAATCCCCGTCTCGCGCGCCAGATCGCGACGCGGGCGGCGACCGGCGAAGGCATCACGCAGCAGTGGCTCGACGAACTGGCGCAGCAGGAGCCGATCCAGCCCGACAGCGCCGAACTCGACCGCATGGTCGCCCGCCTCGAATCGAACCTCGAAACCTTCCAGACGAACACCAAGGCCGCGCGCAGCGCGACCAGCGAATATGGTACCAAACTCGAAGAGCATGTCAGCGACCTTGAGGAAGTGCAGAAGACCGGCGAACTCGTCTCGCACCTTGCCGACATCGCCAAGGTCATGCTCGAACGCACGCGTCACGCCGAAGAGGAAATGCGCAAGAGCGAGGACGAAGCCCGCTCGCTCCGTCGCAGCCTCGCACGCGCCAAGCGCGATGCCGAAATCGACTATCTGACCGGCCTGCCGAACCGCCGCGCCTTCGAGGTGCTGCTCGAACGCCATTATGAGGAAGCGCGCGCCGCGTGCGAACCGCTGTCGGTCGCCTTTTGCGACATCGACAAGTTCAAGGAAGTCAACGATACCCACGGCCACGAGGCCGGCGACCGCGTGATCAAGCTGATCGCCGACACGCTCGCGCATATCTCGAACGATCACTGCCATGTCGCGCGCCACGGCGGCGAAGAGTTCGTGATGCTGTTCCGCCGCCTTCCGCCGAGTGAAGCCGCCAAGAAGCTCGACGAGGCGCGCGAATCGCTCGCCAACCGCCGCCTGATCAACCGCAAGACCGATCAGCCCTTCGGCCAGATCACCTTCTCGGGCGGGGTTGCCGACGTCTTCGGCTTCGGCGATGCCCGTGCGGCGCTGAAGGCAGCCGACGACGCGCTCTACCGCGCGAAGGAAAGCGGCCGCAACCGCATCGAGCTAGCCCAGCTCTAACGGCTCCAGCGCGCGAAGATCGCCGTAGGGAGCAACAGCCCCCGCGCCTCTTCGCGTACAGCCAGTTCGCCGCATTCGACTTTGCCCGGCAGATCGGCGAAAAGCTGCGCAAGCAGCTCGCCGATCGCGAGTGCAGACATGCGCACGGCGTAGACCGTCAGGAACAGCGCGCGGCTGTCGGCGTCGAGCAATTGCCGGCAATCGCCGAGCAGCGGAGCAAGCCCTTCCTCCAGCTGCCAGCGTTCGTTGTTCGGACCGCGCCCGAACTTCGGGGGATCGAGCAGGATCGCGTCATAGCGCCGCTCGCGCCGCACTTCACGCGCCGTGAACTTTCCAGCATCGTCGACGATCCAGCGGATCGGCTTTTCGGCCATCCCCGCCAGTTCGGCATTTTCGCGAGCCTGCGACACCGACTTCTTCGAAGCATCGACATGCGTCACCGTCGCGCCGGCGGCTGCGAGCGCCTGGCTGCCCACCCCTGTGTAGCCGAAGAGGTTCAGAAAAGCCGGATCGGGCTTGCCGTCGACCTGACCACGCAGCCAGTCCCAGACTGGCGCCATGTCGGGAAAGAAGCCGAGATGACGAAAGGGGGTGCAACTCGCGGTGAAGCGCGTCTCGCGCCAGCCGAGCGGCCAGCCTTCGGCGGGCACCGGCTTGTTGTAATACCAGCGGCCGCCGCCATCATCGTCCGACGCAGGAATGAACTCACCATCGGCCTGGTCCCATTCGCTTGTCGACAGCGCGGGGGCCCACATCGCCTGTGGTTCGGGACGGATGAAACGGTACGGACCATAGCGCTCGAGCTTGCGCCCGTTGCCGCTGTCGATCAGCCCGTAATCGTCCCAAGCCTCGCCGATCAGCGTAACCAGAGGCTGCAGCTCAGCCACGCGCCGCCTCGCCGAGGATATAGGCCTTCACCGCATCATAGTCGCCCGGCAGCTTCGCATAGCGCTCTTCGCGCTCGAACAGGTTGCCGAGGCGTGCGGGAAGCGGCGGGCGGACGCCGGTCGCGCGCTCGACGGCGTCGCGGAACTTCGCCGGATGTGCCGTCGCGAGCGTGACGACCGGAATGTCGGCGTCGATTTCGAGTTCGCGCGCCGCGGCCAAACCGACTGCGCTGTGCGGATCGATGATCTGCCCGCCCTTTTCCTGCGCCCAGCGGAGCGCCAGCGTCATGCCGTCGGCATCGACGCGCGCGCTCGAGAAGAGATCGCCCGCACCTGCCAGCATGTCGGCCGGGATCGTCATCGCGCGCCTGGCGTCGAATTCGTTCATCATGCCCGTGATCGCAGCACCGTCGCGGCCCGCGAGATCGAAGAGCAACCGTTCGAAGTTGCTACTGACCTGGATATCCATGCTGGGCGTCGCAGTCGCAGTGACGCTGCCCGCGCTATAGTCGCCGCTGGTCAGCGCGCGGTGCAGGATGTCGTTGACGTTGGTCGCGACGACGAGCCGCGCAACCGGAAGCCCCATCCGCGAGGCGACATAGCCCGCGAACACGTCGCCGAAATTGCCCGTGGGCACGCTGAACGCCACCGGGCGGTCGGGGGCGCCGAGACGGACCGCAGCGTAGAAATAATAGACGACCTGCGCCATCAGCCGCGCCCAGTTGATGCTGTTCACCGCCGACAGCGTCACCTGCCCCCGCGCTTCTTCGTCGCCGAACAGTCGCTTCACCATCGCCTGAGCGTCGTCGAAGCTGCCGTCGATCGAGATATTATGGACGTTCGGCGCGAGCACCGTCGTCATCTGGCGGCGCTGGACGTCGCTGACCCGGCCTTCGGGATGGAGCATGAAGATGCGGATATGCTCGCGCCCCGCCACCGCCTCGATCGCCGCCGAGCCGGTATCGCCCGACGTCGCGCCGACGATCGTGATGTCGGTGTCACCGCCGGCGAGGAATTTCTCGAAGAGCTGGCCGAGCAGCTGGAGTGCGACATCCTTGAATGCCAGCGTCGGGCCGTGGAACAGTTCGAGCAGCCAGTGGCGATGATCGAGCTGAACGAGCGGGGTCACCGCGTCGTGGCTGAACCGGCCATAGGCGGCCTTGCAGAGTTCGCGCAGTTCATCTTCGCTCAGAATACCCGCGACGAAGGGCGTCATCACCCGTACCGCCGTCTCGACATAGTCGAGCCCCGCAAGTGCCCGGATCTCGGCGGTCGACATCTGCGGCCATTGCGCCGGCACATAGAGCCCGCCGTCGCCGGCAAGGCCGGCGAGCGTGGCGGCGCGGAAGTCGAGGGTCGGCGCGGAGCCGCGGGTGCTGATATAGTCCATGACGGACACAGCGCCTAGCGGTGTGCCGTCACGCCTGCAAGCGGCGGCGGACCGCGAGGACATAGATAATCAGCGCGACGATCGCGAAGAAGAACCATTGAAAGGCGTAGGCCAGATGGTTGTTCGGCACGTCGGCGCCCGTCGGAACCTGGCTCGCGCGCAGTCCCGCGACCGGAGCATCGGCGACAAGCATCGCGCGCGCGGGAACCGCCCTGCCCGTCACTCTCTCGATCACCGAGGGCTGCTCGGGACCCGGAACGATCGTGCCTTGCACCGTGCCGCCCTTCCACTGCGGCGGTTTGAAATCCTCGCCGATCCCGACGTCGACCAGCACGCCCGGCCCTTCGGCGCCGGTACGGCAGTCGGCAATCATGCGGATACCCGAATTGCCCTTGCGATCGGTGCCCCCGCGCGGGTCCCATTTGACAACCTCGAGGCAGACCACGCTGCTCTTGCGGAACAGCATCGTGTCGGGAACGGGCGGCAGCTTGGGATAGGTCACGAGCGACGACATCGCCATGTTGCGGTCATAGAGCGCGATCAGCGCTTCCTTCTCGGCCTTGCGCTGAAGCTGCCAGACGCCGAGCGCGATCATCGTCGCGACGGCGCAGAGCACGACGATCGTCGGAATGATCGGCCAGCGGCGCGGCGCCGGAGCAACAGGGTCAGTCATCGCTCAACTTTCCTTCGGCCGCCTGTCGCTGATGCTCGCTCGCGAGCAGTGCCGCCTTGGCGACGCGCAGGCCGTAAACGACCGCCGCCGCGGTCAGCGGCACCCACAGGATGATATGGACCCACAGCGGCGGAGCAAAGGCTGCGTCGACCCCCAGCGCCAGCCCGATCAGCAACGCGCCGATGATCATCGTCAGAAAGGCTGCGGGTCCGTCGCCGACATTATAGCGCCCGTAATCGAGCCCGCACGACGGACAGCGATCGCGAAAACCCACCAGATCGCCGAACAGTCCCGTCGCCCCGCATTCGGGGCAGAGACCAAAAAAGGCAGCGCGCCAGAGCGGCGGCTGCCCTTTTTGTTCTTGGCTTTCGTCCGGCAACTTAGTGCGCGGCGACCGGCGCGCCCCAGCCGCCCCAGACATAGACGATGATGAAGAGGAACAGCCACACCACGTCGACGAAGTGCCAGTACCAGGCAGCGGCTTCGAAACCGAAGTGCTGGGTCGGGGTGAAGTGGCCCTTGTAGGTGCGGACGAGGCAGACGATCAGGAAGATCGTGCCGACCAGAACGTGGAACCCGTGGAAGCCCGTCGCCATGAAGAAGGCCGAGGTATAGTTGATCGTGCCGAAGTGGAACGGCGCCTCGGCATATTCATAGGCCTGGATCGAGGTGAAGAGCATGCCGAGCAGGATCGTCGCCCACAGGCCTTTCTTCAGGCCCTCGCGGTCGCCGTGGATCAGCGAATGGTGCGCCCAGGTGATGGTCGTGCCCGAGCAGAGCAGGATCAGCGTGTTGAGCAGCGGCAGCGAGAAGGCGTCGATGACGTGGATGCCCTTCGGCGGCCACACGGTCGCAGCGGCCGCGCCGTCCTGACCGAAGAGCGAGGTCACGGCGCCGTCGACGATTTCGACCGGAACCGGGAAGAGCGAGAAGTCGAACCACGCCCAGAACCAGCCGACGAAGAACATGACTTCCGACGCGATGAACAGGATCATGCCGTAGCGCAGGTGCAGCTGGACGACCGGGGTATGGTCGCCGGCATGCGCTTCGTTGATGACATCCGACCACCAGCTGAAGAAGGTCGCGATCACGCCCATGAAGCCGAGGCCGAGCACCCATTTGCCGGCGCCGCCGAAGAAGTCCTGATGCATGAACATCACGAGACCGAAGAACATCACCAGCGCCGCGAACGAGCCGATAAGCGGCCAGACACTGGGATTTACGAGGTGATAGTCATGATGTTTGGCACCGGACATGGCGTTGTTCCCGTTTTTAGCAGCCCCAGCTTCGCGATTCCCCATCGCTCGCCAGTCTTGTTTGGACTCTTTGGATGCGGCCTTAGCTCGCGTTTTTGTCCCCGTCTACAGGGTGGAAGGTGTAGCTGAGGGTGATTTCTTCAATGTCCCTGGCGTCGGGATCGTCCTTGATCTTGGGATCGACGAAGAACAGCACCGGCATACGCATCTGCTCGCCCGGCTTCAGCGTCTGCTGGGTGAAGCAGAAGCACTGGATCTTCGTGAAATATTTTCCCGCCGCATCGGGCGTGACGTTGAAACTGGCCGTGCCGACGACCTCGTGCGGCGATTTATTCTCGGCGATGAAGATCGCCATGTCGCGCGCGCCGATGCTGACCGTATCGGTCGGGTGTTCGGGGTAGAATTTCCACGGCAGTTTCGGCGAGACATTGGCGTCGAAACGCACCGAGATCGTATCGCTGAGAATCTTGGGTTCGGCGGCGGCGGCCACCGGATCGAAGCGCTGCGTCGTGCCGCCGAAACCGGTCACGCGGCAGAAGAGATTGTAGAGCGGTACCGCGGCGAAACCGAGTCCCACCATCGCCACCGCAAGCAACGCGGCGAGCGAAGCGGTCTTCGCGTTCGCCGACATCCGCTTCATTTCGGCCCCACCAGTCGCGCGATGGTGATGAAGAAGAAAAGCAAGGCGAGTCCGCCAAGCAGCCAGCCCATCAGATTGGCGCGGCTGCGCTGGCGGCGGCGATATTCGGCTTCGTCGAAGGGCGGTTGTTCGGGGGGGAGTTGGTCGGTCATAGCGGATACCAATGGTCGGCGACGACTGCGCCGAACAGGATGAAAAGATAGGCGATCGAGTATGCGAAGAGCCGCTTTTCGGGCTGCATCGTATCGCCCTCGCCCGTCGTGCGGATGCCGACCTGGATCGACAGCAGGACGAAGACCGCCGACATCACGACCGCGGTCCAGCCATAGAGCGCGCCGGTGTAGCCGAGCGGCCATGGCGCGATCGCACCCGCCGCCATGATCAGCGCGTAGAAGAGGATCTGGCGCCGCGTCGAGGTTTCGCCCGCGACGACCGGCATCATCGGGATGCCCGCGGCGGCATAGTCCGACCGCACGAACAGCGCGAGCGCCCAGAAATGCGGCGGGGTCCAGAGGAAGATGAGGAGGAAGAGCAGCACCGGCAGCGGCGCGATGCTGCCCGTCGCCGCGACCCAGCCGATCAGCGGCGGAAAGGCGCCCGCCGCGCCGCCGATAACGATATTCTGCGGCGTCCGCGGCTTCAGCCACATCGTATAGACGAAGACGTAAAATACGATCGAGCCGGCGAGCAGCAAGGTTGCCTGCCAGTTTGACGCGAAGAGCATCAGGAACAGCGAAAAGGCTGCGAGGCCGACACCGAATTGCAGCGCGGTCTGCGGATCGAGCCGGCCCGCCGGAAGCGGCCGCCCGGCGGTGCGCTTCATCTTCGCGTCGAGTCCCGCCTCATACCATTGGTTGAGCGCACCGGACGCCCCTGCCCCCAGCGCGATCGCAAGGATCGATGAGAAGGCGAGCACGGGATGAACGCTGCCCGGCGCGGCGAGCAGGCCGCACAGCGCGGTGAATACGACGAGCGACATCACGCGCGGCTTGGTCAGCGCGAACAGGTCGCGCCAGTCGGCCGGAAGCGCCGGTTCGCCGTGGGTCAGGCTCTGCGCCATGTTAACTCCGGCCTGAAAGGGTCAAGCCCCCTGCCGAAGTTCGGCAGGGGGCGAAACCGGTCAGGCGATACGCGGCAGTTCGTTGAACTGGTGGAACGGCGGCGGGCTCGACAGCGTCCATTCGAGCGTCGTCGCACCTTCGCCCCACGGATTGTCGGCGGCCTGCTTGCCCGCGAACAGCGACCAGAGGATGTTCACGAAGAAGAAGAGCATGCCGACGGCCATGATCACATAGCCCAGCGACGAGATGTGGTGCCAATAGGCATAGGCTTCCGCATAGTCGGGATAACGGCGCGGCATGCCCTGCTGGCCCAGGAAGTGCTGGGGGAAGAACATGACGTTCACGCCGATGAAGAAGATCCAGAAGTGCAACTGGCCCAGGACCTCGCTGTACATCCGGCCCGACATCTTCGGGAACCAGTAGTAGAAGCCGGCGAAGAGCGAGAAGACCGCGCCCAGCGACAGCACATAGTGGAAGTGCGCGACGACATAATAGGTGTCGTGCAGGTTCTGGTCGACGCCGCCGTTCGCGAGCACGACGCCGGTGACGCCGCCCACGGTGAACATGAAGATGAAGCCGAGCGCCCAGACCATCGGGGTCTTGAAGCTCATCGAACCGCCCCACATGGTGGCGATCCAGCTGAAGATCTTGATGCCCGTCGGGACCGCGATGACCATCGTCGCGGCGGTGAAGTACATCTTCAGGTTCACGCTCATGCCGACCGTGAACATGTGGTGCGCCCACACGATGAAGCCGACTACGCCGATCGCGACCATGGCATAGGCCATGCCGAGATAGCCGAACACCGGCTTGCGGCTGAAGGTCGAGATGATCTGGCTGACGATGCCGAAGCCCGGCAGGATCATGATGTACACTTCGGGGTGACCGAAGAACCAGAAGAGATGCTGGTACAGGATCGGGTCGCCGCCACCGGTCGCATCATAGAAGGTGGTGCCGAAGTTGCGGTCGGTCAGCAGCATGGTGATCGCCGCGGCGAGAACCGGCAGCGCGAGCAGCAGCAGGAAGGCCGTGACGAGCACCGACCACACGAACAGCGGCATCTTGTGCAGGGTCATGCCCGGCGCGCGCATGTTGAAGATGGTGGTGATGAAGTTGATCGCGCCGAGGATCGACGCCGCACCCGCAAGGTGGAGCGAGAAGATCGCCATGTCGACCGCCGGTCCGACCGAGCCGCTGGTCGACAGCGGGGCATAGACCGTCCAGCCGGTGCCGGCGCCATGACCGCTGCCGCCGGGCACGAAGCTCGACCCCACCAGCATGACGAACGCGACGAAGGTCAGCCAGAAGCTGACGTTGTTCATGCGCGGGAACGCCATGTCCGGCGCGCCGATCATCAGCGGCACGAACCAGTTGCCGAAGCCGCCGATCATTGCGGGCATGACCATGAAGAAGACCATGATCAGGCCGTGCGCGGTGATCAGCACGTTCCACAGATGCTTGCCTGCAACCTCGTCGGCGCCGCTGCCCAGCATCGACGCCCAGCCGGGCAGATACTGGATGCCGGGTTCGGCGAGTTCGAGACGCATCATGCCCGAGATCACGCCGCCGACGATGCCGGCGACGATCGCGAAGATCAGATAGAGGGTGCCGATGTCCTTGTGGTTCGTCGACATGAACCAGCGGACGAAAAAGCCCGGCGTGTCGTGGTCATGATCATGGGCATGATCGTGGCCGTGCGCGTGTGCAGTCGCTGCGATATCGGTCATCTGTCGGACCCCTTGGATTATTTCTTGGCGGCCGGAGCGGCGGCAGGAGCCGCAGCCGGCGCTGCTTCGGTCGTGGCGGCGGCCGGCGCGTCAGCGGCCGGAGCGGTGGCGGCGGGAGCCGGAGCAGCCGGCGCGGGCGCCGTTGCAGCCGGAGCCGCGGGTGCCGGATGGGGGTTGCCGCCCCTCGATCGGACCCAGGCTTCCCACTTTTCGACCGGCAGCACTTCGACCGCGATCGGCATATAGCCGTGATCGACGCCGCAAAGCTCCGAGCACTGGCCGTAATAGACGCCGACCTTGGTCGGGGTGAAGGTGACTTCATTGGCGCGGCCGGGGACCGCATCCATCTTGGTCCAGAAGGCCGGAACCGCGAAGCTGTGGATCACGTCCGCACCGGTCACGATCAGCTTCACCTGACGGCCCACGGGAACGACCATGCGATTGTCCACCGCAAGGTGATAGGGTTCGCCGGCGGCCTTCGCCTTGTCCTCGGGCAGGATCTTCGAGACATATTCGGCAATGCCCTGGTCGGGATAGGCGTAACCCCAATACCATTGGTAGCCGGTGACCTTGATCGTCAGCGCATCCTTCTTCGCCGGCTCGTACTGCGCGGCGAGAAGCTTGATCGACGGGACTGCGACCACGGCAAGGATCAGGACGGGGATGGCGGTCCACAGCACCTCGATCAGCGTGTTGTGCGTCGTCTTCGACGGGACCGGGTTCGCCTTGGCGCGATAGCGGATGATCGCCCAGAGCATCAGGCCGAGAACGAACAGCGAGATGACCGTGATGATCGGCAACAGCAGCATGTGGTTGAACCACAGCGCCTGCTGACCGAGCGGCGTCACCTGCGGCTGGAAATCGTAACCGCCGGGCGTCGGCTGCCCTTCGCAGTTCTTCGCGCCTTCGGGGCACGGAGCAGGCTTCATCGGCACATAGGTCGCGTCGCCAGCCGGAACGGCGGCCTTCGCTGCGTCGGCGGGCGCCGGAGCGGCCGTGGTCGCCGCCGCATCGGGTGTTGCCGGCGCCGGAGTCGCCGCAGTGGTGACTGCCGGGGCTGCGGCAGGTGCCGCCGCCGGAGCCGCCGCGTGCGCGGCGCCCATTGCGCCGAGCGACAAAGCCGCTGCGATTGCAATGGTTTGCAAGCTGGTTTTCAAGCTCTTCATAAGGATAGTGCCGCCCGTTGCCTGTTGTTCTTTTTGATGCCCCAACCCTTTTTCCGGATCGCCGGACATGCGTCGCGGCAGCCGTCCCCAAGGCTGAATCTCGCGGGCGCTATAGACCCGCTTGCCGCTTGCCTCAAGCATCTCTAACACTATTTTACGGCTGGCAAATCTTGACCGCCGAAACGCAGTCGCCCGATCCGGGCGACGACAGGAACAAAAGACCATATCTCCCATGACCGACGATGAAATCCTGGCCGAATTCCGCGCCGCCGACGCGCTGCTGCAGGGCCACTTCCTGCTCTCCTCGGGGCGCCACAGCGAATATTATCTGCAATGCGCGCGCGTGCTGATGGACACCGAGCGCGCCGGACGGCTCGCGTCGGCGCTCGCCGCCAAGCTGCCGCGCGACCTGCGCCAGGCGATCGACCTTGTCGTTTCGCCCGCGATGGGCGGCGTGATCATCGGCCATGAAATGGGCCGTGCGCTCGGCAAGCCGGCGATCTTCGTCGAACGCCCGACCGGCACTTTCGAGCTGCGCCGCGGCTTCACCATCCCCGACGGTGCGAAGGTGCTGATGGTCGAAGATGTCGTCACGACCGGACTGTCGTCGCGCGAAGCGATGGACGCGGTCCGCGCCGCGGGCGGCGATGTCGTTGCCGAGGCCGCGCTGGTCGACCGGTCGGCCGGGAGCAACATCGACCTTGGCGTCCCCTTCTATCCGCTCGTTGCAATCAATTTCCCGACCTACGCGCCGAGCGAGCTGCCGCCCGAACTCGCGGGCAGCGAGGCGATCAAGCCCGGGAGCCGGAGCGTAGCGGCTTGAGCGCTCTCCCCTCCCGGCTGCGGCTCGGCGTCAACATCGACCATGTGGCGACGATCCGCAACGCGCGCGGCGGCGACCATCCCGATCCCGTGCGCGCGGCGGAAATCGTCGCGGCGTTCGGCGGCGACGGCATCACGGCACATCTGCGCGAGGACCGGCGCCACATCCGCGACGACGATCTCGCACGGATCCAGGCGGCGACCACCCTGCCCCTCAATCTCGAGATGGCGGCGACCGACGAGATGCTCGAGATCGCGCTCCGCCACATGCCCCACGCCGCGTGCATCGTGCCGGAGAAGCGCGAGGAGCGCACGACCGAGGGCGGGCTCGACGCTGCAGGGCAGCATAATCACCTCGCACCCATCGTCGGGCGTCTCAACGACGCCGGCATCCGCGTCAGCCTGTTCATCGAACCCGACCCCCGCCAGATCGAGGCCGCGATGCGCCTGAAGGCACCCGTCGTCGAATTCCACACCGGCCGCTACGCGCATGTCGAGGGCGAGGAGCGCGCCGCCGAGTTGCGCCGTATCGCCGACGCCGCCGCGCTCGCGTGGAAGAACGGCATCGAACCGCACGCCGGCCACGGCCTGACCTATGACAATGTCGTGCCGATCGCCGCGATCCCCCAGCTCGCCGAACTCAACATCGGCCATTATCTGATCGGCGAGGCGATCTTCACCGGTCTCGAACACGCGATCGGACGCATGCGCGGCCTGATGGACGAGGCGCGCGGGTGAAAGCGCCCGGCCACAGTCTCCTGCTCGTCTCCGGCCTTCTGAAAGTCGGGGGAGCGCTGCTGATCCTGCTGCTGCTCGCAAAGACGGGATGGGATCTGGCGAGCGGCCGTCAGGTGGAAATTCCGCCGATCCTGCTGATCGCAATCGGCGCGACGCTCGCCGCGCAGCTCGCGACCTGGGCCGCATGGCGCTACGCGACGCGCCGCGATACCGAAGACGCCGGCGCATGATCATCGGTCTCGGCTCTGACCTCTGCAATATCGAGCGCATCCAGAATTCGCTCGACCGCTTCGGCGAACGCTTCGAAAATCGTGTGTTCACCGACATCGAGCGCGCCAAGGCAGCGCGACGGCCCTTCACCCGCGCCGGCACCTACGCCAAACGCTTTGCGGCGAAGGAAGCCTTTTCGAAAGCGGTCGGCACCGGCTTCAAACGTGGCGTGTTCATGAAGGATATCGGCGTCGTCAACGCCCCCTCGGGTGCGCCGACGCTGGCCCTCACCGGCGGCGCCGCGGCGCGGCTCGCCGAAATGATCCCGGCCGGGCACAGCGCGCATATTCACCTGACACTGACCGACGACCATCCCTGGGCGCAGGCGTTCGTCATCATCGAAGCGATCAAGGATTGAGAATGGCGAAAAGTGTGCGTGACGAAGAGACGAGCTGGGGCAAGCTGATCCGCGACATCGTGGTGATCGTCGTGCTCGTGCTCGGCATTCACAGCTGCGTCGCCAAGCCCTTCTATATTCCGTCGGACTCGATGATGCCCATCCTGAGGAACGGCGACCGGCTGGTCGTGTCCAAATATCCCTATGGCTGGTCCTATGCCTCGGTGAGCTTTCACCTCGCGCCCAAGATTGCGGGACGCCTGTTCGGCAAGCTGCCCGAGCGCGGCGACATCGTCGTGCTCGAACATCCGGTGACGCGCGTCGACTATATCAAGCGCGTGATCGGCCTGCCCGGCGACACGATCGAGCTGCGCGGCGGTGCGCTGATTATCAACGGCAAACCTATAAAGCGCGAAGTGCAACCTATGCTCAGCGTGCCCATCGACGCCAATATGCCCGGTCCCGACAGCAGCCTCGGCCGCTTCATCGGCAAGGACGCAGCCGGCAAGGACGCGCTCGAACTGCCAGTCGTGCGCGAGACGCTGCCCGGCGGCGCGACCTTCGACACGATCGACATGGGCCCGGGTTACATGACCGACGACTATGGCCCGGTCAAAGTCCCTGCCGACCATCTCTTCCTGATGGGCGACAACCGCGACGGCAGCGCCGACAGCCGCGTGTCGGTCGAGCGCAAGGGCCTCGGCGGGCCGGTTCCGTTCGATGCGATCGCAGGACGCGCGGAGATCATCAGCTTTTCGACCGACGGCACCGCAGAATGGTATAACCCGCTGAGCTGGTTCCGGGCGCTCAGGTCCGA